>Ga0081529_119391_pt1 | contig 25887 bp, 27 predicted proteins | sample EchGeymetagenome_FD_71012 | JGI IMG/M metagenome (GOLD analysis project Ga0081529, IMG submission 71012) | Ferrous microbial mat and aquatic microbial communities from Echinus Geyser, Yellowstone National Park, USA - transect B T=78-80 C v2... ...
TCTCACCTTCATTTACTTCAACGACCACGCTCTACCCCGTGATTTCAACTAACGCTAACTTCGGCGTCATAAATATATGGACTACTTCGGGATCAGTTACGGCGAGTAGCGGTACAGTTAACGTCATCCCTTCAATAGGTGCGTGGACTTCCGTCTCTCTCTCTACGAATACCGTCCCTAACTTCCTCGTGAACGGTACAGTAAAGAGCGGTAGTGTAAGCGGTAATACAATTACACTAAGCGGGCTGACTGGTACTTCAACTGTAGTATTCCCAGACAACTTCATACCTTCTTCAACGGCTGGAGTAACGACCTACAACGCTACGTTTAACGAGATAAAGACTACGGCTTCTTCCCTAACTTTCACAGTCAACACACAGATGTTTGAAAGCGGTGTACCTGTGATAGGAGCAACTCTCGGTGAGAACTGGTATTACTACGGATTTTATTCTAGTGCTGGGAGTTACAACGTACCGTTATTCCTGACTACGTTAGCTGTAGGGAACCAGATTTATGCGAACATTCCGATGGTTGAAAGTATAACTTGGAGGGTCTCTCCTTATTGGGAAAATGGCGAACTGGTGGTGAACAGCACTGGGCCAAATGTTGCTGGTCAATACATTGCCTGGAGATATTCACCAGTAAGTAATACAATCAACGTTACTATCCACGTGACAAGTTATCCTTCTAAAAATCCATATGCAAGTATAGCATTTTATAGTACAAACACACAAGCACAAAGCCCTCTCTTTCAAAACACTCCTGCCTTTATGGTAGCATTTTACACTGGTGCTGTATATTATTTTAATGGACAATCTAATGAACTTGCAACGTTTCCGACGCCGAACCCCCCGTTCACGATGAGTGTCATCCTGACGGAGAACTCTGCGGGTAACGTTACTGTACAAAGTGTCATAATAAACGGTACGACAACTTATAACCTTAATACTAACGTGCCATTTGAGTGGAACCAAATTAATTATATAGGGATAAGAGGGGATCCTGGTAACTTATTCTACGTCTCCTACTTCGGCGTCAACTCAATTCCTTTAGTCTCTTCCTCAGGCGTCACATCCTTTAACTTCTATTCGCCGTTCTCTCTCTCCTACACTATCACAAACACTTCGATCACAGTCCAAAACACACAGCTGGTTTATGGCGAAAACTACCTCACAATTCCAGGAACTAACGGTATCATAGGGGCGTCTTTCTCATTTTATAATGTAACGTATAACGTCCCAGTCCTCGCAGTGTCCTCATCTCCTATATCCGTAACATATAACGAAACGACACTAACTTTTACAGTAATTTCCGCATCTCAGTCATTCGTAATTTCTCCTTTCGGAGTACCAGAACAGAATTATCAGTCCCTCACTGGTGGTGTAGTGATACTCCCTCAATCTGAAAAAGTGACGTTCTACGTTAATTATCAACCTAACCTGGTATCATCTTCTACCGTATCATCACCACCACCGACAACAACCACCACAACTACCACACCTACGACTACGACCACCACCATTAACCCTAATCAAGCCAGTGTTATAATAAACGGTAGTGTTTATCTTACAGCACCTTGGTTGGTTCATTATTCAATTCCGTCTGCAAACAGCAGTGTGACGGCGTACTTGATTTACAACTATTCCACAAATAAACCTGAGTTGGTTCTTTCGTCGCCGACAAACGTTAATGTGAACGTCACATTTACTGCATCTAACGGCACAGCACTGTTATCTGAAAGTGTTACATCTCCAAATACGGTAACATTACCAATGACTACTGGAAATGTTACAGTAAAGACTACGAATTCTACTGTTACCATACCCCTCACTTATCAGCGGTTTACTGTTATTTCCCTGACTAATGCTATTGCGAAGTCGCCTTTCCTAGGAGCTACTGCAATTCTTACACTATTCTTTGTATCGTTCTTCATCGGTTTCGTGTTCAGGACAATACCTAACAGTATGGCACTAGGGTCTGTTGTTTACATTACTGCAGTAGCACCTTTCCTCCTTGCCATAGGTCTCCCAATGTCTATAGTATTACTAACAGTTGTGCTTGCAGTCGTTGCCTTGATTTATTCTGTTTGGGCATTGAGGGTGACGAACGTTGGGTGACGAACGCCCAGAGTTAGCCATGTTCGAGTTCTGTCTAACTGGTTGGGCTGAAACTGTCCCTATTCAACCCCATTTAACGTGCCAAATGCTTAGAAATGCATCCGAAAAGTTTTTTAACCACCAGCTCAAACATATGTTTGAGAACATGACAGACGAATATTTCCCAAGAAAAGGAGATGTGACAGGTGGAGCAAGGCGTGTGTTGAAGGCAATACTAGACGGGAAAGTAACAAAATACCCAACAATAACGCTAAAGCTAGCTGGAATTGAGGCGAACGCAACCAAGGATGGATACCCACAAGTAAAGGAAGTGCTTCATCAAGTAGTAGAAGCAATAAGGAGTGCGGTAGATAATGCCGGCTTAAAGAAGAGAGGTATGGGGTTCCAGGACGTTGAAATTCCACCAGAAGTCCAACAGCAATACATGCCCGTAGTGCAAGAAGCATACAGGTTGCTATCAGGCATGAGAGCAGAACACATGGTTTACGAATAAGCTATCCCTTTTTTTAAAACCTTCTTTTCGAAGTAGATTACATGAAACTTTCAGAAAAGTTAGGTTCTATTCTTTCGAACGGCGATGCGAATTCTATTTTATATTCGTTTGCTGATCTTACTACATTTTTAGAACAACAAGTTAGCGAACTTGATGTAGCTGATAATAATATAATTTTTAATGAGTTGAGACGAGTAGCGGAGACCGTACTTCAAAATTACATAAAGCTTGGGTTTGACCTTGGGGATGTAAAGAACACTAGGGAATTGTTGGTAAAGGTTAATGATATTATCAATTCAAACGTTGATGACATTCTACAATTAGAACTTCGACCTACCGCATACGGTGTTGAGCAGGAAATCAACATGTTAAAGATATCTATATTAAAGGAAATTATAACACAATTTGCTAACGTGTTTGGATTGACGAAAGAACCTATAGCCGTGCCGTTACTTTATTCTGGTGGAGAAAGAAACGATGAAGAAGCTAGAAGGATAAGGGAATTATTCGAAAAGGAAAAAATTATTTTTAGCCCCTAGACTAAATTGCTATATATCTTGCCCGGATAAGATTGACCTAAAACAGACGGTACAGCTGGAATAATTCCAGAAGTTTGCACCAGGTTACTTAATTTCGACGCACTTTGGCTTGCAGGTGCTAAGCCACTCCTAGCAAGAGTATTATATAGTTGCAGTATCATTGATAATTTTTGAGTGTTTAGTTGTTCCTGCTTATGGTTACTTATTTTATAATATGCGTCCCTAATATCACTAAGTAAACGTCCAACTACAGTAGATAATGGAGTTCCATCGGGTATGTCATATTCTTGGTACAATTGAGTAACAGCACTAACTACTGGAAGCATCTCCGGGGGTATTTCTGATATTTCTGATTGAAGCGAACTTATGTCGCCTGCCTGTATCTGAGCTAACACTTGACCCTGAGATATTGTAGTAGGAGATGTGGATGATGTTGGAGATGTGGTAGAACTCGAAGTTGGGGATGTAGTAGGAGATGAAGGCGACACAGATGTTGGAGTGCTAGTTGATGACGATGAAGGAGTAGAACTGCTCTGTGAGCTAGCTCTTTCCATAGTATTAATTGCATTATTAAGGAACCGTGTATAAATAGAAGCTATAGTACCGGCTTCTGGTGTGCTATAACTAGGTAATTGTAAACTTTGTAATTCCCCAACTGTCAATGTATCGTTAGTTAGCGACTCGTATATTTGATTTAAATTATTATACACTTGCTGATACGCAGATACTCCTTCGAAACTTGTTGAAGTTTCATTTTCAAATTGTATAGCGTTTTGTAACATATTGTTAATTTGCTGAAGAGTTGACGATACGTTAGATAAAGTAGATGGCGATAGCGATTTCCCAGAAGCGTACGCAGAAATTAGTGAGAGCAACGCTTCATATACCTTTGCAAGCTCAAGATTCATGTCTTGTAGAATGTTGTCATAGAGAATTTCTTTTAGTGTGGCAACTGCTGGTAAAGAGTTTGAATATATATTATTTTGAGTAATGTATATTGTTTGGGCGTTAAAAGGAAAAAGTTGTATATTACCCGTACCCACACCAGGTACTTGTACTGTGAGTCTATCGTTTGGCGATGATATCATGGATGAAATGTCGACGTATTGATATTGTGATAGTGTATATGTTAGCGAGTTCCCATTAGTATTATCAGTTACTGTAACAGTGACGGAGCCTGGATACAAGTTTAGTAAGTACACTTCCATTTTCGCTCACTAAAACATATGTTTGAGGTGAATATAAGTTTTTTCTCTTCTCTTGGGGGAAGGTTGTCGTCAGAGGTTTAGCCTTTTGAATATGAAGCCTAATATTACGGCACCGATACTGAAGGGTAGTACTATATAGTTAGCAAAGAGCAGACCTATAGAGAGAGTAGCGAAACTAAGAAACAACGTTGAAGACCACAGTTGAGAAGAATAACGATAAGATGCTACAGCTATTGCTAGAAAACTATAGTATGTTATAATTCCGATTAGTTGATTATTTGTTGAATGTATATTAGTTGTAAATGAAGATCCGCTACTACCGTTATACTTTACATTGGTTGTATTAGTAACATTGAGTGATGCGACCTGGACTGGTTTCACTGGTAGTGGTGATGTGGAAATTGTTATCGACCTAGAGGATTCCGATACTGTAACAACTACTTGTAAGTTTGTTGGCAGGTTTGTTGGGTAATAGTTACTGGATATGAGAAGTTGTGATTGTATGTTCCCATACTGTACAACAAGGTTATACCCAGTGAAGCCTACTAGTGTTAGAGACGACGAACTTGTTAGCTTAGTTTGGTAGACTGTATTATTGTTATTGACTATTGCGTCTCCCGGAGCTGTCGTCAAACTAAGCACGGAAGACTGTAATGCTGTAGGCAAACCTGTTGCAACTGATACGATACCTGTAGTTTCATAATACAGACCGGAAGACAGTGTTGTACCGATACTTGATACCGATAGCGGTATTGTGCCATTATAATTAATATAAGGAACTATACCAGTTGACGCGACCGGGTTTGGCATAGGCGTTATGAATGTGTAAAAAGACCCTGGGTAATAATAGAAACCTATGAGATAGAATATATTGCCTATGTCTGCATAGCCAACCGCAACATCAGCTGGGAATTGCGGATTATTTACCAGCTTTGTAACAGCTGTTTGAGAGTTATATACATATACGCCTGTCGTATTTACTATCAGCCCAGCTTTGTGCAAAAAGTCAGTAAACCCAACAAGCATGTTGTAATTGATTTGTGTGTTTGTTAACGACGGCTGGATCGATATCCCTATCACATTCCGTCCATAAATTTTCAGATCAACTAAACTCACGCCTCCTACTGTGTTTACCGTCTTCCCGCTCGCGGTAACAGAATATGTGGAGCCGTTTGCATACCTGACTGAAATTGTACTACCTACTGGTATATCTTCGAAGGAAATGTAATTGGAAGACGAGTTATAAGGTAAAATATACATGTCTACATGGTTTAGGTCAAGTTTCAGATTGCTGGCTTGCACTGGTAAAGAGTACCATTTGCTATCGTTATACACTAGGATATTAGAACCGTTAAGTAACGTGGGGTTAAAGAAGTAGACTGGGTCTTCTAACAGTACGGAATTAGAACCGTATGATGCACTTTGAGATACCGCAAAAGTATCGTTAAACGTAATGGATGGTGGGGCTACAGTTTGCGGTGCTAAATATTTAGTAGAAGGGTACTGTAAAGACGCTGATGACCCAAACACAAATCCGTACATAGATGATTGTGGCAAAGCGACTTGGGCAACTTCTTCGTTCGGCATGCCTGCCACTTGGGCGTTATATGTAAATTGTGAATTTGAAATTGTGAATTGTGAGCTTTTAACGTAACCGTCGGAAGCCATAACCCAGGTCGTAGACCCGAAAGGAAACGCTGTATACGAAGGAATTGTCTGTAAGTTGGAATATGAGAAAAGGCTTATCGTAACTATACTCCCTGAAGGAATTGAGCCAGAATATATTAATTCAGGTGGCGTTACAACAGCTGAAGATTGTAAGGTGTAAAGTATAACTGCAGATGTATAACGTAACGCAGTCGTTGTAAAAGTTACAAGACTATTTTGCCCGTTTAGTACCAATGACCCACCAAGTAACGAAACGCCTGATACATTGAAGATAGATGTGTTGAGATAATAGAACTGAGTGTAAAAACTAAACACGCCCGTCGTTACGGCACTAGCTTGAGTATTTCCCCCATAAACGAAATAATAAGTTTGTGTTGAAGGAGCTGGCTCGTACCATACCAGCAAGGGAGGTGTTGCTGAGAACAAATATGAATATTCATAATAACCCAAGGAGTTTGATACGTAGTAATTTTGACCGAACACTTGGGTTTGTTGTGGAAGTGGAGCGATGTAAATTAGCCCTTGCGAAATGTTTGCGTTTACATTAACTGATATAGGTACTTCTTGTTGGATAAGACTAGCTTTTGCTGTTAACAGGAAAAACGGTAAGATAAAGAAAAATAAGTATAGCAGGATTAGGAATATGGTCTTTCTGTTAACTCTCACTCTGTTAACTCTCACCATTAAAACCATATTAAAACATATGTTTTACATGTTTAATAGTTTTCTAGAAAGTTAAGCCCATACCCATTTGATACTTGTTATAAATCTTACGATGAACCCAGAAATTATTCCTATGAAATTGATTATGCCAAGTACTAAAGACTTAAGTTTTAAATAAGACGTAAAAAACAATATTGCCACTATTTCCGAAGCATTACTAAAATGAAACATAACCACGATAATTGAAATTACCACAATATACTGAATAACTCCCCCACTAGCTGACGACATATGAAATTTAAGTAGTCTTTTCCATGTGTTTCCTATTCTCTTATCTTTAAATGTCCATACATCGTTTAACATAAAATTGAAAATTATTGAAATTTCAATTGCTAATACTAATGATATCGATATGGATAAAAGCTTAGTAGCAGATAAAAATACTAGTTCGTTCACCACTGTGCCTACCCCTCCTACTATGGCAAATTTCAGCAATCTCGACATTAAGGGTCAGTAGTTTTTCATCACATTAGGTGATGCTGTATATTGCGTATTACTGGTGACTTGAACAGACTGATTATTAACTATTTTTGGCAAAACTTGTGCTATTTGTAGGTAGACCTGTAACGATTTTACTATTTGCGGTTCGACGCCGTACATTGACGCGATGGAATTTAACACATCTGGTTGAATTTGTTGTGCAATTTGATATGCCTTCGTCACCAATGCCACGGGATCATACTGAGTTTGTTGAACTAGGCTCGGTATTTTGTCGTATTGACCTCCAAAATAATTTGCTATTTTTTGTGACGAAATAGGAGTAAATGGCTCGTTGAGATATTGTGTAGAGATTTGGTTAAGGTCATAATACTGCGAAAGCTGGTCAAGTGTATATATTAAGTTTAGTATTTTCGCTATAGCTTGTGCATACGTCTCGAATGAAGAAAGACGCTTATTACGATTATTTGCACTCATCATACATATCTCTCAAACAGCTGTTTAAAAAGTTATTAGCTGACCCGAGAATGGGCGAGGCTCGTCGCTTAGATTGTCATGGCGATCATTTTCTCCAACACGTCCATAGCTTTTCTGAAATCCATCTCTCTGTACAGTTCGTTCATAGTTTTTTGCATGTCCAACTTCAGTCCGTAAAATGTGTCTACGGTGTACAATATTTTTTTCAAAATGTCGGTGTCAGTTGCAGGCAATTGTGTTATATCAATCCTAGGTAGAAGCTTCAATGTTTGTACTTGTAATAATGAACTATCAAAACTCGTTATTACCACAAAACTAACGTTATCCTCTTCGAGTAGACGCTCTATTAACAGCTGTTTGTTGATGTTGAGATTGCCATGCATATGAATTATACCGACAGGTTTGTTTTCCTGCTTGAGTAATGTTATGATATCGTCGCTTCCATACCTGAGTGAAGTGGACTCTTGTAAATCTATAAGGTAAACGGGTCTATTCTCAATTGTAAGAAAATAGCTTGTTACTACTGCAGTCATAGTAAATAATGCTCCTTCGCATAACATTTTTACGTTCTTATTTTTGATATCAAAACGCCTGAGTTGAGGCAATTTCGTTATATCTAAAATACTTTCCTTATCTTGTAATTCGAATGGCACAAGTCTCCTCGGGAAGTTACTTTTTGACCTGAGAAAAGAGATAGTCCCAGTCTGTATTATAGTCCTGAACTCAGCTACAGAAATGCCGGTAGCAGATGCATAAAACGATAGTTTTTGTGTATCATATTCCTTATCCTCAACTTTGAAAGTTCTTTGTGTAGTTATCTTCCTGGCTATGTACTCATAAACGGTGTGCGAATAGGGAGGGAAATAAACTTTCCACGGAAACCTCCTCAGCATTGCGTCCTCCATATCGTTTATTGAAGCGTTAGTAGTTAATGCGAGAATCGAAGGATATTGCGAATCCGCAAATTCCTGCAATTTTTCTAATAATATATTCTTCATATTGTCCTCTACCAATTTTTCAGCTTCACCCCCTCCACCTCTTTTTAGTAAAAACCTTTCTCCCTCGTCAAAAACTATGATGGAAGGTTTGTTGGAAAATAGTTGTCTATTTATGAAATCGTTTAGCAATTGGTAAGGTTCACCGACGTATTTCGTCAAGAAATCAGTAGGTTGCTTAACAATTGCTTTCAAACCCAGAATCCTTGTAAGTAATTTAGTAGCAATGTATGATTTACCGGTGCCAGGGACGCCGTACAATAGGATGCCTCCGTGCAAAGTTCCTTCACTAAGGTAAGTCGATATAAGCTCCTTCAGTTTATTCCAAACTTCTATTGGTAAAACTAAGAAATCATCTCCAATATCTATTACTACGTAATTGTCGTCCTTCACTTCTTCCCCATTCTCTCTCTTGAATTTTAGACGGCTTATCTTCGGCAAAGGATGATCAACATGGATGAATTGCGTGTACTGAGACGAGAAGATACAGCTTGGTGGGTATGCAAAACGTATGTTTGTTATGTCGGCGTTCACAACGTCACCGTCCCGTGGCTTAAATGAACTTGCAACGACTTCGCATATCATAAGTCCTCGCCACCGAGCTTGCTCAAAATAAGATCTTTGTTTTGTTTCTTTCCTCCTCCTTGTTGCTTCATCTTCTGTAATAATTCGTTAGGATTAGTTACTCTTTTTATTTGGAAATATCTATTCGCTAACATTATCAAATAACAATCTCTAACTTTTGTGTAATTAATGCATGCAAGTATTTTCGTTCCATCGATTTTCAATGTCTCTAATGATTGTATTTCGTCTATTGGAACGAATGGGTCTAATATGGATAAACTTTTCTGCAACCCGCAGTTTTTCACGATACAGTTAAGAATAATTAACCTCGTTTGTTTAGGCAAATCATCACGTAGTAATAGTTTTATCAAGGTCTCTGGTTCGCCCTCCTCATCTTTGTCCCCTAAAGCTTCAGATATTAATGAAATCATATCAGACGGTGTAAGTTCAGTTGGCATCATTTGCCACCTTTTAGACTTAGACAGATTGGAAACTCGGGGTCGAGGTTTATATTATCTATTTTTAGCGTCTCCTTTACTTTTGCTCTCGCCTTTTTTATCATACGGTATAGCGAAATATTATTGTCGGTGCAAACGGCTAGTGCTATATAAAAATCTAACGCAGACGCCAGTAATACGTCTGTAATGCCTCCAACTTGGTCTGCTGGCACGTTGACGCTTACCTTCTTCTCCTCATCTCTAAATGTTATTACATTACTAACCTCATAATACTGGTTAGGCAATTTTAGTGAAAAGCAGTTGACGAAATATTCTGCTACAGGCTCAGGTAAATACGTCCTCACATTAACTGCATAATATTTCATGATCTTAACTTGGACAATAACCTTAAAAAGCGAGCTATCTCTCCTCTTCTGTGGAATGAGAGCCACCAGTCGGTAAAAATGCTTTTAAACTCTACGCAATACATATGTTTGAGGGAAATAAAAATGGAATCGCGTGAAGTAGCCGAACTCGTGTTAGACAGAGTAGTCAATTATTGTAGTAAAGTAAATGATAACACGCTGGAATGCATGGCAGACCACAGCCCAGACCAATTAGATGTATTCATAGACGCATATCTTAAGGAGAATGAAGCTGAAGATCTCGACAAGGCGATTGAAAATTCAGGCAAGTACTGGGACGAGGTGAAAAAGGAGTACGAGAAGCTGTGGAAAGAATGGTGGATTCATGATATCGCCTATCATCTCGACGACGAATTAAAAGTGCTATATGAAGCAATAGTTTATAATGATTTGCTTCTTAGTGATTCCCATAGGGTTAGACGCCTAAAAGCTTATGAAGAATTACTAAACGAGTTTAAGGATGCAATTAGACATGCATTAAAGGATAAGAAGCCGTTAACTGAGCTTGAATTGTATAACTGGTACAAGAAAATGGGTGAGGCTGTCTACGGATATAAAAACAATGATTACGATAAGGAAGTTACTTATTATCTAAACTATTATAATGATATGTTGGACGATGACGACAAACTAGAGCTACTAAGCATATTACTAAATGATTATATAGATGGCGATTTATACTACATAAAACAAAAGTTGTCTGAATTTGGAGCTTTAACAAATAAAAGCTAAACTTTTTTACATAGAAAGGGGGTTAAGGGGGCGTAAAGCCTCGCCCTTTAGGACGGGATAACACACAAAAAGAGCTAAATCTTTGAATACACGGCTGAAAATAATTCGCCGGCATCATAATCATTAAATTTATAATATTCATCACAGATTTCGTCTATTATGTATTGCATTTCATCAGGCACTTCATCATTATATACATGTATGCACGTAACCACTAATCCATTATTTCTTGCAAAGTTCTTGAAATGAGAAAGCGTAGTATCATAGTTCGTCTCAAAATCAGATAGTATGAAGATCTGTTTTACGTCCTTTAACCCTGGATAGTTATTATAATATTCCATGAATTGTCTTAGTGCAACCATCATGTCCGTTCCTCCTCCAGGTTGGGTCTGAGCTAGTTCGAAAACGTTGTTAACATCTATAGGCTCGGTTGTCGAAGAACTGAAGTATTGCACAAACACCTTCTTACTATTCTTTTCTGCTTCCATAGCAGAAGCTAAGGCTACAGCAGAAACGTTTTCGAACGCCGTGTACCCGTTCGGCATAAAAGTTCCCATAGACCCGCTTTTGTCTATCATGAAATATAAGTCCCCAACGCCCTCATTTTCTACCGCTCTTTGGAGTAAGGCTCTGTTTGTATACCGTTCTAGGAAAATCTCGTCTGGTAAAACTAGTTGACTCTTAAACATATGTTTGACATTATTTCCAGTTGTTATTCCCTTCATCACCCCTCCCTGATCTTTAACGCCTCTGTTAGCGTACTGTAAATCAACTTGATTAGCCAGAGCCAAAAGCCTGTTAGCACTCTCTAATAATTCTAAAACTCTAGGATTGATATCCTTTAATACTCCTCCTCCTGAGCCTTTCCCAATAGATAACGCTGATAACGACATTTGAAGACTTTCTTGCAATTCATCTAAAATCCTTGATTCTTCATCTATGTTATTTTCGAGGTCTTCTATAATATCTTCGTTTTCGTTTCCCTGCCCTTCTCCTCCTGATTCCTGTCCTTGTTCACTATTTTGACCCTGGTTGCCTTCTTCTCCACTTTGCTGTTCTCCTTGTGATCCTCCTTCTGATTCCTCTCCTTCTTGTTCTCCTTCTTCTCCACTTTGCTGTTCTCCTCCTTCACCTTCTTGTCCTTCACCTTCTTGGGTTTCTCCTTCTCCACTTTGGCTCCCTTCGCTTTCACTTTCCTGCCCTTCTCCTGGTTCCTGTTCCTCACCCTCTTCCTCTCCTTCTTGTCCTCCACCTTCTTCTCCACCTTGACCCGCTTCATTTCCGCTTTGTCCTTCGTTTTCCTGCTCGTTACCTTCCTGGCTTTCTTCTCCTTGTTCGCCATTTTGACCTTCTCCGCTTTCTTCCCCGCTTTGATTCTCTTCGTTTTCGTTTCCCTGCCCTTCCCCTTGTTCACCTTCTCCTCCTTGTTCACCGTTTTGCCCTTCTTGTTCCTCACTATTTTGTCCTTCGTTTTCGCTTTCCCCTTCTGATTCCTGCCCTTCTTGGACATTGCCCTGTTCTCCTTCGTTTCCTTCTTCTCCGCTTTGTTGCCCTTCTTCTCCTAATTCTTGTCCTTGTTGTCCTTCGTTTTCGTTTCCCTGTTCCTCACCCTCTTCTCTGTTTTGCTGTCCTCCTAGTTCCCCTTCTTCTCCACCTTCTTCTCCCTCCTCTTGGTTGCCTTCTTCTCCACTTTGCTGTTCTCCACCTTGCTGTTCCCCTTCTTCTCCTTGTTGTACTTCTTCTTGGTTCCCTTCTCCACCTTCTTGTTGCCCTTGTTTCTCATTTTCCTGCTCGTTACCCTCCTGGCTTTCTTCTCCTAATTCCTGTCCTTGTTGCCCTTGGCTCCCTTCGCTTTCACTTTCCTGCCCTTCTTTTCCCTCTTGTTGTTTTTCTCCTTCTTTTCCACCTTTTTGTTGTTGTTTTTCTCCTTTTCCACTTTGCTTCTTTTCGCCTTGTTTATTTTCGCTTTGCTTCTGCTCTTCTTGTTGTTTCTGCTGTTCTTGTTGTTTTTCTCCTTTATTGGGTCTGTTGCGTCTGAATTTTTTCTCCTGTAATTCCTGTTGTAACAGCTGTTTGATAGTGCTGAATGATAAACCTTGCAAGTTTTTACGTTGTATCATACGCCGAATATTGTCTAATTTTTCGTTTATGTCGTTTATTCTATCTAAATCGATATTTTTTAAAAAATTATAAACAAAATAAGCGAGGACTGCTGGGAATTGCAACAGAAGTTTGTTTTGTTCTGATGCTATCTTGACAAGTTTATATACAGTATCTCTTAAACTATCCATAGCGTCGGGTGTACTTGAAAGATATCTAGACCAACGTTCATAATCATTTATCAGTGTTTCAAAAATAGTGTTTGCTAGTTCTGTTAGTTCTCTCTCATCATCTTCATTATTATTAAAGAAGCTTTGCATAATATACTCACGTCGTCACTTGTGTTATTTGTGAAAGTATCTTCTTAATTTTTTCTAATGTGTCTATGAAAGCTAGTATTTTAGTCCTTACCTCACCTATAGTATCGTCAAGACGCTTCATTATTACTTCTTTTTGCTCTTGGTTTACCGCTCCTCTTGGTAATGCGTCCGAAAATTGCGGGAAGAATTTTCGTATCCCTGCGATAAGTTTGCTGTTCTCGTCGCTTCCTCCTAGTTTCATTAGTTCGTTATATTTACTTTCAATTTCAGCTTTTATCTTGCTATAAGCTTTATCGAGCTGGGTCATTGCATTAGCTTTTATACGATCTATATCTATCTTGTTAGAGACATTAGATACAATACTTTGATGCAGTTTCTGTGCTAAAGTCCTTATTTTAACATTATTGGCATACCTAGTTGCAATATCGTATAAGGTACCTTGAGCTATTATAAAATTATTCAATTTATACAGTGTGTCACCAGTACTATCTGTTACCTCCAAAAATTTCTTAACAAGATCTGCTCTATCTTTTGCTAATTCGGGCGTCGTCGCTGGAAATGATTTAGTAATAACATCTACAGCGTAAGCCGACGTGTCGGCTAGCAACTTATTTAGGTTTTCGTCTGTAAAGATTTTCTCTGCTGTTTTAGAAATACTTTCTACCAGGCTATCAATATCAAGAGAAGACTTATTCAATCCACTTGTGTTGAAATACGATTTGATCAATGTCGGGACTAGAGAAGATACTATATTCTTTAGCTCTGGGGTGAATGGAATTGTAAGATAGAATGCTAATGCAGTATGCACTGGTGTAATTGTTGAATTGCCGAACATTTCACGTAATGCGTTAGCGACTTGCATTATACTTTTGAATTTTCTCTCGCTGATTGTCAGATATCCACCCATCGATCTGAAGTACGACCTGACAATTCCGGAATCACTAAACGCTCTTGGGTTTTGCAAAGCCTGTGCTATTGCACCTAGGATGAGATTAGCCTGCTTCACCGCTTCGAGTACAATATCTTCCGTTATGTATTTGGCGGAATCTGAAAGAATTTTATCTTGTATTTTTTTAACTTCGTCATAACTCGTTACAGTTGGGATGGAAGTAGGCTTAGTTGCTGTGAGGACTTTATAATACCTTTCTGTGATTGAGCTGAGGTTTTGCACGTCTTCCAGGTTAGGCGAAAGAACTGTAGCAAATACCTTGAACCTATCGAGGAATGCTCTGTCCGCTTGTGTGTTTACCCTCACCTCGTTTGAAGCAGAAAAGAACGCTAGCCACGGTAACGAGATCTCTTTACTTCCATTTCTGAACTTCTTTTCGTTGATTGCTCTGAACAGCGATTCGGCAAGGACTTTGTTGCTCTTGAAAATCTCGTCTATAAAAACTAATTTAGCAGAAGGCAAGAAGCCTTCAGTAATATATTCTAGTACTCCTTCTTCTCTCAATTTTTTTAGGTTGGTATTTCCAAAAATGTCTTCTGGTGTCATTGCCTCGTGAGCGAGTACTATAAAAAGCTCTTCTGGTTTAACCCCATCGATCATTTTCGAAAGGATTTCGATAGTATACGTTTTTGCAGTCCCAGGGTCTCCGATGAGCAGGGTAGGAAACCCTGTCAAAAGTCCTATTATCACAGCTGTTTTGACGTCTTCATTTCCGACAACGTATTTATCTAACTCGTCCTTAAACCGTGTTGCAACAGTAGTAACATCAGCAGAAGACGACAAAATTTCACTGTTCTTTTCTTGTGCTTGTAATTGCATAAAAACATCTGGCGTTAGAAACTTAAAAATCTTCCTCAAACAGGTGTTTGAGCCTTAAAACCCGCTTTTTAAACGACTTCTGGGGAAAGAAATTATCATGAGCCTAAATAACTCCAACACTAAAAAACAACAACAGCAACAAGAACCCACGTATGAAATACCAAGCACGACAACGCCTGCACCACCGCAACTGTTTCCACAAATACAACAAACCCAACAACAACCTCAGTTATCGCCACTTGGGAAGAGGAATATTGTAAAAGTTGACCCAAACCTGGTCAGGCAAGCAATCAGGGAAAAAGCTATCATACCGACAAGGCAGGTGACCCAAAAAGAAGCCATCAAAATAACAACTGTGCAAGAAATCCTAAACAATTATGTCTTAATTCTAACAAAAGATCTTAAGAGCGGGTCTCTGCAGTTCTACGGCACCCCATATAATATAGATGATAATTTCCAGATTTTATTATCGATTTTGACGGATAGGTTTTCAAGTCTTTCCATTGACGAATTGTCTGAAAAGTTTTCAGAGCTTCATAGTTTGATATCAATCGATGCAAATTATGATGATATAATAGCTAAGCTTAATGATGCACATAAACTAGTAGTGTTACTTTTGTTAGCGTTTGAAAGGAGTATCATGGAAGTTGCAGGAGTAAGCTCATCGAAAATGAGAGTAGAAATGTTATCTCCACTCGAAATAGCACAGACGTTAGGTATTACTCCAATAAGTACCGATAGGTTGTAGGAGATAGGGATTTCATCGTGGTTTACAGGGGGCGATTATGGAAGAAAAATTGAAAGATAGTATATCATGGTTTTTGGCAGGGCTAGGTTTAACCAGTCTAGGAACGGCATTTTTAGGTGACGGAAAACCGTATTTACTGCCTACAGCATTTCTCGTTGTTGCTTTAGGTATGCTCTCTATATTCGTAAGGCAAAGAATACTCATTGTTTCGGCTTTTGCTATTGCGACTATTACAGCTGTAGTGAATATAATGACAGGATTACCTATCCTAACGGATGAAGAAGCAATAATATTATATGCGTCACACTTATTCCTCGACGGAAAAAATCCGTACCTTTACTCAATGGCTAAAGCGTTTTCCATATATCACGTTCCGTATAACGTTGTGACCGGCACTACGTCAAACTCATTTTTGCCGTCCGTCTATATTTACCCCCCATTATCGTTCATCAGCGTTGCAGTTTTGCATAACCTTGAAACAGTAAACGTAATAACAGCTGTTTTAGCTTTTACGTACTCCTTCCTCAAAAGACGCGAAAACGTTTTCATCGCATCTTTTTTCCTATTTCCTGCACTTTCGTACGATTTTGCGACAGGGCAAGAACTGAACCTTTTCGCATATTCTATTGCGTTTCTTGCAATATTTAATGAGAGATTGAGATACCTCCTCCTGGGAATCTCTGCAGACGTAAAGCAGTTTGCAATATTGATAGCTATTCTTCTAATTAAATTTGAAAACCAAAAACTTAGAAAGATAACGGAATTCACGTTACCGTTACTGCTCTCATCAATACCCTTCATTTCAAAGCAATACCTTGCGTCCGTTATAACTATTACACAACCGGTTGCAAACCAGGGCATTTCGTTTTCACTTCTTACCGCATTCGGGTTACCTATCCCATCATTCGTGTATACCGTACTTGAGGTGTCTCTTTTCGCATTAATCCTATTATATAATAATAGGAAAGAATTGGCTTGGGGTCTTCCGGCGTTAATATGGATATTCTCTTTTAGAGATTTGGGATATTTCACGTTTTATTTTGCGTTACAATACGTAGAATGGATGATGGAAGATGGAAAAGTTTGAAGTCGTACTAATGTTAGTAGTTATAATACCATCTCTTTTCACGTTTTCTATTTTTTTCTATCACCCGCAATTGCATGCAAAAGTATTGGATTTTTACGATATAGGAGAAATAAACAAGTACAACGTAATAACGATATGCATACAAAACCCTACCAATAAAACATATGTATTGGTGCCTATAATTAATAGTCATCGTTGGTACCCAAACATAATAATCCTAAAACCGCACGACTATGTTATAGTAAACGTTACAGCACCAGACCCTACTGTTGCTATTTCACAAAACTCTCCCTATGTAATTACCTTCTATTTGTATAATACTCAAACTGCTGTCTTATCTATAAGCGGATTCGCCCCCACAGGTACAATATATCCGATCGTAAATCCTAGTTTTACTGTAATATACAACTCATCGTATGGGGTATCGGAATACGGTTGGCAGATACTATATAACGGGAATGTAACAGTGCAAAAAGGAAAAATCATCATAAATGGAACAGCACTGATAGAACAGACATTATACTACCCAGTAAATGGAAGCATAATGGTGGTACATAGTGGTGGGGAAGTAAAATTGTCCATATACGATAATAATATAGTTATATACGCAAAGAATACTACGATCTTTTCCGTAATCATAAATGGAAGTTAACGAGCGGAAAACCTCACCCTCCCAAGGGGTCAGACCCCATTCCGCTCTCATAAACAGCTGTTTGAGGTTTTTATACCAGTTTTTGAAGTATAATATTGTGAGCTACATGTCTCAAGAATTTTCACACGACAAAGAAGGAGGAGAAAGTATTTTCCCTTCTTATAGAAGCCTTTCAAAGCTATCAAAGGTGGATTGGGATGTTGTAGAGAAACTGATAGAATCATTCCTAGACAAACACATGAGGACGTGGAGTACATATGCCTACTTCATCATTGACGACGACACCATGCTGATTAAGGTATACCGGGGTTATGAGGACAATGAGCCGGCGTTCACAATAAAAGCGAGATTAGTAGCTGAAAAGCTAGAACTCCTCGAGGTGAGGTAAATGAAAGTTCCAGTGTTCATAAAATATAGCAGATTAGAGGACAACTGTTATTATGATAAACTAGAAGGGATCATATGTGGCGACTTCAAAGATTACGTTGACATCGACGTTGACGATGTCCACTTTGATCGTACTGATCTAGAAGACATAGTGAACGAATATATGGATGACATTGCAGACATTTTAATGATGGATAAACGTCTTTTAGACGAACTATTGAAAAAACTAAACAGAAACAACAGTATTATAAGGTAATTTGTATGATAACAAAATATCCTGAGCATTTAACTCAAGAGTCACGATTAAAGGTTGTAAAAAGTTATATATTGCACGAATTAGCATCGTTAACCCGCGATAAAACCCCTGATATAATTAATATAGACGGGCTAGTCAAAAAATGCCATGAGCATAAGAAAGGAATAGAAGAGGACTGTAAGGGGTATGAGGGCGAGAGGTTGAATACAAATTCATGAAACCCCAATGAATTGCCTTTCCTATTAAGGCTCTTCAGCTCAAATTTTCTAACAGCTTCTTAAACTCGTATAATTTATTATCACCCTTCAACGTCTTCATTATCTCGTCTTTATCATTTCCTAGCAGTTGTAGAGTATATGCTCTCTCCTTCAAATGCTTCAATATGCTTCCGCTCACACCAAAAGTATTCATTATTTTTTCTCCAGATACAATCGGCTCTGTTATCCTGCCAGACATGTTAAGTATATTCTCACTTCCAGTATCCGCGTGAGATAGCTCTATGAGTTTATTATACATCTCTCTTACTTTCTCAGGATTCCAATAATACAATGACATTAACTTAGTAATTAATTGTGCCTGGTTCTTCTCGTTATTCTGTGCTAGATTGAAGTCCATATGCATTTCTATTAAGTTAGAAACGTCCTTTATCAGGTTGTTAGGTAACTTTAGATTCTTCATTAATTCCTTTGCAATTTCTGCACTCTTTTCAGCATGACCTATGAACATTATCTTCCCGTTTTTTTCGCTCCTAGTATAAGGTTTGCCTACATCGTGATAAATTACTGCTAATAACGTTTCAATATCTGGGTTTCTAAGTCTCTTTAACGCCTCATATGTGTGCTCAATAACATTCTCGCCGTGGTGTGCACCCCTATTATCATGATAGGTATTCTTTAATGCATCGTAATGTTCTTCATAGAGATATTTTAACAGACCGAACTCGTCGAGTAGTTTAAACCCCTCCGCAGGGTTAACCTTTAGTATTTTTAGTATCTCATCACTGATTCTCTCTATAGGTAATCCGTCCAGCTTATGAACGTTCTTCTTCATTATTTCCAGTTGGTCTGGGGACATTTTATAGCCGTAAAGGACAAACCTTATCCCCCTCAGTATCCTAAGCGGATCCTCATCTATTCTCTCCTGTGGATTTCCTACGAACCGTAACGTATGATTACGTAGATCCTCCAAACCGTTATTGAAATCAAGTATCTCCATGACCAATTTATTTCCGTGAATATCTACTATCTTGCCATAGAGGTCATTAATTGTAAAATCCCTCCTTCTCGCATCTTCTTCTAAAGAAGCACCGAGCTCAACGGTAGGCTTACTAACAGTGTCATATCTCTCCTTCCTCAATGAAGCAAAATCATACTTATCTCCTATCCTAAGGACTCCGAAATCTATGCCGTCCTCGTGAATAGGTAAGTTCAACTCCTCTGCCAACTTTAACGCTTTATCGAAATCGGTGACTACAAAATCTAAATCCTTAGGCTTGTTGCCAGTCAGGATGTCCCTAACAGTGCCACCAACAAGATATACGTTATTTGTGCCTAATTTTTGAATATATTCTAAAATTTCAGGATTATCGAGTTCTACTTCTATACGTTCCATGCAAAAACATATGTTTTAATATTTAATAAGGGTTCTGTTTTGGGTTTGGTTTCTCCTTTTTCGTATCTGTTTACAATAAATATTTTTTAAAAAAAGCTTAATTTGTAATCCCTAGTTTGCTGAACAAAACAGGAGAAGTTTTTATTTTACACCATGATCTAAGTAAGTCTGTGAGTAGACATATAGTTAATTCATTAAGGCTGTTCTTAGGCGAATACACGTTAGTATTTGTAATACTGATGGTCATCTATTCTAAATATTTCTTTATATTCTATATTAGAGTATATTCCCTTAGTATCCCCCTACTCTTAATACCCTATATAGTACTATCAGTCCTTTTAATAATTTCGAATTATGGATATTATCATTTAATAACTACAGAGAAAGACAAAGAAAGCCCGAAAACTTATCACGTGACTGAAATAGAAGATTTGAGTGCAATCTACGCTAATATAATAATGACTTACGTGTTAGCTTTATTATCGATTTTTCCAGCTACGTTAATCGGACTCATTGCGTTTATCATAGTTTTATTCTTTATATTTGAGTTATTTAAGGATAGCGAAATCTTATTCTTTAATCCTATTCTCTCCCTAATGAATTGTAGAATTTACAAGATAAGAGTAGAAGAGCATAATAAATCAATTTATATAATATATAAGGAAAAGATACAAGAAGGAGATTACATCAGGGTTCGTCATTTATATGAGAACATTTATTTAGATGAAAGAATTATAAGGAAAAAGAAGGCAAATGAGTATCTAAACTTTCTATAATGGGCTATCCCTCATATTGATGAGGCTTCCCACCCATTAACCCTTTCTTTGTAAAAAGTTTTGAATTTAATATGTTAATTGTAGCGAGTTATATTCCTTTATTTTTTTATCTATATCATACATTGTTTTCCCAAGAGAAGTCAAAAGTGTAGCTAGTACTTCAAGCTCTTCAGTTTCGCTTAAAGAACGTTCATAATAACTGAGGTAATACTTAAAATTATTAGTATATGATAGTCCAGCACTTTTAACTATATCTTCTGTATATTTTCTTAGCTCATTAGCGTTCAGCGGGGTTTGGCTTTTTAATGCATCCAATATTGCTTTGCCTAGTTCATCTAAGGCTTCGTTCAGTGTCTTAAGTCGATGTTTCTTTTTCTCAACGTTTATTGTATCGTCTTCAATTATTGATCCATAAATAGACTGGATTTCCTTACCTAACCCTTCTGCGATAGCATTATTAGGTACTTTTTCTAATTTGTCTAGATCAGTATTACTATTTTCTTCTTCCTTATTCTGTTCTATGTTCTGTTGTTCAGGAGTAAGAGTCTGTTGCTCCTGAGGATTACCGAAAACTATTACAACGTTTTTTCCTAGGTTAATCACACGCTCGTTGCCCGTGAGGTACTGAGAATAGTCTCCTTCTGGTAAAAGCACAGCAGGAGAAGAGCCGTACGTGCCTATGACCAGTTCTGGGTAGAGATCAAGCGGTAACTTATCAAGGAATTTCTGTAACTCAGGACTCTGAACATTTTCGCTAGGTGTAAATTCTGCTGGTGGTTTTGTAGAAATGCCATAAATTTGTTCGTACTGAGATAACAGGAAATTGGAAATTTCGTTTATAATCCCCTTGGGGATGAGGAAAATGTACGAGAATAGGAGACTGTCATTATCGTGAGAAATAAAAGTCTTATACATGATGTCGAAATTTTCTCGGATTTTAGGATTAGCGGATTCTAAAATTTGAATTAACGATTTGACTTTTGCTTCAGCAGATTTCCGCTCATCTTCGGAATAGGTGTGAATAGATCCATTGTATTCTAGCATGATCACATCGAAAGCAAAACGTCCAACTGTAACATCCTGTATTATACCAGCCTTTATTATACTAACATAGACAGTCCTCTCATAAATCTTGAAATCATATGCTTCGATTACCTCGTTGAGTTCACCTAAAGCGAGGGTTATCATTTTTTCTCCATATGTCACATCTATGAACGGTGGGTGCTCGAGATCGTATATCCTAGATGGAGCTTTTACTTCAATTATGAACGGCATGTATCTTGGTAAGTACTCAAATCTAGATGCTACCATAGGCTTATAGTTAACTAACGTTAACGAACCGTCGTACTTAGCTGACAGCTTTTCGGGACGTGTAAAGTCTTCACTTAAAATGAAGTCATCAAAAAGAGTCCTAGAGAGATACTGATCTAACGGAACAAGCGGTGAAGCATCGTTACTACTCATTTTTACATCACTCAAACATATGTTTGCTTGTAGTTATTAAAAATTGCTTGCTGTCTCTTCGCCCTTCAAGGCGAGGTAGCTCACAGAAAGTTTAGATACTCATTTGCCTTCTTTTTCCTTATAATTCTTTCATCTAAATTAAATAAACTTTCGGTTGCAAATCTATCGAAGTGCGGGCTAACGTGGAATATTTATATTCATCCTGATAAACTGCAATGCTTTCAATAATTGCGTTTTCTTCTCAGTTACGCATTCTCTATAGTACTTCGCCGTGCATCTTTTTTCAATAGCATTTTCACTAACGTGGAATATTTATATTCATCCTGATAAACTGCAATGCTTTCAATAATTGCGTTTTCTTCTCAGTTACGCATTCTCTATAGTACTTCGCCGTGCATCTTTTTTCAATAGCATTTTCATCTATGGCTAATTCGCTGACAAGTGTCTGATATAATGATGTGCCTTTAATACTGCTAATCATAGTAGCCGTCCTTATTTGTACGTCTTTCAATATGCTCAGAACAGTGAGTACATCGAACCCGTTGGGGTTAACGAATTTTGTCAGTACGTCTATGAGATACGAACTTTCAGTCACAAGTGCTTCCTCGTTGACATAAAACAGATGTTTTTTCCTTGTGCTATTTAGTATTTTCGTTACCAACGGCTTAACATCGTCACCAGACGCATTCATTACGATGAACATTATATCGCAACCGATTTTTAGGATCTGCCTTAGTTCGTCCTCAGACGTCGCATTCTCATATTTTGTTAGAACTAATTCCCTCCATAGCTCTTCTATCTCATCGCTGTAATAGGTAAGCATCACAGTGTTCAGCCTCTCTATAGCTAAAGTAGGATACACCATACTACTGTTCCCCATGCATACCTCTTTATATACGATGAATTGGAATTGCTCAGCAGAAGGGACTTCGTCTTTTTTAGTATATACCATTGCCGTCCACGACCTCACTCAACCGTAAACCAATCACAATTGCACGAAACATTGTTTATATCTTCAATTATAACACTATCACCTAAACATACCGCAATACGCTTATGACCAGTCCTTTTCACTTTCGCTATAATACAGTTATTATAGTTAAACGTAAGGTGCTGAAAACCACCTATATCGAATTCTAAAGCGTCGAATACCCCCACATCAGTTTTATACTGTATTTTACGGTACGAGGAAATGTAATATTCAAAAGTTGTTGTCGAGCTTACTAGTGCAAATTTCTTTAGGTCGACTTGTTTTTTTAGAAAAATTACATAGTTAGTACCTTGTATCATCACGTCTGTGATAAAGTAAATCCCAGGGTACGTGATCCTGTGCTGTAACCTGCTGGCTATCCCCATATCAATATAAACAGCATATTCATTCTCATTTTCGACTATTTTGTATATTTTATTTTTGAATACATTACGTAGATAGTTGAATAATATCACATTTTTCCCAACGAGTGACTGTAAATATGAGAGAGACATTACGACCCCAACCCCAGACCGAGCGATATTTGTTTATTAATAGAAGCCACGTACTCCTTCCTCGCGACACTAGCGAAAATAAAGTAATTATTGAAGGTAATCCCAACGGCACCGAATGTATCAAATTCCTTTGAGAAGTTTGCAGGGTTATCGTCTTCAATTCTGTTTATGGCGAAATAATTCGTCGCACTGTTATTTCGTTCTAGGTTGAGCCAAATCCACCTTGGGAAAATGAAAAACTTCCTTTTAGTGTTCGCATTCATTTTTTGTACTTTTGCTCTTTCTATTGCATACGCTTGCGAAGAAATGTGAACTATGGCAAAATAGACTATCCTGTCACTCGGGTTTCCCTGGTTTACTTGTGTAGTCATCTTATAGTATAATTTTAAAAAATCAATGGGCAAATCCAACATCACAGAAATACCGTTGGTTTCCGAATACATTATAGCGACATGTACACCATTTTTCTCTATTATACTCGTTTTTTTATCGATTTTGACTGTTGCTGGGGGCAAAAATAATAATGCGTCGTAATTCTTATAGACGCTTGGCAACGCTTTTTTCTTATTCACTAACATGGGTAACATGAGTATTACCCCTAAGGTATGAAATAACCATCATCTTTACTACTGCCAGAAAGGTGCAACACGTCAACCGCAAACGCGTAAATAAAGTATACTATAGACATCCCAAGGATTGCGACACTGATGTATAGAAGTACAGTCCCATCGGTACTGTAAGGTGTAATTCTGTACGTCACATTGAACGGTGTAGTGTACACAGGGTTGTACGTTATGTAAGGAGAAAGATATAGGGAAATTAGAGTAAAGCCGACAGAAAACGTTAGAAACGGCAAAGCAAGTCGCAGATGGGTTAAGCTACTGTTTCTTAGCAGAAACAGCTCAATTACGGTCATGATAATGAACCCCCCTGCGACGTCGATAAGAAAGACCTGGGTGTAGAAAAAGGGGGGCAATGCATTTATTAGGGTTGAATTTGTCGTCATACCTCCTCAACATCTCCGCACAGTTCCTTTTCGGTTACGATTTCTTCGATTGTGGTACCGTTCCTAATTCTTTCCGTTATTACCCTCATGGTATTAAGGAGGGATATAGCCGTGAATGGTGGTGTTTTTACTTCTTCGGTTACTCCGTCCTCCTCCTTAACTCTCCAATATCCCTTCAACAGGAGATACATATATGACAACATTTCAGGAAAATCTTCCTCATAGTATTTACTTTCAATAGAAGAAATTGCCTCGAATGCCTTCAAAAGGATCTTACACTCGGGTTTCATATCTTTAACTTGCCACTCACAGAGTTTAAAAATAAACCAAGACGAATCGTTTCTTAAACATATGTTTGAGAAGTAACTCGACTTTTTTTAAGAGTATCGCGTGAAGAATTTAACATGGTAAGCTCGAAAGTCGACATAGATAAATATTTCATAGTCCGCGTTCAAGGATTCATGCCCGCAACTACACCAGTTATAGGTGTGTCATACGTCACTTTCTACGTCAGAGTCGAAGCCAACAAAGTCGCACACACAAACTTATTATGTATAGGCATAGGTGACGGGCATAACACTCTTTATATTTCTGCTGTTATGGATAACGAATATATCAAGAAACATCGCGACATAATGGTAAATTCAAACCTTAACATTTTCAAATTCGGGATATATTTCGTTTTTGATGACGGGAAAAACAATAAGAAGATCTACCTATTTATTGAACCGTTTGACCCAGCGACTTTAGAAAAACTGCAGGAAGAAAAAAACGACCAGGAAGCGATAAACTACTTTAATACTAAATTTGGTGGGAACTGTAGCAAACTAGAATGGGAAAGAGACGAAAAGGGTCTCAAAACATTTTACTTCGTGTATAATGTCGAGGGGAAAGCTAAGGAGGTAGAGTTCAAAGAAGAGAATGGAAAAATAACAATACTAGGTTTTAAACAAACAGGGGAGAGTAAAGCCAAGTGATGTTAATCCTAGATTTGGACGGCACGCTTTTCGATACTTCTGCCAGGTGGAACGAATGCGAGAAGCTAGCCAACGGAAACAAACGTATGTTTTGGGAATGCTATCAATCGCCGAGGTTCATGAACCTGGACAAACCTAAGTGGGACGTTATCACGTTTGTGCAACAGTTAATTGAAGAGAAAAAACCAGAAGTGATAGCAGTAGTCAGCGGGCGTTCGGAAAAACAGCGTGAAGACACTCTCAAACAGCTGTCAGAGATAGGGATAGAGCCAAACGAGGTCGTGCTGAGGGCTGAGAAGGACTTCAGGAAAGACCATGAGTTTAAGAGCGATGTGGTAAGGAAGCTCAGGGAAAAATATGGAGAGGGTAAGGTAATAGCGATAGATGACAGTGACGCAGTGCTAGAATATCTGGGAAAAGAAGGGGAGATAGAA
>Ga0081529_115350_pt1 | contig 25884 bp, 25 predicted proteins | sample EchGeymetagenome_FD_71012 | JGI IMG/M metagenome (GOLD analysis project Ga0081529, IMG submission 71012) | Ferrous microbial mat and aquatic microbial communities from Echinus Geyser, Yellowstone National Park, USA - transect B T=78-80 C v2... ...
CCTAACTATCTTGCTCTTGCAAGATAATATTACTATTTTGCAAGAATATTTAGTTAAATTATTTTATCCACTTTTTAACTCCCTTGAATTATTTTCGGGGTGATGAATTTGGGGTCTAGGGTTATAATGACCTCAAATGGTGATTTATACATAAACTATAACTTACGTTAAAGTTTTTAACATATTCTCTAAAAAACTCTTTAAATATAACTGCATTATTATAAGGAATTTTAATGCGTAAAGTAAAGTTATATTATTCCCTTTTTAATTAACTGTAAAAGTACTTTAACATAGGATTTTTCATTGAGCTCCTTAAGATACCTCCTCTTAAACTTCTCCCACTTATTAGGATCATGATTATACTATCTCCTCAACTCATCAATTGGTGCAATATTCTTAAGCTAAACGTTAATCGATCCTTCTCAACACTCTAGGTTAGGGAGTATGTACTTCTAGTTATCATATGGTATGAATTGAATTGGAATATAAACGTTAAATTGATTTTAATAAGATTTCGTAAAATAATAATATTTATCATTTTACAGTTATAAGTTTAAAGTAAAAATAATATGCATGAAGATCTGATCCTTTTAATTTTAGCTTAATGCTAATTAGGGACATTGTCATTAATATTTTTGTGAATATACAAAGGATTGTGGAGTTACCTTTAATTGATGAAAGGGAAAGCGACGCTGCTGTTGTAGTTTTAATAGGCAAAGGTGAATACATTTTGTTAATAAAAAGGGTCTCTAATCCTAATGATCCTTGGTCTGGGCAGATAGCCTTACCTGGAGGACATAGAGAGAGAGACGAAAGTACTCTTCAAGCTGCAGTAAGGGAGTGTGAAGAGGAGGTAGGAATAAGGCCAGATATAAAGTCCAGTTTGGGAGTATTTTCTCCAAATAACATAAAGATAAGGGTAAGAGCTTACGTAGCTCTTTTAGATGATTTAGTAGAACCGAAGCCTAATCCGCATGAGGTCGAAAAAGTCTTTTGGGTTCATGAAAGCCAATTAATTAAGAAAGACAACGCTTTTTATTTTAATCAATATAGGGTATGGGGAATGACATATAGGATACTCTCAAGATTATTTGAAATAGCCGGAGTCAAAGTTTAATTTATGATGCGAAAATTTTTATAATAATGATTAGGGCTGAAATCCCTAAAGTGCTTTACGATACTTTTTATAATGTTATAAGGAATTATTTAATTGACGTTAAAGGAGACATTTTGCTTATATATGTTAATAACTCATTAATAGAGATGGAATTAGTATTTAATTCTAATATAAGTTTTTATTTTGGTGAAGATAAGATATGTGAAATTCTAAATCTTTATGAGATTCATGATTATTTAAAGAAGGAAGTTTATATATCTAATGATTTGAAAGATTCCTTTCAATTATGCTTCAGAATCATAGCAAGTTTTGTAAAGGAAAGAGGGTTAGAGGTATCATCTAATAAGTATTTTTACGTAAACTGGGAAATTTTTCATAATGCAGTTAAAGTTATTGAGCAAAATTACCCTGTATTAGCTAAATATGAGGTAAATGATGAGATTCAATACGCTATAAAAGGGAACTATGTTTCAGTAATAAGTATTGTTCCCACATATATTGAAAATAGGGGAGATAAACTAATTTACGGTTTTGTAAATATAGAGGCAGAGGAAGGGAGCGAGCAAATAGCGGCATTATTCTCAGATAGAGTGTATTATTATCATGAATTAAAATTTGAGAATATTCAAAGTTTAGATCAAGGTTTAGACAAAATAATAGGATATATGATAAATTATGAGGAGAAAGATATAGAAGAACCTTACTTAATGTTATTAGTAAGTTATAGGGGTAGTAATATAGTAGATAAATTAAATATGATGAGAAATATTATAGATAATATATACGATTTAGCTAATAATGTATACATGAAGATATTTTTAGGATATTTTAGTGGAGACTACATATTAAGGATAATAAGGGGAGAAGATTTCTTTGAAATAGGGAAAATAAAAGGAAATAAATTAATAACTATAAATGGTTATAATAATATAGAAGATATTAATAATGGAATCAGAAGACTTATAGAAATTGGAATATCAGTTTACGATTATGTTAACGAATGTAATGAGAATAATTTAAAAGAATGCATAGAGCGTATGATGATTTAGCTATAATTAAAATAAAAATTTTAATTAGTTATTCCTTTATAACATTAACATACAGAGAATTTAAAAATGATAATTACCTTTTTTTATTTTGTGAGTTATTATGTCATCCAAGGAATTAGATCTGCAACATGTCGAAACTATAAGCTTATTTCCGATAAGATTTGCAGTAGGTTGGATGTGGCTTGACGGTGGTTTGAGAAAAGCATTACTTAAACCAGCTAAATTAGATCCCAATTCGCCTTCATTTGTTTTAAATAAGGTAGTTACGTTTTTACCACATGCAGGCGTATTTAGGCCAGAGTTAATATCATTTCTAGAGAATCCTTCACTTGGCGCTACGTTTTTGACAATCTTCAGCTGGTTTGAGATTTTGGTGGGTTTATTCTTAATAATAGGTTTTTTAACTAGATTATGGGCTTTTATAGGTTCTGCAATGGCAGTATCATTAGCTCCTGCCGCCTGGTTAGGATCCACATGTGAGGACGAATGGCAAATATTCAGCCTACTATTAGCAGGAGGGGTAACACTAATGTTAGCAGGCGCTGGAAGATACTGGGGAGTAGATTATTTCCTATATAAGAAATTTGGTGATAGAGGGATATTTCAAAACGTTCCAATATTAAAATGGATAAAACTGTGGTGATGAAACATGAGTAAAGCATTTACAGTCGCGGCAGCAATATTCTCACTAATAGTTATAATTTTAATATTAGTGGTAGGTCAAGTTTCATATGGAAATGTTGTAGGTCCTTTATTCAATAACTCTAAAAAGCCTAAAATAATAATTTGCCCAGAAAATACAGAACTTTATAATATAGGTAATTCTACCTTTCTGAGGCTTAATATCACTGATATAGATGGGCCAGATGCTTATCCGGCTTCTGTAACTATGATAGTTATAAAGAACTCTACATTTACTTTAATACTTAATACTGAAGCTCTATCTAAAAGTGTTGTAAATATAACTAAAGCTCCATGGGATTTAAAGAAAGCTGTAGGTTACAATAATTACTCTGGAATTTATTTATGTTTAGGTACAGATGCCGTATTTACATTAAAGCTTCCAGTGCATCTATATGCTGGCAGTTATGAAGTTATACTTTACGTGCCAGCTTTACCACATGCAGATTACAGCACAACTTTAACTCTATTAAATCATTAATTAAATCTATACTATATTCTTTTTTGTTATATAATATTTTACTTTTTTAGTATACAGTTCTCTTTCTTCATTATTAAATTTCAATAAAAGACCACAGTAAGTTATGAGAATTCAGAAGACTCTTTATCTTATTTTAGCAGTGAAAGAAGATGCTTCCATCAGTAATATTTAATCATCTGGCGTTTTACTATCTAATACTAATACTAAATAGAATTTTATTAATTCATAATTTTACGAGATTTATTTTAGGTGCTTCTAATATCATATATTTATTAATAGAAAGTAAATTATTGGAAGATTGTATAAAGTCTCCATTATATTATTGTTTTTTGATTATATTTATAAAAATCATATATTTCGTCTATTTATCTTTATTTACGCATAAAAATACCTTAACATTTTACACTACTATTTGTTGATACTTTATATACAAAGAGTTTAGTTAAGCTCGTTATTAGTAAGGGCGCTAAATTATTTTTATTTAAAGGTCCCTTTTTTAATATATATGGATTGGGTTAGTGAAGTAGAGAGGGTAACTAAAGTAAATGAAGGTAACAATAAAGGAGTAGTTAAATGGGAAATAACAGTTATTCCACAAAGTTATGAAGAAGTAAGGAATATTATAAAAATTGCTAATGAAAGGAAATTGTCAATTTACCCTTATTCGCTTAATAGTCATCATATAGGACCTCCAATCAGTGTAAATATAGGGTTAAATCTGAGTAATCTTAATAAAATAATTGAGATTTCTGATGAAGATTTTTATGTTACTGCTCAGGTTGGCATTAAGGTTGATGAACTCTTTAATATTCTTAAAAATAAGGGCTTATTTCTTCCTGCATATTATAATGGTTCATTAGGAGGATTTTTATCAACCAATCTTCCAACGCCATTTTCTTCATTTTATGGCTATCCAAAAAATTTAATACTTATGGCTAAAATAATAACTGGAGACGGAATTATAGTAAAGAGTGGAGGAAAGACTACTAAATTTTCTTCTGGATATAAGTTACATAAGTTACTTTCTGGTATGCTGGGATTGTTAGGTATATATCTTGAAGCTACTTTAAAGGCTTATCCATATCCAGAAGTAATAGTAACTGCGGAGGTTAAGAACATTAATCTTACGAGTAAGTATAGGCCCGTCTCATTAATATATGAAAGAGAGAAAGAAGAAAAGGTAATAGCTACGTTTTTAGGATTTAAAAATGCAATAGAAAAAATGGAAAGAGAGTTAGGCATTAAGAGTGTTAATGGTTTCTATACCATTGATTATTCTGAGGGTGAGAATGTTGTTTCGCTTCACATTACCAGAGGAAGAGAGATTGAAGAGGTTAAAAAGGCATATGAGTATTTAAGTATTAGGAAAACGTTTTGTATTATTGGAACTGGATATTGTAGATTAATGTTAAATTCCTTTGAAGGTTTAGAGAAATTAAGAAGTTCAATAAATGGTTATGTAGTTGTAGAGAAAGGGGAATATAGTGGAGATTATTGGGGATTTCGCAGTAAGACTTTACATAGGTTAAAAAATGCCTTAGATCCTAATGCAATATTATGTCCAAGTTTATACGTAACGTAATTTTATCTTAATATTCCTATTTATGTTTATATATTTCAAACTAAATTCGATAATCATTATTTATAAGCTACGATTAAAAATTATGATAGTCATGCTTATAGATAGACTAAAAGAGGTAGTAGGTGAAGAATGGGTAATTACTGGCGAGGATACTGAACTTTATTCTTATCCAGCTTTCATACCGCTAAAGGTAAATCCTCCAATAGTTGTTTTACCTGGGAGCGAAGAAGAAGTAATTGAGTTAGTTAATTTACTAAATGAGAATAACGTTAAATATCTCGTAAGAGGTTCTGGGACTAGTTTAAGTGGTTCAACTACACCAACTCAAGGTGAAGTTGTTATATCGTTAACTAGGTTAAATAAGATTTATTCTTTTGAGGGATACGAGATTACTGTAGGACCAGGATTAGCGAACTTCATGATTAATAAGTTCTTATCGACTTCTAACCTATTTTACGCTCCAGACCCTTCAAGTTACGTAGTATCTTCAATAGGTGGCAATATAAGTCATGATTCAGGGGGAATGCATACACCAAAATATGGTACGACATTTGATAGTGTTGTTAAGCTTAAAGTATTGTTACCAGACGGTAGTGTAGATGAGATAGGTGGGAGTAACTTTTTTGACCCTACTTCGATATTTGTGGGTGCTGAAGGTACTTTAGGTATTATATTAAGAGCTACATTGAGGTTATTCCCAAGACCAGAGAAAAGTAAAACCTTAATGGCTTCTTTTAATTCTATAGAGGATGCAGCTAGAGCTGTAATAAACGTCTTTAGATGCGGTGTTACACCAGCAGCTATGGAATTTCTCGATAAAAATTCAATAATTGCTATTGAAAATACTCAATATAAAGCAAATTATCCTATTACAGAGGCTATATTGCTTATTGAATTGGATGGTTATTCTGAAAATGTAGAAGAGGAAGAAGTAAGAGTAATAAAAGCTATAAGGGAAAGTAAAGGTGAAATTCATGTTCCTAAAGATGAGGAAGAAAAAAATAGATGGTGGTGGGGAAGGAAAGGTGCATTTCCATCCTTTGCGTATTATTCTCCAGCTTATTTAACATTAGATGCTAATGTTCCTAGGTCGACTTTACCTACTATATTGAAATTTATATATGATATTAGTAAAAAATATGGGTTACCAGTAGCTAATAGTTTCCATGCAGGAGATGGTACTTTACATCCTTTAATTGGATTTAATCCTAAAAATGTAGATGAGACTATAAATGCAATAAGAGCAGCTGAGGAAATAACTAAGTTTGCCATAAAATTAGGCGGAGTCCCAAGTGGTGAGCATGGTATTGGAATAGAGAAGATTAAGTTTATGAAGTTATATTATTCAGAAGATGATTTAGAAATAATGAGGAGAATAAGAAATTCTTTTGATGTTAAGGGTCTCTTAAATAGGTGTAAACTAATCCCTCCATCAAAAGGCGAGATATGTAACGTTGTAAATAAAATTCATTCGTATTTATTGGAAGGTGATATATAATGTACAATTTATCCCTAAAACTAACCGATATGTGTACTCATTGTGGTTTTTGCTTAGAAACTTGTCCCACATATGTTGTAACTAGGAATGAGGTTCACTCTCCAAGGGGTAGAATAGAGGCGATAAGGGCTGGGATAAATAGTATAGGATTTCAAACTTGCATGTATTGTAGGTTATGCGAGACTGCATGTCCTGCTGGAGTTAAGTATGGTCAAATAATAATACCGTTTAGGAAAAGTGACTTAAAAAAGGTAATAATAGAAAAATTATTGGAAAATCCAAAATTATTTTCCAAAGTACTGAAATATACTAATAAAATACATCATCCTGATATGGAAAGATTTAGGAAATTTATAAAAGATTATGAAATAACTGAACCATTAGAAAATAATGATGAGGGGGATATAATATTATTTCCAGGATGTATAGAATCTATTCTATTTAGAAAAACTGTTGAGAATGCATTCAAGTTACTTAGTAAACGATATAAAGTGAGGATTTTAAATGGTTGTTGCGGTCTAGCACATATAAGTAATGGTAATTACGAAGGGGCTAAAAAATTAGCTGAGAAACTTAGTCGTGAAGTTAATGGTAAAAAAGTGGTAACTTTACAGTCAAACTGTGCAGCTTTTATGAAAGAATATAAAGAATTATTCGGAATTGAAATAAATTCCTATGATTTCGCTGAATTCTTAATAAAAGAAAGTATAGAAGTGCCTAGGATAAATGATACATTTACTATCCATTATCCTTGTCATGCATATAGGCAAGGACTTACGAAGTATATAAAAGAATTAGCCTTAAGACTCGGCGTTAAAATAAGCGAAATGGAGGATCCTTATTTTGAGTGCGGTGCAGGTGGTGATTATTGGCTTTCACATCCTAAACTTTCCGATTTAGTTATGAAGGCTAAGAAAGAGAAGATAGATAAAAGCGGCGTAAAAAAGGTTATAGTTACAAATAGTGTATGTGCTTTAGCTATAAGATCAATGGGTTATGAAGTCTTTCATTTAGCTGATTTAATCTTTCAATCACAGTAATGATTATTAAGTTTTAATAATTTATTCATATTTTTTCCTAATCTAATAGAGCCCTAGCATGTTCCATTTTTCATTAGAATATTTCTTTTTGTAAAGTTCATTCGCTAGTCTTATTTCTGTGGATGTAAGACTACTATAAAATACTTTTTCATTTAAGGCTTTAGAAAATCCCATAATCATAGCCTCAATTATTTGATCTATATTAGCATCCATGTATTCATATAATCCTGTCACTCTACTTCTTAAGAACTCTTCATTAACCCCTGGTGCTCTAATAACTTTTAACCAAACTTCTGGTTCAAATTTTAAGAGTAATGTACCGTGTTGGAGTAAGGCTTTAGAATCCCTTACTTGTGCAGAACCAGATATTTTTCTGCCGTTTATCACAATGTCGCTTGAACCACTTCTTAAATAACATAATGGATGCTTTTCCTTATCTCCTAAACCTTTAATGTTAGCACTTTCTCCTAATGTCTGTAAAGCGTAAAGAATTCCTTTAGCTATCTCTGCCGCCGATTCATCTACACTCATCTTGCTTACTTTGTGCTCTAATGATAATACTATACTATAGGTGATCTCATAGTCTTCTGGATGTAATAGAGCTCCCCCTCCAGTGGGTCTTCTAACTAATTTAAATCCCAATTCCTTTATCTTATCAATGTAAACTGATTTTTCAACACTTTGGCTCCTTCCTAGACTTACACCAGACGGGGACCACATGTATAACCTTAAAGTATCGTAGCCTACTTTTTCTCTAAGTTGCATTATAGCTTCGTCAATAGCCATATTATATTGAGGATCTCTAGGGCCGTCTATTATTACTCTTAACGTTTTTTAATCACCTCTAAGTAAGCTTCTTTTGCCTTATATGAAGTTCTAGCTAATGGTAAGGAAACAACGTAAAGAAATCCCATAGAATATGCTATATTTTCCAATTTTTTAAACTCATCTAATGTATAATATTTCTTTACTTCCAATTGTTTATGGCTAGGCCTCATGTACTGTGAGAGGACCAATATGTCAACTCCTACTTCCCTTAAGTCATGTATAGTCTCTATTATTTCATCCCACGTTTCTCCAAATCCTAATAGTATAGATGATTTCTTTATTACGTTTCCCGCGTATTTAAGTACCTTAAGGCTTTGGTCATATCCGGCTCTACGATCTCGTACCATAGGAGTTAACCTTCTTACTGTCTCTATATTATGGGCAAATACGTCAACGCCTGCATTTACAACTTTTTTTACTGCTTCTATGTCACCTCTGAAATCAGGTGTTAGCACCTCAACTATTATATTAGGATTCATCTCTTTAATAGCCCTAATTACTTTCACGAAATGATTAGCTCCTCCATCTGGCAAATCATCTCTATCAACGCTAGTTATAACGACGTAATCTAAATTCATTTCCTTTACAGCTTCAGCTATCTTTCGGGGTTCATCTTCATCTAAGGGAGCCGGTTTTCCTTTAATTACATAGCAAAATCTACAGCCTCTGGTACAAATATTTCCCATTATCATAAAAGTTGCAGTCCCAGAACCCCAACATTCAATTATATTTGGACATAGAGCCTCTTCACAGACGGTTGCAATTCCCTTTTTAGAGACTATGTTAGCTATTTTTTTAAAATTTTCATTCTCGTTTATTATAATTGAAGTTTTCCTCATTACAGTACCTCCATTACTGCAATTACTGATCCTGGACCTACTTTATCTCCCTCTTTTACCAAAATTTTAACTATCTTGCCCTTAAATTGTGAGACGATTTTTAGTATAACTTTCTCTATCTCAACCTCAGCTATTAAATCCCCTACATTAACGCTATCACCTTCCTTAACATATACTGAAACTATTTCTCCCCCCCAATCTCTTCTTCTAGGCCATATATCCTCTGGTATTTTTACTTCAATTTGCACGTTAAATATAAAGCATAACGAAAATTAAAAGATATTCGTAAATGAAATTAAGGGTGCTAACAGCTGAATTCCCTCAAGATCCCTATTTAAATATAGCTGTTGACGAGGCACTTTTAATTAAAGGAAGAGGTTCAATTTTGAGAATATGGAGGAATGACAAAAGTGTAATTTTAGGAATTCTATCTAGTATAAGAGATGAAGTAAATTTAGATTTTATAAGAAGTGCAGGAATTGTTATGGTAAGAAGAATAAGTGGTGGAGGTACAGTATTCCACGACATGGGTAATATTAATTATACAATAATAGTCGATAAAAAAGACGATAAGGATCAATTAACTGGAATAGATTATCTTTACGGTAAGTTACTAAAGGGGACTATAAACGCTATAAAATTTTTATCTAACTCTAGTGAAATAGCAGTTTATAACGATAGTGATATAACATTTAAAGGCTATAAGGTTTCAGGAAATGCAGGCTATATATACGGTAATAGATATATGCTACACGGTACATTACTTATCTCTACAGATCTTAACTTAATGCATAAAGCGTTAATTATCCCACCCAAAAATATTAAAAGAAATGTAAATATGGTAAAATACAAAGTTAATAATTTGTCTGCATTACTTAATAAGGAGATTAATTATAAAGACGTTATATACGCTTTTACGAAAAGCTTTTCTGAACTGCTAGAAAGTGAGATTTACGAGGACGAGATTAATAGTGAAGAAATAGAACTAGCCTATAACTTATCTAGAAACAAATACATGAGAGAAGATTTTATAAATAAAAGACCTTAAAACGCTGATGATAAATTTATATAGAGATTCCATATTGTATGATTCAACTTATTAGTTTAAGTACATCTTAATTTTTTGGCTACTTCTGCTACTCTCTTACCTAAAAATCGGGCTATTGCTATCTCATTTTGATCGAGTTCTTTTTTATTTCCTAAGTGAGTAGCTCCGTAAGGTCCTCCGCCTGTAGTTGTAGTCGAAATTTCCTTTATTCCATAACCTGGTGGAACGATTATCATTCCGTGATGATAAGCGAAATTGGCCATTGCTATTATCGTACTCTCGTGTCCTCCATGCATGGTAGAAGCTTCTGTAAAGAAACCCACAGGCTTTCCATACAAACCTCCTTTACTCCACAATTCTGCAGTCTGATCCAAAAACAGCTTTAGTTGCCCAGCCATGTTGCCATATCTAGTTGGCGAACCTATAACTAGTCCATCAGCCCATTCCAAATCTGATAATGAAGCCTCTGGAATATCTCTTACACTATCCGTATTTATTCGAAATTTCTTTATAATTTCTTCTGGAAAATATTCTCTAACTCTGGCTAGTTTTACTTCTCTAGTAATTTCTCTAGCTCCTTCAGCTACGTTTTTAGCTAGATCTACAATAGACCCATACCCGTAAAATAAAACGAGAATTTTAGGACATTCCATATTTGACGGAAATATTTAGAGCTAATAAAATTACTTCTCATATGATGAATAAAAAATACTAATTCACTTAGAAACCTTTTGCCTTCTAGCCGTTACCAGCAGTTTCCGATAAGTTGTAAAGTTTATCCTACAACCCAAAATTTTTCTTTCATCTGTTAGGGGCGATAGTAGTAATATCTCTAAGATAAAGTTAGCATAAAACATTATAAACTTTAATAGGCCTATATAGGCATATAGCGTCAGCTTACTTAATAGCGTTAAAAGGTTTAGGAATTTTAAATGATGGTAAATAATCTAAATTTTACGGCTTATCGGAAACTGTTGGCAACGACTATTTATTAACTAGTTTCTCTACTCTCTCCTTCTCTGTCTGATCATTTTAGATAAGTTCTGCAATCCTCTTATTAACTTTAATCATAATCGTTATTGATATGGATATATAATATATAGGTATATTAATATAAATAAAGTTATATAAGGTTAAAACGTACTTTATAACACAAAACTCCTACCTTCAATATTAGATTTAATGTTAGAATAGGTGATTACTAGACTATTAGAAATGAATAAATCTCATAAATATAGCTATTAATTTATTATTTCTAATAAATTGGAAATATATATATAATATTGTCCTTAGTTGCAGTTAACATTGTAAGGAGATTTCAACAAAGTTATACATTATAACACAAATATTAACAACTTTTTCCTTAAAATTGCCGTAGATTTATTGACGATATCAATTTTATTATTAACTAATATAAAAATTAAACAATACTTTTTTATTATTAAATATATATTTTGGTATAACTAATTTAAACTCCATGTTCTCAGATATATCTATGCTACAATTATACACATTTATACATTGAAGGTATAAGTAATTTAGATAACATAATTATAATTGGTGATCGTGAATGGTGTTATTCGTAGATATACTTACTAATCAGTTAATAGTTATGGCAATTGCTTTCATAACATTGGCTTACGGTTTAATTAAAACCTATAGAGTTCATAGTACTGTAACGGATTATAGGAATTCTATGAAAGCTCAATACATTCCTTTACTTACACTAGGAGGGCTTATGGCTATTACCGGCCTTTATGGTTTGATGACGTGGCCCCTACCTGGTAGCTACAATATACTTTTCTACGATTTATATCCAGTATTAGGTTTAGGACTAATTGGAATAGCAGTTAGTATAAAGAACGACTATAAACTTGAGCACTTAGGCTTTATGGCTATATTGTTTGGATTAGTAACAATTTATTATGGCGTAATTGGTTTCATGCACCATATGACTTTAGAACCAGCAGCATTACTTGCGTTATATGCATTAACCGGATTAGCTTCGATATTTTTCTATCCAGTATCATTATTCCTTGACAGTGCCAAATATGGAAAGATTTTCCTAATTATAGACGCAATATTACTAATACTTGCGGGAATAGTTGCTGCTTATATAGGAATTGCAGCTGTCCCAGAACATTTAATAGGCTTCTCAAAGTGGGTTCCCCCTATTTTGTAAGTTATTTCTTTTTAAGCTAATAATTTTTTATTAAATAGTTCAATTATACAATTTTCTATATTTTCAGATCCTTAAAGAAATTATAGAAAAGTATTGTAGATAACATGTATAAGGTAGCAGTTATGAAAAAAGGAATATCCAAGTTTCCCGTTGAAAAAAGGTATCCAGTTAGCGTAGGCCCTATAGGCTGATAGGTTGGCGTTGATTACGTTGTTTTTGAGGATTTGTTTCTAGTGAAGAGGAGGAAGTTCACTAGGAGTAAGAGCGGCGGTAATAGGAAGGTTTCACGTTTCGCTAAGAAGCAAATGCTAACTCACGGTGTTATTAAAGCACTTAGGTTAGGTTTCAACGTTGTGTTAGTTAATCCTAAGGGTACTACTAGCTCAGATGATCATAATAAAGTAATGAGGGAGAAGGTTTCGATAGACATATTGCATCGGCTTACTTAATAGCCTTAAAAGGATTAGAAGTGATTAAAAATAATGAATAGTTACGTAAACGTGTTACAGACATAAAGATAAATCTTTTCCTTCCATATGCGTCAGCCAAAATAGACCATAGAAGTGAGAACATCGTATTTGTCACTATTGACGTGCTTAGTATTTCCGTTTGCCCCTACACTTTCATTTCACTCATTTTATGATCAATCATGATCGAGTGTAGGAACTTAGCCCTCAACCACCTTTTAGGTGGGTCATGGGACTCCTTTGAGCCCAACGGCACGGGACTCACATCTCTGTAATCACTCCCACCCTTTTGGGCATAGCCCACATCGGTGTGAGAGATCATCCTTTATCAACAAAAATTTATTATAAACAAATATAAAAAAGATTTCTATCAACGTGAAAAAGGATTCAGCCCTATTAATAATGGAGTAAGCCCTAGCGTTTTAAAGTAAAGGGGGATTATAATTGTATTAGCCCCCCAGGTGATACCTCCCAATGAGGATGATACTATTAGTAAAAAATTTTCTTTTTTCACATTTCATGATATGTTGATATCCCTTAAAAAGAGTTATTTTTTATATTATTATTAAAATTAGTGAAATGTCTAGGTATAAAATATTCCTTTCTAATTAATGTTTTAGCTGTAATATTTAAATATGATAACGTAGAGTATAAGTATAGGTTATAATGGTTAGGACGATAATATTAGGTGCTGGGTTTGCAGGAATCTCAGCCAAGTTAGCCTATCCTGAGGCTATATTAATTGATGAAAAGGATTACATTACAATAACTCCTAGGCTTATAGAGGTTATCGAGAGAGACCTTCCAATATCTTATGCCTTGATGCAGAGAAAAGTTGATCTTAAAGCCAAAATTATAGGCGTTGATTTTAAGGATAAAGTAGTAAAAACAACTGAGGGTAATATTAAATTCGATAAACTTATAGTTGCCTTAGGTTATGAGCAGGATATAAGTAAAATTAAGGGAGCAGAAAAACATGCCTTAAAATTCTTTTCATTAAAAGATATAGAGTATATAAAAAATTTGAAAGAAAGTTCTACTGTTACTATACTCGGTGGAGGAGCTCTAGGGGTTGAATTAGCAGGAGCTCTCGTAAAAAGAGGATTCAAGGTAAATGTCGTTGAGGCTGAAAATAGATTAGTTCCTTATTTAAGTTCACAATTTTCAGTAGAGATTGAGAAAATTTTAAGGGAACAAGGTGCTCAAATTATACTTAAAGCTAAGGTGGAAGAGGTAAAAGAGAGGGAGATAGTGACAACTCAAGGAATTATAAAGACTGATTATACGATATTCTCTGCAGGTTTCTCAGGTCCTAAAATTATAAGCTATATGGGACTAACTAATAAAAATAATAGAATGCTAGTAGATAGGTTATTAAGGTCGATTGATTACGATTTCGTTTATGGTGCGGGGGATTGCGCTAATTTCAAAGAAGGCTTCATTCCTCAATCTGCACAAATAGCCTTACAAGCTGGAGAAATTGCAGCGAAAAACGTAAGGGGAAGGGAGATTGAGTTTAAACCCAATCAAAAGGCAATAGTACTTAAGATAGGTGACAATTACGTAGGTGAAATTAAGGGCATGACTATAAAGGGACCTATACCAGCCCTAATGAAGTCCTTTGCCTTAAGTATGCTAGAAAATAAGGTTAAGAAGGTAAATGAGATACCCTATCTCATATTATGAAAAATTTAATAAGACATAAAAATCTCACATCTATCATGTTAAAGATTGATGTACATTCTCACTATTTTCCCTTAAGAATTATGAAAGAACTCAAAGAAGTAATTAACTTCGACATAGAATTATCTGCTGGCAATAAAATTTATATAAAAATAGGAAATGTAACCTGGAGCGGTGAAGCATACGTAGGATTATTAGATGAGGATAAAATAAGAGATGATAGTAAGAAAGGTGAGGTGGACATAAGGGTATTATCACTAGCGCCCATCTCATATCTTTATGATTTTGATGATAATGTAGCTTTAACGTTTTACATTAAGTTTAATGATAATTTAGCTCACATAGTAGAGAAAAGTGAAGGTATGTTTATAGGGCTTGCTGGTGTTCCTCTTCAGAGTCCATCGCTAGCAATTGACGAATTAAAGAGGGCAGTAAAGGATCTAGGATTAAAGGGAGTTGAAATAGGTTCTCACGTATTAGGTAAAAACTTAGATGATGAATCACTTAGGGATTTCTTTAGAATAGTATCAGCGTTAAATATTCCGGTATTTGTTCATCCTCAAATTACTGACGTAATCGGAAAGGATAGGCTAAGGAAATATTTTTTCACAAATATTTTAGGAGTTCCAATAGAGGATACGATAGCTGGGGCTTCATTAATAGCAAGTGGCATAATTCAAGAATATGATATAAAGGTAATATTGCCTCATGGTGGAGGATTTCTTCCATACCAGATAGGAAGATTTGATAATGGATATAAAATTAGATCGGATGTAAGGGAAAAAATAAGAAAAGAGCCCAGTTCATTTTTAAGTAACTTCTATTTTGATACTATACTTTTTAATAAAAATATAATAGAATTTTTGGTTAAGTTTGTTGGTTCAGATCACTTAGTGCTAGGTAGTGATTACCCGTTTAAAATGGGCTATTTTAAGCCTTATGAATCAGTAGAATTTCTTAGTGAAATTGACAAGGAAAAAATTTGCGAGACAAATGCTAGAAAATTATTTAAAATATAGTTATTTTTCCTCTATCTATATTTCCTTTTATTTCATGAGATATTAAACTTGCTATAATTATTATAATTATTCCTAATATTATCATTGGCGTTGTTTCTGTAATCGGGAATGGCGAATAGAAGTATTATATAATACAGTTTAATGATTTATAATAGAATTAAATTGCTAACTAAAAACCTATATTCCAACTTAATGAAACACCAGTAATTCTTTTTTCGTAAGATAGTTCTCGTTTACGTAAGCTATAATATTATCTTCTCAAAATACGCTTATAAATCAGATTATAGCTGCTAAATAAGATGCTAGATTTCTTAAACTGGGTATCATAAATAGAGATAATTCTCAACCATCTATATGCTGATACAATGATTTAGCTTGCGAGTTTATTTCTAAGTTTAATGTTTAATTTATAATTTCATACTGCTCTCAGGGCATTAATATTGTTAAAAACAATAATGTACTCGCCATTTTATATACTTTACCTTGCAATGATAGTGTCTTCTTTAACTTATACCATAGGAGCCTTATTTTACGGCTCTCCAATTCCAATTTATAGCTTTAAGAGGCTAGGTCGTAAAATGATTACTGATGCAATTTATGTAGCCGTTTGGATAAATATCTTTGATTTTGTAATAAATTTAATAAATCAAATTCAAAGTATATTAGGTGCGAATTGGAACGCCTTTTACTTAGATATGGGATTTCTGCAACTACAACTTATTTATAATATAAACGGGTTAAAGTTACTTTACGCGATAATCTCGGCTGTAATTAGTTACTTGAGAGTACCGTCGTTTTTAGCTAATTTTATCGTTCCAATTTTAGACTATATATCCTTTTTAACTGACGTATTGCTCATACTCATATTCTATACACAATTAGGAATATTTATCCAAAATTACTATATAATTTTAATCGCTATTGGTTTGTTATTAATGTCTTTTCCATTTAGAATGGGTAGAGGAATAGGCAGTTTACTTATTTCATCTGCTATAGTATTTTACATAGGTTATCCTCTTCTACCAATTTTAATATCATCTTCGGGTGGTAGTCAGTATCAGAACATTTTGCTTCAAAATTTATCTTTAGCGGTAGCAGAAATCAGCGGTGATATTCCCTTATTAATTTACGCTTATATTATAGTGCCCATAGTATACATTAGCATATTAGCAGGTTTCTCAATAGTTTTAGAGAACTTCTTAGGAGGAAATATAGGTAAACTTCCCTTCCCTTTAGAAATAGGTTAGTAAACACACTAAGTTTATATTATAAAGAACATCAATTAATTCATGAAAGTTGCAGTGATAGGTGGAGGGCCTGCAGGAGTATATGCAGCGTTAACACTATCTAAACATGCTAAAGTCTACTTAATAGAAAAAGAAGATAGACTAGGAGGTACTTGTGTCCTTTACGGCTGCATTCCCACTAAATCTATGTTAAGTCCATTAATATTTTCCTCATTTTTATCCAAATTCGGGGTAAATGTTCAATTTAATTTAAATCAGCTGAGAGAATATGCTATAAACTCCATAAATACGATTAGTAAAGGTGTAGAAAGATTGCTTGAGAGTAATGGTATAGAAGTAATTCACGCTACTGGTTCTATCAGATCATCTGTAGTGCATGCTGGGAATGAACCACTTAACGTCGATAATACAATTATATCTACTGGGACCAGAAGGGAGAGGATTAATGAATTGAAATTCACGGAAGATTTAGCATATAGTAATGAGGATTATAAGAGCGTTATAGTTATAGGAGGAGACGTAGGAGGTATAGAGCTAAGTTGGATGATGAGAAAATTGGGTAAGGAGGTTCATCTAATTGATAGGAATATTTCATTACTTACGAATGTTGATGATACGTTATCTAATGTAGTAACTAATTATCTAAGTCAGATTGGCATTAAATTGCATTTAGGTAAGGAGGTATCTAAAATTGGCAGATCATCTGTAATACTTTCTGATGGTGAATCCATCTCCGCTGATGCCGTATTTTTAACTTTTGGAAGGAAACCAAATATTGAGGGATTTGAAGAAATACCTCACGATAAATACTTATACGTAGATGAGTATTTAAGAACACAAGTTCCTAACGTTTACGCTGCAGGTGATATAATAGGCACATTCACAGCACATGAGGCTATATATGGGGGTATGATAGCTGCTAGAAACATATTAGGGTACAAAGAAGAGTTCATAGTAGAAGGGGTTCCTAAGGTTATTTATATACATCCTCAAATAGCTTATGTAGGAGTAACTTCTGGTAAATGCGTAATAGTAAATACAGTCTCCTTAGCTAAAACTGTAGTAGATAAGGAAGATGAAGGATTCTTTAAATTATGTGTGAGAGATAATAGAATAGTTGGAGCAGTAGCTTTCATGCCTAATGCTGAAGATGTAATTTCTCTAATTTCAATATTTATCAGATATCAAATGGAATTAAAAAATATTATGAATATTGTTTTACCTCACCCGTCTTACTTAGAAGTCTTGACTGAGGCTTTAATGAGATTAGTATAGCTTGATTTTAAAATAAGTTATGTTTAAATACTTTCTTTCTTTAATATTTATGATATGCTATGTTACCTTCTATTCCCAAAGAAAAATTACTGGAAATGTATAAGAAAATGCTATTGATAAGATATCATGAGCTTACTGCTAAAGAGCTTTTTGCCTCTGGCAAAATACCAGGTTTCGTTCATTTATACGTAGGCGAAGAAGCTGTTGCAGTAGGAGTTATAAGTGCATTAAGGGAAGATGATTACATAACTAGCACACATAGAGGTCATGGTCATTGTATAGCTAAAGGTTTAGACGTTAAAAGGATGCTTGCGGAAATAATGGGAAAGAAAACTGGTGTATGTAAGGGTAAAGGAGGCTCTATGCACATATTTGATTTCAGTAAAGGAATGTTAGGAGCCAATGGTATTGTAGGGGGTGGAGCACCGCATGCAGTTGGAGCAGCGTTAGCGTCTAAGCTTAAGGGTTTAGATAGAATAGCTGTAGCGTTTATAGGAGATGGTGCTATGAACCAAGGAGTAGTTTTAGAATCGTTAAACCTAGCTGCAATATGGAAACTTCCAGTAATTTTCGTAGTAGAGGATAACATGTATGCTATGTCAACTAGAAGTTTAATGCCAGGTAAGTTACAACCTAGATATTCAGCCGCAAAAAGTTACGTAGAAAGGGCAATCGGCTTCGGAATACCTGCAGTTGAAGTTGACGGAATGGATGTACTAGCGGTATACGAGGCAGCAGTTGAAGCTGTAAACAGAGCCAGAAGGGGAGAAGGTCCCTCACTTTTACATTGCAAGACATATAGGTTTTTCGGACATTTTGAAGGAGACCCTCTAGTCTATAGAGATAAAGAAGAGGAAGAAACGTGGAAAAAGAGGGATCCTATATTACTATTCAAGGATAAATTAGTTTCGATGAATATAGTCTCTCCAGAGGAATTGGACAAAATAGATAGAGAAGCTAAAGCTGAAATCGAGGAGGCTTTAAAATTTGCTGAGGAAAGCCCATATCCTGAGGTTGAGGAAGCCCTTACTGATGTATTTACTGATAATTCCTATTAGGGGTGATGAAACGTGTCAACTAGAAAAATAACCTTTACTGAGGCAATAAATGAGGCATTAAGACAAGAAATGGAGAGAGATCCATCAGTAATATTAATGGGTGAAGATATAGGCGTTTATGGAGGAGCATTCGGAGTAACAAAAGGGCTTATACAGAAATTCGGTCCAGATAGGGTTATAGATACTCCAATTTCTGAAGCAGGCTTTATAGGTGCAGCTGTAGGTGCAGCATTAGCAGGGCTTAGACCAGTGGTAGAATTAATGTTTGTAGATTTCTTTGGAGTAGCAATGGATCAGATCTATAACCAAATGGCAAAATTAAGATATATGTCAGGTGGACAGCTAAAAGTACCAGTCACGTTAAGGGCTCCAATAGGTGCTGGGATAAGTGCTGCAGCTCAACACTCTCAAACGCTATATTCAATATTTGCTCACGTTCCTGGACTAAAAGTAGTTGTTCCTTCCACGCCATATGATGCTAAAGGCTTACTGATATCATCAATAAGAGATGATAATCCAGTTATATTCTTAGAGCATAAGGTACTATATGGCTTAAAAGGGGAGGTGCCAGAAGAGGAATATACAATACCTCTCGGAAAAGCGGATATAAAAAGAGAAGGCGATGATGTAACAGTAATAGGGTTAGCTAGAACAGTATGGCACGCTTTAGACGCTGCTGAACAGTTATCAAAAGAGGGTATAAGTATTGAGGTTATAGATCCGAGGACGATAGTGCCATTTGATAAGGAAACCATACTTAAATCTGTGAAAAAGACCGGTAGAGTAGTAATAGTTGATGAAGATTATGATAGGTGCGGGTTTGCTTCATGGGTTGCATCAATAATAGTTGATGAAGCTTTTGAATATTTAGATGCTCCGATAAAGAGAATAACCACACCTAATGTACCAATTCCCTTTAGCCCTCCATTGGAACAATACATATTACCAGATGCTAAGAAGATAATTAACACAGTTAAATCAATATTGGGGTAAAGTGATTGCCTAGCATTGGTATTATTATAAATCCAGAGTCTGGAAAAGATATAAGAAGACTAGTTGGTAATGCACCTTTTATAACGAATTACACTAAAATTGACGTAATAAAACGTTTTTTACTCGGACTTAATGCTACTGATGCCGTTGATGAAGTAGTTTTCATGCCAGATTTTTACGGAATAGCCCTAGATGTTATAGAAGATCTTAAGGATAGGGTAAATTTTGATTTAAATACTATAGCTATGAAAGTCGAAAATAGTGTTAATGATACTATTTTAGCGTCGAAATACATGAGCGAAATTGGAGTAAATGTAATAGTAAGCGCTGGAGGTGATGGTACCCTTAGGGCTGTATATAAAGGTATAGGTGATAAAGTTCCAATTTTAGGTCTTTCTTTAGGCACGAATAATGTTTTAGGAGCTACTTATGAGCCCACAATTTTAGGAATGACATTAGGATTGTTGATTAGAAATCCTAACCCAGATGTTATAGATAGGATAAAGACTATAAAGGTATTTGTAAATAATAAGTTAAAGGACCTCTCACTAGTAGATTTAACTTTTATTGATGGTTGGTATGTAGGCACTAGGGCAATATGGGACGAGTACTCATTAAGATATGCCTTCATATCTAAAGGAGAGATAGGAGATATAGGAATTCCGTCAATAGCAAGTGTCATAAAACCGATAGGTTTCGATGATGATTTTGGATTGATGATAAAATTTGGATTGGGATATATAGTAAACACAATATTAGCACCGGGATTAGTGAAACAGATTTTCGTAAATGAGATAAGAACTGTAAGATTAGGAGAGGAGGTAGAGGTACCAGAAGGTAGATATGTAATTGCGTTTGATGGTGAAAAGGAGTTAGTAGTAAATAATAATGATGTAATAAAAGTGAGAATAGATAAAGATGGTCCCTTACTTATTAATGTTCGTAAAGCAATGAATTACATAAGTAGTTATTATAAGAAAGGCGGTGAAGTTTCTTGGGTAAAGAGGTATTAATGCCAAAATTAGGACTTACTATGACTAAAGGAAGAATAGTGCAATGGAAAAAGAGGGAAGGGGAAAGGGTACAAGAGGGAGAAGACTTAGTGGTAATAGAAACGGAAAAGATAACTACTACTATTAAAGCGCCAATAAGCGGAATTCTCTTAAAAATATACGCAAAAGAAGGTGAGGAAGTACCAGTAGGTCAAATAATAGCTTACATAGGTGAAGTTGGTGAAATACCACCTACTCCTCCTTCTCAGATAAGCACTCAGCAGGCAACAGAAGTAACCCAGAAAACTGAAGAAACTAAAAAGATTGAAATAAGGGCTACACCGAGGGCTAGGAGATTGGCTAAGGAAAAAGGAATAGATTTATCGAAAATAAAAGGAACTGGACCGGGAGGTATGATAACTGAAGATGACGTTCTCAGAGAATTAGAGTTTATTGAAAAAAAGGCTAAATTCACGTTAACTGGGCTCAGAGTAAAGGAAGTAATACCCATGAGCCCGATGAGGCAAGAAATTAGTAGAAGAATGACTCAAAGTCTCCAAACCATGGCTCAAGTGACATTAAGTATAGAAGTAAATGCTTTAGCCTTAGTTAAATTAAGGGATGAATTAGAAAGAAAAACTAACGTAAAAATAACCTATACCGATATCTTAGTTAAAATCGTTAGTGTGCTGTTAAGAAATCACCCCTATTTAAATGCTACATTAGAAGGAGACGAAATTAAGATAATAGATGAGATAAATATAGGCATAGCCGTAGCCTTAAATCAAGGATTAATAGTTCCAGTAATTAAAAATGCAGATACCAAATCCATAGTAGATATTTCAAAGGAGGCACACGAATTAGCAAACAAGGCTAGGGAAAATAAGTTAACACCAGATGAAGTAACTGGAGGAACTTTCACTATAAGTAATTTAGGGATGTATAATATTGATTCATTTACGCCAATCATAAACCCTCCCCAAACTGCAATATTAGGAGTAGGAAGAATAAAGAAATCTCCAGTAATAATTAATGACACAATATCTTTAGGCTATACTATGTGGTTAAGCTTAACTTTTGATCATAGGGTAATGGACGGTCATGTAGCTGCTAATTTCTTAAGGGAGTTAGCGGAAGTCATAGAAGACGAAGATAAATTAAGGAAATTTGTTAATTTATAAACTTAGTTATAATCTATATCGTAAACGTTAAAATGATCATTATTTATTTAATGAAATAATCTCCAGTGATGTTTAATAGTGTCGTTATTAAACTACAAATGAGTAAGTGAGCTTATAAAGACATAAATAACGTTATACTCCTCATGCTGCGTTTTTGCATCTATAATTTTTAGGATGTATGTTACATTTTTAATTTATATTCATAATATATTTGACTTTTTAACATCATGTAAAGTTACTGGTTTTCCTATAAATGCTAATCTTAGCTATATCCTTTCAACCACCAATAGCCATTTAAAAATATTATATACTAATAGATATATCTAAAAAGTCTTACGTGATTAGGTAATTAGCTAAAGGTTAATTTTTAAAGACTAACGCGAATCAACTATTTAATAATGAAGTTAAGAGTGCTTGAATTAGGCAATAATATTTCAGCACCTTTAGTAGGTGAAATATTAGCTGATTTAGGAGCTGAGGTTATAAAAGTCGAACCACCTCCTTACGGAGATGACAGGAGGAGAGTTAAGCCTGAGGTAAACGGGATAGGGATTTACTTTGCCAGCACTAATAAGGGTAAGAAAAGTATTGTAATTAATTTAAAGACAGAAGAAGGATACGAAATATTTCAAAGATTAGTTAAAACCGCAAACATTTTAGTTACCAATTACAGACCATCAGCGTTAAGAAAACTTAGAATAGATTATGACAACGTAAGGAAGATAAACCCAAAAATAATTTACTGCTCTATAACAGGTTTTGGAAATTTCTCTGAGGAAGCTGATAAGCCAGCTTATGATGCTACTATATTAGCCTTAAGTGGCTTAATGGATATGACTGGAGATGAGAACGGTCCTCCAGCGAAATTTGCTACTTCTATTTCAGATATAACTACTGCTTTAATGGCAACAATAGTTATTTTATGGGCATTAAATAATGGAGGACCAGCCTTTTTAGATGTTCCCATGATCTACACCCAATTTTATTTAACCTTAGAAGATGCATATATGTATCTAAATACTAGTTTAATACCTAAAAGAACAGGTTCTAAACATAGGTATTTAGTGCCATATCAGGTATTTAAAGCATCTGATGGCTATTTCTTCTTAGCCGTATTTAATGATGAACAGTACAATAGATTATGTAAAGCAATAAATAGGCCAGATTTGGCAAAGTTTGACACAATTTCGAAGAGGTTAGAGAATAGAGAGTTTATCGAGAGCGAATTACAGAAAATATTCGAGAAAAATAGCAGAAAATACTGGGTAAAATTGCTAACTGAGGCTGATGTACCAGTAGCTCCAGTATTAAATTTAGCTGAGGCCTTTGAAAATTATGGGAATAAGCTAGTTTTTGAGAATAATGGTATAAAATATATTCAATTTCCAGTTAAGTCGAATCTAGAACCTGGTGTGAAAGAACCCGCTCCTAAATTAGGTCAGCACACTAGGGAAATACTCTTAGAATTGGGATATTCAGAAGAGAAAATAAATGAATTAGCTCAAAAAGGTGTAATATTAGTTAATAAGACCTAGGAAGCCCTAATATGTGATGTGCAATGTAAGTAAGTATTAAGTTTTGAGATATTGGAGCTACTTTATATAACCTAGTTTCCCTAAGCTTTCTCTCTATTCCAGTTTCCACAGCGTAACCGTAACCTCCATAGACATCCATTGCAACATTTCCAGCTTTCCAAGCTATTTCTGAGGCTAAATATTTAGATATATTTGCATAATTTCCTATTACTTTAGTGTCCTTACCCTCTTCCAGAACCCTTAATCCTTCATTATAATACGCTACTAATGCCGAGAGTTCTGCATATACTTCAGCGATGGGAAATTGAACTCCTTGATTACTTCCTATAGGCCTTCCGAAAACAACCCTATTCTTAGCATATTCAACAGCCTTATTTATAAACCATTCTGCGTTTCCTATCATTTCTCCTGCTATCATAAACCTTTCAGCGTTTAAAAGATCTAAAAGGTAGTAGAAACCCTTTCCCACTTCTCCTATCACGTTCTCCTCAGGAATTTTTAACCCATCTATGAAAAGTTCATAAGCATCAGTATTTGACATAGTCTTTATTTCCCTCATATCTATACCCTCCGTCTCCTTTCTTAAATCTACCAGAAACAGAGTTATTCCATCAGTTTTCCTTTCAACAGCATCATAAGGAGTAGTCCTAGCTGCTAATATCATGAAATCAGTATGCTTAACCCTTGATATGAAAATCTTATGCCCCTTTACTATATATTTATCTCCTACCTTTTCTGCAAAAGTTTTAATCCTTGTAGTATCAGATCCTACTTCTGGCTCTGTTAAAGCTAATGACAATACTTTAGCCCCTTTACCTAACTCTGGGAAATATCTTTCCCTAATCTTTTTACCAGCATGCTTGACTAACAATGCGGTATTATAGTAATGACCGTGTAAAACGTAGGAATTTCCCCCCTTAAGATTAACGTAATAAAGTATTAAACAAGCAAGTCTTATGCTCTTTCCAGCTCCTCCATATTCAGTGGGTATTAAGATTGATCCTAAACCTAGTTCCATAAATTCGTTAAGGAACTCTAAGGGGAATTCCCTCTTTTGATCTTTATCAAGCCAATAACTTTCTTTATATTTCTCCATTAATTCGTCAACTACGGACAAAATTAGCTTTTCTTCTTCATCTTTTGGAGGGAGCATTATATTCATAGTTATAAATATATGGATTATCTTTTTATTTTTCACGTAATAAAGATGACATGTTTTGTTTTCTTTTATTTATCATATTACAATAATATGAAAATAATTATTGCATAAAATTATAATAATTATTACATCTAATATTATATCTGAAACATGTAGAATAGTATATTATTTTCATTTTTAGTTTAAACGTTTTTCAGTAATAAATTTGGAGAAAATAACGAATTGCTGTTAATATTAGTTTTTATAAATTATATTAAAATTTAAATCAATGGTAAAATATTGTGGATAATGAAGATTCTAAAGATGTCGGGCTTTCATAGGGTTTCATGTTAACCCTCGTCCTCATACCCCTTATTTTCCTTCCTATGCTGTTGCTAACAGTTTCCGATAAACCGTAAAGTTTATGTTATTTGATATCATTCAATCACAAAGTCTATAAATTTTGCAATTACATACTAATAATGTAGAAGAGAGCCCTACAGCGAATCTGAGGAGCAATGTAAGTGGAGTAAGGAACTCGATGAAACCCAGTGTCCTCGAAGTGAGTTAGTCCCGTAGAAGGCGTAATAGAAATCATCATCAATTACAGCTAATCTACCGCTGAATTTTAATTGTCAGTTTCAGAATGACTATATGTGGAGGATTTTAAAAAATTTAAGGAAGAAGCTAGGGAGATTAGAAGGAAGTATGCTAATTGGGATTTCATAAATTCTTTACCACCCAGACTAAAATATGCCGTAACGCTTTACATAGAAAAAGGAGATTTAAGGCTTTCTCAGAAGTTATCTGGACTAGATCTTGAAGAGTTCGGCCTTCATCGTGACTATTAATCACTCGGCCTTATCACTCCTCCTTCCTCCCCACGCCTAGGTTAGGGAGCAGAGCTCCCAGCCATAACACAGGGAGTTTCATTGGGCGCCTTCCTCCACC
>Ga0081529_117491_pt1 | contig 25872 bp, 45 predicted proteins | sample EchGeymetagenome_FD_71012 | JGI IMG/M metagenome (GOLD analysis project Ga0081529, IMG submission 71012) | Ferrous microbial mat and aquatic microbial communities from Echinus Geyser, Yellowstone National Park, USA - transect B T=78-80 C v2... ...
TAATAGAAGATTATTAATCCATTTTTAGTATCTTCGTCGTAATAATCTACCCTGTAGTCATCAGCCATTATCTGTGTTCCTGTAGTTTCAATGACAACGTTATGGTCTGACCAACCTCTAACCCTCTCGATAAAATGATTAGCCTCATTCCAGAGCTTGTCAAATTCCTCTAATGTCAAACCCTTGTTTTCATTCTCTGGCATTTAATCACCAACTTTCTGACCTGAATCTTTTTACACTCTTTGCTAATTCTATGACATTCTCAGGAGTTTGCCAGCCAAGTACACCATTTTCCCATTTCCCTTTGTATATAAGATAAAACACACCATCAACATATTTACATAGGGCAACTTCAAAGGTCTCTGATTGTGTATAAGGGTCTTTTCCAATACTGCTACGTACTCCTATACCCTGAGAGATACTCAATGCATAGCCATTTTTGAGTATAGCGTATATGTGGTAGGTATGTGTCGGGAAGCGGTCTTTTACATTTATTACTTTAAACCCCATTTTTTCCAGTTCCTCTTCCATTGCTTTACTATTCATTTTTATCACCTCCTCTATTTAAAATATTATTACATTAAACCTATATACCTCCTATATAGTAATATATCGGTTGTATATAAACTTTTATATAAGTGCTATAATAAGCAATAAAATAAAAACTATCATAATTGCAATCTCAAGAATAAACCAGTATATTTTCCTGTCCATAATTTCAACCTTCCTTTATTAATTTTATTATAGCACTTATTTCTTCACTCCATTCTTTTGCTTTTCCTTTCCTTATAGCATAGGCTGGATGGTAGAAGAACAGGTAGTGTATATCTGGAAATATTGATGATATCCTTTTGTGCAATGAAAATGCTGTTTTGCCAATGTACACTATAACAGTAGGATTTACTTCTTTTATCTCATGTACAAGGTGGAATAAACACGCTTCAAGTTCACGTGCTGTAGGTTTTCGATTATTCGGGGGTCTGCATTTAACTGCATTAGTAAAATAGTTGTCATTGCCGACTGCATTCCTGAGCAACCTTCCCGATAAACCTATGAAAGGTACACCGTACTTGTCTTCAGTTTGCCCGGGTGCTTCACCTATGAACATTATAGAACCTTTACCTGACCCACCTACTGGATAGGTACAGGTATCCCTTAAATGGCATCTGTGGCAATCCTCCATATAACCACCTCAATATATTATCAGGTCATAGGTAATATTGTATGCTTCAAGCCTTTTCATTGCAAGTTGTATATAGTCAGGGTTAAACTCTATTGCTATACAATCCCTGCCTGTAAAATAGGAAGCGATCATTGCAGTGCCTGTACCGGCAAAAGGGTCAAGTACAGTCATTCCTTTCTGTGTTACCATTGATATTAAATACGAAAACAGTTTGACAGGCTTGACTGTCATGTGGTTATCTTTAGTGTTTAAATCCTTTCGTGAACCGTAAAACATGCCTGAATAACGGTCACTTGGTTTTCTGTTGATAAAGAACAACTCGCTCCTTGATGGTTTAGGTATATCGAATATCCAGTTTTCTATTGAATGAAGGTTATAAGTTGTTTCTGTTACCTGTTCCAATTCCACAGTACTGTCAAAAAGTAAATTAGAAGGGAGGTTATCGCCAGAACCTGCTTTTATACTTGCCTCTGCAAAATTGATTATAGGTAGCCTGTATTTACCTATATTTTCCCTTACCGTACCTTTAAAAGGCTTCAATGCTGTGATTATTATTTCAACTGCATTCCTCGGGTTAAATCCTTCTATGTAACCTTTTTCACGGTTTATACGACCTTTTACAGGTGTTGTATTGTATACCCAGAACATACTGCTGTATGATATATCGAAACCAGCTTCCTTTATCCTCAATATTGCTTCAGTATATAAGTCCTGCCTTGATGAAGTCATTATAAGTGCAGGTGCACCGGGTTTCATTACTCTATATATACTTTTGAACACCTCTGTTGAAGGCAGTAAATCCCATTTCAGATGCTTGATAAGGTTGTATGGAGGGTCTGTTATAACTGCATCAATGCTGTTCTCGGGTATATCCTTAAGTGCAACAGATGAATCAGCGTTTATCAGCTTCATGCTGTTTTCCTCTCTTCATCATTTCAAGCTGTTTCTCTTTAAGTATATCCAAGTAATCAGGGTCATAGCCTACCATTACTATATTATCAGGGTCAGCATGGAATATTTCAGGCGGTTGAATTTTTGTTGTAAACTCTGCACTCGGTGGTATATACTTCTTTATTACTTTTACCATAGACTCATAGCTGTCGCTTGATAACAGGTCAAGCATGAAATTTGAATGGTTCCCGAGTGCAATGTTCTGTTTGTCTATTTTTATGTGCCTGTCCCTGTACCACAGCTCGAAATCTAATAAATTCTCTTCATCGTCCATTGTATACATTATACGTATATCATTCAGCACTATTATTTTCCTTATCATAAGTTATCAAATCCTCCTTTGGTTTATAAACTTTTACTCCTTTCATATACTCTAATATTTCCGTTCCTTTCATATCTTTATGTTCTTTCACTATACGGTATATTTCTGTTACTTTGTTGGGTGATGTCTTTGTTATCCGTACTGCTTTCCTGATAGGCACTTCTTCCTTTGCCATAGCTATTATCATCAATGCTTTCTTGGAGGAAATTGGGGTATTCACAGTTAAGCATCTAATTGTATTATTTAAACATTTCTGGATATAATAGATATATTTTTATATCAGTACGTTATTACTATATATGCCTATACCAAGAGAAGTAAGCAGAGAGACGGTTGAAGAAATTCTAAGGGAACATAAACTAAAGCCTGCAGTGATAAAGGGTACATCCATAATACGCTTTGTGAAGAAGAAGTCTGATAAATTCGAGTACATAACCGTAGACCAGCTATACAAGATAATCAATGAGAAGAACTTAGTGATAAAGGCATCCGGTTCATACCTGATGGTTTTCAAGAAAGAACAGTAATTTTTTTACTTTTAATTCTTTTCTTTTTTTGTTTTACCTTTTACTACCTTTTACTACCTTTTACCTCCTTTAATAGTACTTAAAGTAAGTAAGTACAGCTGATGATTTTTTTCTGCTCTGGATATAAAGATTATAGGAAAAAATATAGAAATTATATCTGTAAATATAGTTTGTATAGGAGAAATATAACTTCTATATTCAGTATATAGGGGGTGTTATCATTATCGCTATTATATCCAGTAAATGTTATTTCAGGCTGTTATCACTATCACCTATATCAGTGGGGGTGTTATCACTATCCGTTTTATATCTGAATATTATTTCTGTACCATTATAATTATAATTCACAAGGCATGTATGAGTTGATTTATGCCGTTGTATTCTAATTCCTATTTTTATTTTTCACAAAAAATTCACAATGTTTTGTGAATTGTAAATTGTTTGTTTTTGTAGAGTAAGGGAATATGTGAATTTGTGAATTTTGTGTTCACCAATGTGTATTTTACGGGGTTTTTCTATTCACAATCCCTTGTGAATTGTTGTGAATTCACTTCGAAATTTGCTTGGAGAATGTGTATTAGATAGGGGTTTGCCAATTCACAACATTTTGTGAACTGGAAAACCGGTAATCACAGTAATTCACAGGTTAATGTGAATAACTTTTTTCACGTACAGTACGTGTTCTTTTTCAATTCAATCCACATAACTGGAAGTTTAATTGAAATTCACTGATATAGGTACCTTTTCATGATGGTAAGGCATCTGTGATTGTACCTTGAATTGCTAATTTAATGCATTTATATTGTGGATATATTATATCCATTGATATAATCCCTATATGATATGATATAATCCCTATATTCCTATGCTATTGTATTGTGTATTGTGTTTATAATGCTATTATATTGAATGCTATTGCATTTTGTGGTATGCAATAGTATATTTTATCATTATTGCATTTTAAACACGCTATTTTTAATTTTAAAAAGCAATAGAATAAAATTATAGGTCATCAAGGTCTGTTTTCCTGTAGATATATACAGTCTTGCCTTTTCTCCTTGTCTGTACTATTGCTCCCATTTCTACCAATGTCTGTATTATAGGTTTTAGTTCTGATGATTTCATATGGCTCCTCCAGAGTACATATGAATGGTCAGCTATACCTTTTTCCTTTATTATATCCCTTATCTTAAGTACCTGCGGGTGCATTGTTATATCCTTGAATAGAGTTTTAGCATTGTTATAGAAGGGTTCAACATATTCTATACCTCTTTTTATATATTCAATATCGAGTTCATTGATATGTTTAAGAGACCTGAAATTCTCAAGCACGAACAGTATAAGTGCTATTTTAAGTATTACTATATTCAGCCTGCCCTTCAATGCAAGCGTAAATTCATCCATGTCCTCGTTTACACTGTTTTTTATGTAATCATTGAAAAACCGCTCTGATTTTTCCGACATCACAAGGGTATAAGTGTTGCCTTCAAGCACTTTCCGTATTTCAGCTATATCAGCTATTATCTTTATTTTGCGGAGTGAATGTGCCGTAAGGTCAACTGTACGTTCAGGTGTTGATTTCTGATATAACCCTATAAGGAAACGTACCAGAAAACCGTTATAGATATCTGAATATGTAAATGTCTCCTTGAACCTTTCCATTGTTACTGCGGTCATCATTGCAAAGTAAGGGTCTTTTACTGTAATCTTTTGTTTTGCTAGTGTCCTTGTTATCATCTTTTTATTATCAAAAAGTTCCATAAGAAGGTCTTTGCTATCTGACATATAATCCTTTTTTGACATGCCCTCCAGCAGACCACCGAATTCATCTTTTATCATTATAGCTGTCCTGTTTTGTTCAAGTGCGGATACGAGACCTTCAGGTGAGAATGTGCCTGTAACCATTGAATCAGAGAACTGGTCTGAAAGTATATCGATAACTAAACTCTGTATTGTTGATTTATGCGATATTGTACTTTTTCCTATGAGCAATACGTAGAGATTAGGTTTTACAGTGCCGAACTTTGTTTTCAGCTTAACGTTATTGCCTACAACAACTGAACAGGTAAACATTGAAGCAAGTGAGAAGAAAGTAGGGTCACTTGTTGTTGAATCCTGAAGGAACTCATATACCTCATCATATAACATACCTATCCCTGTAAGCGTGATTTGATGTATTCTGCAAGTTCAATCATATTCTTGCTTATAATCGATGACAGTATATCCATAAGGGCGATTATTACTTCCCCCACATCATACGATTTCTGTTTATCTGTTATTACCTTTAATATTTCCTCCTTTATAACAGGTATAGATGCTGTCATATTCCTCTGTTTAAGTGCTGAGAGTGTATATAAATACACTATGCCTACATCCCTGTTGTATTCTGTCATCTTTTTATACGCATCAAGCAATTCAGGGTTCTTTTTAAAACTTTCAACAAACATATCTGCTGATTCTTTAACCTTAGCATTCATTACGCATCAACTCCTTAAATATTTTATCGAATTTAAATGAAAAAATAGGATACCAGTAATCATAACTGTCCTTTCCAATCATATCAAGGTGCCCGAGTACAAATTCACTGTACAACCGGGCTACATCATTCCTTGACTTCTTGATATAATCTATGGACAAGTCATAATTACTGGCTAATGTTTTATAAAATTTTAACAGTTCAGGAACTCTCTTTGCGAGAAATTCCTCTATTTCCTTTTCCCTCTCATCACGGTCATAGTTATCGGCAAAGTTCATTCTTCCATCCTCACAAGGTGGAGACCATCATCACTGTATATGACTTGCCACTTGCTGTGCTGTTCAGCCATGCCTGTTTTATCCTTTGCTATAGTTATAGACCAAATGTATTCAGTGAAGGATTTTACGTATTTATTTCCTGCAACCTTTCCACTTGTTTTAGAAAAATATACAAGCAGGTCAGCAGCGTGGTCTACTGCCTGCCCACCAGCACTGTATGTAAATGCTCCAGAACCCCTTATCTGTGATATTGCAATTACAGGTATCTGTGTATTTATCTTTTCCTTAAGGTCGAATATTGCACCTCTTATATCTGCTTCATCTACTGCTTTAGAAGTTTCAGAGAACAATGTTGTAAGTGAATCTATAACCAATAATTCTGCACCAGTATGTTCAAGCAGGAATAATACTTCGGCTATTGCTACCTGCCATTTGGGTTTAAACTGTATGTAATTTGCAGTGAATATATTATCTGGTTTATCTGTTTCAAAGTTAAGTGCATCTATTACACTCTCATTGTATACGTAAAGTATCTTATGTGTTTTACTCAAAAGTGATACTATTTCCTGTGCAAGCCTTGATTTCCCTGTGCCTGCTGCACCACTGAATATTGTAAGCCCGTAAGGAATTCCCCCTCCGAATACCCTATCAAGTTCATCGTTTCCAGTTTTCATTCTTGGAAATACACGTTTAGGTCTTTCAAGCCTCCAGACCGGTGATTTCTTTACAAGTTCACGGTTGTATTCAAACTTCGGTGGCATGTATTATACCGCCCCTTTTAATGATGATCTTGCGTTCAGTTTCAAGTTTCTCGAGTATATTGAGTATAACATCAGGTGGCATACTTGTAATGGTCATAAGGTCATCTACTGTCTTATCCCCTGCTTTGAGTATATCGAGTATTTGCTTTTCGTTATCCACTGAATTAACAGGTTGTTTAGCGGGTTGTTCCTTTTGTTCTTCCTTTTCTGCTTCACCGATATACTTTATAGGTATTGTTATGGATGTCTCCTTGTCCTTGAACATCTGTTTCCTCTGTTCCCATACGAATACCTTGCCTATAAGCCATTTCTCTGGGTTGTCTAATTTTGTTATATCGACTGGCAGTGGCAATGTTTCAAGTTGAGACTGGAACATCCCCCATTTGCTGTTTATGCTGTCGCTGTATGGCAGATATATTGTCCTTACTTCACCTGCTTTATCAGTTGGTTCTGTCAATACCAATGTTATATTCAGCTGTTTCTTTCCGTAGTCGTTCTGTATCCATTTGCATTCATCAATTCTTGCCGAAAACCTGTAACCTTTCTTAAGGTCTTTCGTTCCCCACTTTACGTTTTCTTCCATTTTTAATACCTCCTATATTGGTACTCCCTTGCGGTTTCCCGTATACCTTAAAAGGTATTTCGTTCCCTACCACAGGAACTCGTCAGCGGGATTTCAAGGGTAAATATACCTATAACAATATAGCATATATACTTTTTTATATCTCTTTAACATGAAAAATAAGAAATAATAAAATAGAAAAAATAATTTATCAGGGTTTTATGTCGATTATACTGCTCAATGGTATCTCTGCAATAATAAACCTGTCGTGTAGCAATAGAACCATGTTATTATCTGCACCGTAAGACTGTGCAAAACCGTTTGCAAATATATACCCCCCAGATGCAAGGACTATACTTACAAATAATGGCTGGAAGTCTTCCTGTACCTTTAGGAATTTATTTTTAAACTCTTCGAAATCCATCATTCTTATCACCCTATACAATTATATCCATGATATCTGATATGAGCATATACAGTTTTCCTATCATCTCGTCATCTGTTATCTCGTATGCCAAGTGCTTGCTGATGCCTTCAGGAAAATAATGCAATACAGCTGATTCTGGCGACATATCGGCATCATTTACAAATACATCAACGTAAGACAGACCATCCTTAAAGTACAGACGCAATACAGTATATTCCTCAACTGTTATGCTTTCTAACTCTGGGCTACTGTCCATTTCAAACTGGTGTTTCTGTGCTTCATGTACTTTAACCTTAATTTCAGCTATGTTGTTTTTAAGAAATTCTGCCGGGTTAAAATCTTCACTCATATTTGCACACCTCATTTAATACATGGTATAAGTACTCTTTTAAATTGTCAAACTGTTGTTGTGTTTCTCTGCTGTCAAATACTACCCTTGCTTTATTTACGTATTCAAGTATATTCTGTTTCCTGTTTATGGTTTTTGTTGTAACTACTTTATCAATAGTAAAGAACTTGAAATAAGACCCATCTACCCAAGAAGTATTGTCGTGCAACATTACAGCCTTGTTCTTATCATACCACAGTAGGAGACTGTAATATGTATCTGGGGGTTTTATAGTTTTTGCATATTTCTTTGTTATCTGCGGTATGGTATATACGACTTCCATTGTAATTGTGAAATCTTCTGTATACGGTGCATCTTTTTTATGCCATATATCAGTTATTGTATTTATGTAAAACTCTCTGTCTTTTATGTGGTAATGTGCCTCGAACAGGTTTATACTTGTAAAACTTATCTGCGGTAAATCAGCCATAATATATCACCTCTTACTTGTAGAAAATACCTCTGCTTCTGTTTGAACAGGCAATTTATTGCTATCTGTTAAAATAGTATCTGCAACAATACCTCGAAGCACATGATTATAAGGGCTGTCGCAATTCATTGTAAATAAAAGTTTTACAATGCCTTTTAGAAACCCAATAGAGTCAAGGTCTCCAAGGTCACCTATACATACTGGATATTTGCCATTGCTTCCTACTCTATCTATTGCTACATTTACATGCACAGTATCAGTGTCAGCATACACATATACTTTCTCACCGCCTGGAGTATGCACTAACAGATTATATAAATCAACGTATATCTTAGTCAATTTTATAGGTCTGTTATATTTTTTCTCTATTTTCTGTATATCAGTAGAAGTAAGGTTATATGTTCTATTATCAATTATTACACTGTATGGATGAACAGGCGGTGTATAATGGGCAGTGTAATCGTATTGCAGATATACTCTCTCATCATCTAATTGTACTGTAGTGAATCCAAGACTCTTCGCTGTATCAAATAAGTTCTTTATATTCTTTACCATAGTAGCCTGTGCAGACTTTAATGCTTCTTGCATATTTTTCATATAGTCCTTGAATATATTGAGGTATCTCTTGTATTCTGCCTCATATTTTTTCTGGAGCAGTGATTTGTATTTCTTCTCTATGTCTTCAAATTTTGTATTTGTTATTTTAGTGAAATGTATCCTGTATGCACCGTCTGGCTTGAATACAATGCCATCATCAAGTATACTGATATCGGGTTCAAATGTTTCACTTAGCAACCTTGCAGGGTATTCCATATTTACTGTTGCCGACTTAAAGAATTCGAATTTTGCCCTGATATACTCTGCAAGACGGGTAAGGTGTTCAGGTTTTACACCTACCTTTGACATTATGTCCCGTAAACTGTATGAATTATGTAACCGCCTTGGATTAAAGAACTTCGGTGCATTTTCATCTCCAGTTATAGCGGAATACTGGAATAATGTCATGTACTGAAGATCATAAATGTTTTCGATATTAGTAATATATTCATAGCCTCCTTCTACTTTCTTTACTTTATTTCTGTCGAAATATGAAATATGTTTTGCCAGCACATCTATTTCAAACTGTGCATCTTCTTCCTTCATAAAGAACCTTACAATAAAGTCTTCTTCGATTGTTTTTTCTACTGTTATTTCCATTTTTTCACCTTCTTTTTATTCGATTTGTTTTTTCTATCAAAGCCTGTATCCAAGTACTTCACTTCATAAAAATCATAATCTGACATACGGGTTGACTCCATTTTATAAGGTTGCCAGTAGCTATCAAGTCCTATACTGGATGTATATGATGTATATGTTCTCTGTTTCTTTATGTTATTCAACTGTATTCCAAGGTCTGGAATATCCAATTCTACAGCACCTTTTATTTGTATCCTCATACCGTTAACTTCAAGATTTACAATAGCATCCGTAAACTGGTTATCACAGAAAAGGACACTTACATCAAAATGTGTATTGATATAACGGTCATCAGTCTCACTGAATGTTTTAAGGTTCATTGGATGGAAATGAATAACTGCGTTATATCCCTGTTTCCTGTATTCAAACAGTTTTACATTGTCAAAATCAACTGATGCCCCCGTTACAGTCTGTTCCGGTACCAGAAATTCTTCAGTCAATACATATCCTTTATCTGTGTTTTTAGACTTTACGATTATTGCAAATTCATTGCTTGTATCCTGTTTTGCAAGGTAACTGCAAACTTCATATATCAACAGTGGTATTTTTACAGGGTATTGTTTCAGGACTGTATATCCTGTTGTGAATGTTTCTGGTTCTGGCATCATGATAGCACCTCCAGTATATGTGTGAATGTTTTTGTATTGTGGAATTCATAACCTGTAAATACTATTGCAGTTATAAGTGATGCAAGGAACTGTGGTGTTGCTATAAAAGAAGGAACTGTATTATACCCACCAGTACCTGATGTAAATGCAGAATCAGGGAGTTCTGTCATTATTGTTGCTGAAAGACCATCGTATCTGAGATAGTAGTCAGGCTTAATCCCTACATCCAAGTTAATAAGGTTATCTCTTGTGTCTATAACTACCGAAGATTTAAGTTTAGAAAGTTCTGTTTTTGTAAGTGTTTCCAGTTTCTTTTCAAACGTTATGACTTCAGTGTCAATCCTTCTTTCAAGTATAAGGTCTTTCATTGCCTGTGTTTTAAACATCCCTGTTTGCGATACTTTATAAGGTGTGCGGTTTAAGTTAGTTGTTTCTATCCTGTCGTTGTCAATCAGTATCAATGTTTTAGCCCCTGCAAGAGCTAAGTCAAGGGCTACCCACGAACCTATACCCCCTAAACCGATAACTGTTGCTTTATTAACAGTTTTCAGTTTTAAGGGTTTTTGTCTTACATACAATTCTTCCAATTCTTCCATTTTTTTACCTCCTTTAAATAAATAAAAATAAATTATACAAATAAATTCAGAATATACCTGCCTTATTAACAGGTACAATTGTCAGTGTTCCCTCTGTTACTGGGAAATCGGATTTCTTCAGTGCTACATTGCCTTTATACACATTGAAATCCCTTATTCCGTGTGATTCAGCCAGTTGTAAGAGTGTTGGAAGGTCCAGAGAACTGAATTGCAATGTTTCGTTAGGGAACACTACTGTTACGTTCTTCTCTCCTACATGGAACTGTGTCTCACTCACCTCATATTCACCTCCTGGGCTTTAGCCCGACAGAAATATATAAAAATATTTCTGTTTCGCTGGAGTTTCACCAGCTCATCAGGGGCTTTAATCATTCATCAAACTGTTCCATGCTGTAAGTATATCGTTTTCTATAAGCCTCATTTCATTTTCAACAGTGTTAAAAGGCACTTCATTGTAAGAAAAATCCCCAAAGCTTCTGATATCTACTTCCTTTCCGTCAGTATTGAAAATAGATATCTGGTGTCCTCCATACCATACAAGTATAGCAAGGGGCATATCTGTGCTGGAGTCCCTGACAACTTTTACATATTTAGCAAGGTCTATTGCATCAATAAAGTTATACCAGTCGATATCATTCATTTTATCACCTCCTTTGTATATTACGCTTTAATATATTTCAGTTGAAGTTTTTTAAGCAAGTCTATAACTGTATCGCTTATCTCTATATATTCTACAGAAGGTTTATCACTGCCAATATAATACCATTCTACTTTTAAAAACTGTGTAGTATAGTTATCAAATTCTACTGGTATAATGCTATACTGTATAAGGTAGTGTTCATCATCTGGAAAAGCAAAGTTCATTACACTGCTATGTTTTTTAGCATGGTGTCTTTTCAGCCATTTATTAAACTCTTTATCAGTTTGAAAACTATACATCTTCATCCAAAACATATTTATCACCTTACATCAATAATATCTGGCAACTCTTATTTAGACTTGTCTATGCTATACATTCAGTTACCCTCTGTTATTTCAATCCAGTCCTTTACATAACTATGTATCAGTTTGCCACCATAATATACTTCCCTGATATTGAATTCGTTTGTTTCTTCTTCTGCAATGTAATCAAAAGTCAGCATAGGGAACATCTGGCTCATCTTTTCTATAACAGGGGATATAGGAGACCAAGCAGTCAAAAAACGGTAAATAATATATCCAGAACCTTCTTCGATTATTTCTACTTCATAAAAACCCCATTTTGTTCCCCAGTTATTCCAGCACCACTCATTAATTTCAGAACCGTCGTTTGAATTTGCTATCTCAGGTGGCATAGGTATGAACTTGTTTGCATCAAGAAGCAATAAAGTATTATCTTCGTCAATACTCTTTGCAAATTCTTTAAACTTTTTTACATATTCGTCGGGTCCAGATACTTTCAATGCACTGAAAACAAGATTAGCCATTTATATTACCTCCTTACAGTTTTTTACCTTCAGAAAAATCCTTTACAATTTTATACTGAAAAAATAAAAAAAATATATAAAAAATTATCTCCAAATATAACCGCAGTCCAGACACTTATATTTGCCAGATAACTGGTCGTGCTTTATCCATTCAGAACCGCATTTTGGGCAGGTCATGAAAGAACCGAACATCTTTATCCCTTCTTCCTCTTTTTCATTAAAACCTCGTATTCTTCGTCTGTCAGAAAAAGCCTATATCCATTTTCATACCTTATCTCCTTCATACAATCACCTCACATCAGTTATTTCTGATATATTTACAGTTGCTATTATCCAGTTACAATGACGGAAATAAACAATATCATCAGAGCCAGTGTCTATTTCGTAATCTTCAGCAATGATTTCTGCACCTTTTGTATAAACAGTAAAAGTTTGGTCATCACTGTGTATAAGGGCTTCTATAACTTTGTTTTCAAAATCTTCTATATTCATAAAATCACCTTCTTTAAAAAAGCGGGAAAAATAAAATAAAAAATAAATTACTTCAGAGAATCTGTATATTCTCTGAAGGATGGGATTTTAGATATCTTTGAAGCACTCTGACAGCGGAGTCTCCACCTACTTCAAGACCTAATTGTCTGCAGACTGCAGACGCTGACATAGGTATTCCATTGTATATTACTGAAGCCCTGCCTTTTCTCTCTTTTGTTGTAAATGCTGAAATTATCTGCGGTGGAAATCCTGCAAGTTCGTCAGGTGTTACTTCGAGTTGTTTTAGTGTTTGTATTATTTCAGTAAGCCCTGCATTAGCCTCGTCAATCTGCTTCTGAAGTTCGATTGCCTTTGCTTTTAGTTGCTCCAGATGCTGTGCCTTCTTTGACTGAAGTTTTTGCTTCAGTTCCTGCATAGCCCTTAACATCTCAGTTATAGACTGAGTGTCCTCCATATATTCTTCCTTCTCCATATTCTATTCCTCCTGTCAATTCATTCTGTCTGATTTAAATCATATAGCATTTTGTAAATGCTATGTGATTTAATCAAACTATGAATTGACATATAGACATTATATTGGAGTATATAAACATTTTGTGATTAAAAAACCGAATTTTTAAACGGAAAAAGGGCCGTCCTAATAGGTATAGGGGGGGGGGGATATAGGGGGAATACAATAAATCTATTTTTATTCATATCATATTTAAAAATCAAATTAGCGGTTTTATTTTTTGTAATGTAGAAATTTATTATCCCATTAACTAAAACAACATAAGCGATTATTATTTAGTGGTCTAATAACACATTTAACATTCATGATAAAACACATTCACTATTTACAACAAACACCATTATCATTATTAAAAAAATGCATTGATTTATTCAGTTATCAAAGGTATTGCATTTAAAAGGTAAAATCATATTGCCCAATACATTTACCATTCATTTACGATAATCCAAAAATAATTAATCTATGTATTCAATTACTCTATATGAACATTACAATCAACAGAAAAAGGATTACTATAAGCGATTCTACTGGAGAACTGTTATTGAAATATAAAGACACTATAGACCAGATGGTAAACTTCTGGGATAAACACATGACTTACATGGAAAAGAATAAAAAGAACCTGCACAGACCACGTGTTGTTGACCTTGTAGCTGAAGCAATGAATATAATATATAACACAAGAATATGGAGTAATGACGAATATTATCCTGATATGCCAGTAAGATGTACAAAATATTTCGAAAATATCAAAAAAGCTCCAGACGGTAAACGTAAAGTAATAGACGCCTTAAGATATGGCAATCCTATGGCTCGTTACTGTATAGAAGCTTACATATCAAAGCAGTATGATAAAATGGCAAAAGAAAAACAGAAAAAGCAAGGAAAGAAAACTATAAAGTACACAAAAAACAAATATAAACTTACAAGGAGTACAGCTTACAATGCAAGGAAGAAATTAGGGTGGCAATAAAACACAATTAAAACGCATTAAAATGAATGCTAATACATTTTGAATACCTTTAATGTGTAATTTATTAAATGAGAAAAAAGACCCCCCTAATTTTAAATTTAAAAAATAGAATTATAAAAAAATACTATTAAATTTAAATCTGTTCCTTTGGATGTGTTTTCAGGTAATCATTTATCAGGTCAATGATCTCGTTTTCCGTCAGAGTATTAGTTGCCTTCCTCAATGCATTTACAAGATTGTCACGGCAACCCGGTGTTTCCAAACAATCGTTTACTTCCTCAATTGTTTCATTGTTCAGTGGAAGAAGGTCGTACCCAAGTTCATTATTGAATACCCTGTGTGCTGAATCGTTAGATAATTTTTTCTCTATTTTTTCTACTCGTTGTTTCTCTTCAGGTGTAAGCTCCCTACCTTCAGGTTTAGGTTCAAGCAGGTCACGTACTGCATCAGTCCACGATACATACGTTTTTCCAGTGAACGGGTCTATATACCTTGCCTGTGCTGACAGGAATTTGGCTACAGACCTTGCTGTAGCTTTTGTTGTCTCTGAAATTGCATTCCTTAGTTCAGGTGCAACTGCAAATATTGTTTCCCTTACAAGCTGTTCTGAATCAGGCAACATTTTAGCTGTATTAAGTATTGAATTATAGGTATCCATGAACTTCTGTGAAAGGTATGCATAGTTTTCCCTTGCTTTTTTAAGTTCCTCCTGCAGTGTCTTTATATGCCTGTCTTCATCCTGCCTCTGTTTATATAAGGTAACGAGTTGTTGTATTTGTGGTTGTATATCAGATTTAAACTGATTTATTAGTTGCTGCTGCATAAGCTGGTATTGTTTCAGTTTTTCCTCGTATTCCCTGCGTATTTTTTCATATTCATCTAATGCTGTTTTATCTACCATATCAATACAACCCCGTTATATTATATGTTTTCAATTTATCATGCATGCACTTCAATCTGTCTTCAATATCTGTAATTACTTTCCCGTTAATAGAATTTCCTATTTCACATGCCTTTGAAGCATCTATAAAATCCTCTATCCTTGAATGTATATCAGTCTTTTCATACTGCCTGTGTTCAACAGGGCAGTACTTCTCTACCTGATCCTTAGACAGTATGCCTATTATCCCCTTTTTCCAGCATATATCTTCAGAGTTCTTCCCTTCGGTACATGTACATGAAAGTATATCAGACTCTGCTGTCTGTGGGTCAACAACTATACCGTCATGTACTGAATCATAGAACAGTTCTTTATCTGTTAATTTATCAGCACCTTCCTTATCAAAATAACCGAATTGCTCACCTGATTGAAGTACAACATTAGGTATTGCACCCACTATTGGTATGCTTGACAGTACTTTAAGTGTGCGGTGTAGTTCATCCCTCATTATAATAGGTATTATTTACTGTTTTTTATATGTTTCCGTGTTTTATATTAACCGATATTATTTTTTGATTTTGAACATACTAACTACAGCAGAACCCATCAGTTCACCTATTTTAATTTTTAACATCTTTATTATGTAATTTACGAAATAGTTTGAATATATACCAAGTATTATAGCAAGACCTAAAGCATAATACCAGTAATGCATTATAAAAAGGTATGAAAGTATTCCGTACAACACTCCCAATATGTTCCCATGCACTCTTAACCAGTTCACATCAGAACAATACATACTTACATTTTATGTTTGCTATCAAAAATATAAATCTCAGGAAAAATAATAAATCTGCTTGCAATAAGGAAGTGTGAAATCAAGGAAAGTATACGAATGGTGTACCAATCACATAGCAAAAGATTTTGATAAACTTACAGGCAATCCTGAGAAGGATTTCAAAGCAAGGAGGAAAATAGTAAAAGACTCAGTGAACTGCGTATTGCTACATGTAGACGCAGAAAACCGGGATGATGAAGAAGATTAATAAACAGCATTCACAGCATCCAATTCTAACTTATACCACCTAATATTAAGTAGGACAGGTAAGAGGGGTTACCTCCCCATCCCTGTCCAGATCTCACAATGATATTATATCTGAGTATATAATGTTTGTCATATTACTAAAATTTGAATTTCAGTAATGTCATTAAATCGGAAACTTTAATAACTTGTATGTTATTAAGTTCCACGATTAAAATGACAGGTTTAGCTTACGGGTATGTAAGGGCAAGTACAAAAGAAGAAGTCGAACAGGGGAGTAATATCAGGCAAATTAAACTGATAACTGACTATTGCAAACAGAATGACCTTACTGTTAAGATATTTGAAGACAGAGGTGTAAGTGGTAAAACAGACAACAGACCACAACTTAAACAGATGTTCAGGCAGATGGAAATAGATAAACCAGAGATTTTAATAGTAACGAAGATCGACAGGCTTGCAAGGTCAAGTAAAGACTTACTGAACATGGTCACACTACTCGAAAGTAAGGGAATAAAGTTCATAGCAGTAGAACAGCCTGCTATAAATACAACAACTATAATGGGGAAGTTAATGCTACAGATAATTGCAGCATTTGCTGAATTTGAAGTAAATATGATAAATGAACGTACAAGGGCAGGCAGGGAATATGCAAAAGCAAGGGGTGTTAAATTCGGAAGACCGAGGAGTAAAACATCAATTAAAAATGGCGGTGTATTCATAGACAGCAGGAAAGTTATAGAGTTGTATACTCAACACCAGATGTCAGCCACTGCAATATCGAAACTAATGAAATGTTCTATAACACCTATACTTAGAATACTTAAAGACAATAATATACCTTTGAGGAGAAAAGGTGGTGGGGGCAGGGAGGCTGCTGCCCCAAACTGATATTATTTCCTGTTATAAAAATTTAACGGAATATTGCTATAATTATGTTTATAGCAGACGTAACCAGTATAAGGATGGTTATAATCAGTTTAAACCTCCTGTCGCTTCTTTCCTCTGCTGAAGTTATACCCCTTTCCTTTCCAATTGAACTTGCAATTTTAAGTTCTATATCCCTTAACCTCTGGTCGTGTTCATTTACTTTTGTAATTACATCGTCTATTTTTTCCCTTATGTATTTAACATCCTGCTGTATAAGCCTTATATCTGTTTCCTGACTGCTCATATACTCTCCCACCTGAATGATTCTATTTCCTCCATTTCACTTGGATATAACCTCTTATCAATTTCAATAAGTTCCTTCTCTGATATCCTTCTTCCGTGTTTATCTGCTGCAGGTGCACCTATCGGTACTGATAAATTCTGTTTTATTAACCATAAATCGTTTGCTGCACGGTCTGCAAGTTCTGCAGCAAACATCAACATATTGCAGTCCTGTTTAAGTGCTTCGTCCTTTTTTACTTCATCAGCATGTAAAACACAGCCTTTATATATTATGAATGGGAGTTCTGGTACATTTGAAGGTCTCGGTCTCTTTCCTTTTACTATATCATTCAAGTATTTAATACTGTCAGGGTTTTGTATAAAAGACTTCATGTACTGGTTGTCGTTCAACCTTTTCAGTGTATCTATTGCACTCGATACTTCATTTGCAAGCTGTCTTATCTGTTGCCTGTCAGAATTTGAAATATACTCTTCTGATACAAGAGGGTGTAAATGTTTTTCTTCATCATATACATCTCTCATGATACCACCACCTGTACTTCATTACTTTTTATTCCCATTGAATCAGCATATATATTGTATATTCCCGGTTTATTTATTTGGTATTCCATAACAGCTTCACCTGTACTTGATGTCATTGATGTACCGCCTAAAACACCATTGGAATAGAACTCAACGGGCTGGTAAGTTGCTGGTTTTCCGTTATTTATAACAGTTGCTGTGAGTGTAACAACTGTACCAGCATGTACATATATATCGGATACCTTTAAATTTACTTCAGATACTGTGCCTGAAGTATGTGATGATCCAGATAAATTCTCTATTGTATATACTCCTATCGCTGTGAGTGCTACATACGTTGTTAAGCCTCCAAGCACAAAACCTATTGCATAAGGGGCTATTTTGTGAATTGTGCTGTTATCATCTTTCATACTCTTCTTAATTATTTTCCTGTTTAAATAACTTAAGATTATTTATATTTCTGTATATTAAGATGCCACAGCATCGAATACGTAAGTACCTGCAGGTAGTGTAGTAGGCACAGTATAGATGAATGTTGCAGTACCTGTTGAATCAGTAACTTCACTCTGTATATTTGTCGATGTAGTTACATTCACAAGTGTTACAGTTAAACCTGATACAGGCTGATTTGTTACACTGTCATTTGCAACTACTGTGAAAGTTACAGTACCGCCTTGTGGTACCTGTGTAGTACTTGCTGTCAATGTCAATACAGTATTACCTGTAGTAGTAGGAGGAGGAGTTTTTTGTGTTGTTAAATAATATAGGAGACCGGCAATACCAAGTAATCCTACTGTTGCCCCTATAGCAACCGGTACCAGTGATGACCTTTTACGTTCTACTTCTTGAATTTGAACTGCCATTATTAGTAAATACTTAACGTATTAAAATAGTTTGTGAAATATTATATGTAAGATATAGTTCTCCCACATGGTTTACCGAATAGTGAATTAGATTCACACTGTTGAAGTGTTAAATTGCCTGCACCTGCTACACATCTATAAACCCCACCAGAACATACAAGACCATAGTTACTCGGTGCTGTACCGGTTACAGTTAACTCCACTTCAGAAGGTGTTGAACTTATATTTCCATAACTTGCTGAAATTATCCAAGTGCCAGTACATGATATAGATATGCCAAGTACATAATTTCCGTTGCTATCGGTTGTTGCAGTCTTTGAAAATGTATAACAGCTTGATGAAGTTGTACCCTGATAGTTGTATGTTATTTTTACACTGGCATTTGGTATAGCATTTCCCCCACATGAAAGGTTTCCTGATACATAAACAATGTTTCCAGCTGTTATAGTTGTTGGATTGACAGAAAGTGTAAGGATAGGTGTTGCAGTACATCCACTTGAGGTTACAACTACAGTAACTTGGTTGCTCGTTACTATCATCTATTGGTTATACGGTATCTGTTAAAATATTTTGTGTAATTTAATATCAGAAATATAATATTACACAACTTTAATAAATAAGGAATACATATAGATTTAATGTCAACTACAGTGTATTTTATTGACAATTCAAGGCAGCAGAACTGGGATAACCTCGAATACTGGGATGCTGCAGGTGCAAACATTTCATCAACAGCAACAATAAGCCCGTATGCTACTTCTGTAACAGTTAATTTCCAATTAAGGATAATAGGAAATTCATGCCCATTAGGTGCGTGTTCAGGAAGGGTAGCATGGGCATCTGCAACAATACAGTACGGTACATCTAAGCCTATTACTCTACTTGCAAATAACTGTGCTATACAGGGAAACAGTTACTTCAACTATTCACACACATTGACTTCTGATGAACTTAACCAAGTATTGAATACTAATAACCAGATAGTATTTTCAATAGTAAGCTGTGCACCTACTTTTGGTACTTATAACCTTCAATACGAACTAACAGGAACAGCATCAGAAACATTGACTACATCAACAGAAGGACAGGGTCAAATAACAGTAAATGTAACAACACCCGGAGGAGCAATGGCAAATATACCTGTATCACTGCAGGATACGAGTTCAAATACTGATGTCGGTACACAGTTTACAAATTCAAAAGGACAGGCAGTATTCACTGGATTAAATATAGGTGATAGTTATACCGCAACAGTGAATTATTCACCTTTTTTACCGGTAACAAAGTCAATTGAACTTAACGGTCCAAGTGGAACAATAAATATTTCATTGTCATGCCCTTCAGGTACAACTTATGGAACTACACTGTTTGGACAGCCCCAATGTACAAGCAATACAGTAGGTACAATAAACACAGGTCTTATGGAATTTCTACCTGTTATAGTTATAGTAGGTGGAATAGTTATAGGTGGTCTGCTTGCATGGGGTTGGGCAATATCAGCACCTGAAAGGGAAGCTGGCATTGCTGCAAAAGAAGCTGCTTCAGGCATTACCAATAGCCTTACTGAACGTTTAAAGAGTGGAAAATAAATTTATTCCTTTTTTCTTGCTTTCTTTATCTCCTCTATATATTTGAAAGGTTCATCACAGGGTGTATCGAATACTTTTTCTACGTATTTCTTACCTTTAAAGGTAAATATCTTTTCTTCCATGATAAGAATATTAAAAAAAATTATAAAAAAGTTTTGGAGGGATTAAAATAAAAAAGATTAAATTTTATGCAGGTGGTTTTGGTTCAGAAACCTTAGAAGATATGTAGAACCCACCAAAGAATCCAAGTGCAGCGAATATTACTGCGAATATCAATGGGAACAATCCTGAATTATAAGCCATTGTTTTTATTGGGTTATATGTTCCATTGTATGCCTGTACACCAAAGGCTGATGCACTCAGTACAACTATGTATATTATGAAACCCAAAAAGTAGCCCATTATTGCACCAACTGCTGCTCCTGCTCCACCATATATTGCATGCTTCAAATCAAAGTCTAATGGCATAAGGATACATTACATACTCCTATTTAAACAATATTATTATAAGGCGTTCTTATATATGTGTATTATACGGTATAAATTACTATTTTAACAGGATATAGGTAAACATGCTGTGTTTGAAATTGAATAACAACATCCCATGATTTACCCTAAAACATCAAAAAAATAAAATGTATTGCGTTTTTGGTTAGGGGAAGGTGTAAATTATCATTATAGGTTATTGGAACCCCTAATTTGATTTTTAAATAAAAGGTGAATAAAAATAATTAAGTTGTATACTGGGCAACGAAATTATACGTCCCTGTACTGTTGAATTTCACACTAAACGTTGCAACTCCACTTGAATTTGTTACTGCAGTCTGTGATGTACCTGTAGTTTTGTCTAACAAGGTTATTGTTGCATTAGGTACAGCACCTGTATAAGAATTCGTAAGTGTTGCTGTAGCTGTTACTGTTGAACCAACTGTTGTAGTTAATGTATCTGTTGAAGTGTTCTCTCCTGAGAATGTTAATGTTAAAGTATAGGTCTCTACCGATGTCAATGTTATAGTAACAGTATTGCTCGTAACAGAACCTGCTGTTGCATACCATGAATCTGTACCCGGACTAACATCCGAATAAGTATAGGTAAATGTTGCTACACCACTCGAGTTGGTTGTTGCAGTCCCTTTACTCTTTCCATTATCATAGAATGTTACCGTTACATTAGGTTCTGGTATATTATTTTCCCCGGTTACAGTTGCTGTGAATGTTACAGTACCACTTCCTGATATACTTGTTGGTGATGCACTCAAAACAACATTGCTTACAGGGGGAAGTGTAACAGTAACTGTAACTTGATTAGATGTTATAGTTGCCATTATTTAAGTTATCACTAACATATTTAAAATATTTGCTATTTAGTATATCAGTGGATATTATCGTTGATTTCGTTACTCATTCCATAATATCCTGATTTGCCACATATTGTTAAGTAAAATACCCGCAAACCAGTGACCATTTCCATCAGTCTGGAACCATGTGCCATCACTTGATACAAATAAATTGGAACATGGTGCTCTCGGATAGCAGTAGCAACCTATGGGAACAACTGGAGGATTAGGATATGAGTATTCCAGTATTCCTCCAGCAGGGTTATATACTATGTAAGCACCTGTGTAATATACGCAGAAATCAGGGGTAGAAGGATATTTATTGTACGTTGAAGGTGGAAAAGGGTTCGGGGAATATTCATATTTGTATGTCTTTCCATTTATTGTTATATATTGCCCTGCGGTACATGCATTTGGGTTGGGAGTTTCTACACATATAGACACTTGGTTGCTTTTCACTGTCATGTTATCATGTTTATAATTACTAACTTACTTAAAAACATGTTGGTATGAAAAAATAAAAAATAATAAAATTAAGTCCCCATGTACAGTACGTATATAGATGATGAAGAGGTTGCCTGAATCGTTACACTCACTGAAGAATTCCATTCCATGAAAAGAACAGCAGGATTAGAAGTTACTGGTATTGCGGTATTCAATACAACATTTCCATCTATTGTTATGTTGGTTATCTGGATGCTTCCAGTATAGAGAATAGTCAAGCCTTCCCCTACTCCTGTGTGGGTGAATGTATAGGTCTGGTTCTGTGCAAGTTGTTGATTGACAGTTTTCTGGTGGAGTGTTGCATATTCCCTGTAACCTGTTGTTACATTCTCTTTCAATACTTTAATTTTCATCGTTCTCACCTTTATAATTAGGGTCAACGGTTACATCTATAATTTCTTTTGTTTCTTCTTTTACTTCAACGTTCAGTACGTAATTTAAATGGACGCCACCTATTTCAATGCTGATTTTAACTGGGATTATCATGTTTATCACACGACTAGTTTTCCAGTTAAAGTGATTGTTCCCGCAGAACCTGATAAATTAGCGGCATATATTGTTGTATTACTTAATGGGTCATAGTAATTTGACCAGTAATATGATGTGGATACAGAGTATGCAGTATTTGCCGTACCTATGTATATCAAGGCATTCTGGTAATAAGATGAACCGTTATAAGTTGCAAGGCAATATTTTCCAACAGCAGAACCTTCTATTGAAGATAAGTTATAATATTCATATCCACTAAGTGAAGCACTGCCTGAACCATCAGTAGCACCTGCATTAATTGATGTTGATGAGAAAGAGATTGTTGTCTTAGCGTTAGACAGAAAATTATATCCTGCTATCATTATTCCTGTTCCAGCAAGGGTTAAGGGGAAAGAAGGGAATGTTGAACTTGCTCCTGTAGGAAGGAGGTTGGCTTGCAACCAGTACAATGTTCCATTTACTGTTAATGTTCCTGCCGTTGATGCCGTAGTAAATGAACCTGTTAGATTCCAAGTAACAGTACTGCCCGAGGGAATGGTTATTCCATATCCTGCATTTGCCCACGTTCCAGCTATGTTAATGGTTGATATTGCCAACGTTATAGATGCACCCTGTGTTAAAGTATAACCTGAACTTATTGATAGGGTTCCAGCTCCTGCCACTGTTATTCCACTGAACGTTGTGTTAGTTCCTATAGTTAAGGTATATCCAGAACTTACTGATAATGTTCCTGCACCTGAAACAGAAGTATAAGCAAGAGTTATATTCGATGCTACTGTTAAGGTATATCCATAGTTAATTACCAAACTCCCAGCAACGTTAGGGATATTTGTAACTAAGGTATAGTTGCCACTTAGAGCTAACGTACCGCTAACAATAAGTGTAGTTGGTAGGAGATTACTTCCAGAAAACGTAAGGGTATACCCAGAACCTATTACTAGTGTTCCTGCACCAGAAACATTTGCTACTGAATATGTTGCATTGCCTCCAACTGTTAAAGTACTACCAGAAGCTACTGATAAGGTACCTGAACCACCTATCGATATGGATACAGTAGTGTTTGATGATACTGTTAAAGTATAACCTGACCCTATTAATACAGACCCAGTTCCTGTAGGATTTGTTAGGTTCGTTATGAGAGTGTAGTTATTGGCAAGTGATAACGTTCCATTAACGGTTAAAGTTGAAGGGAGTAAATTGCTTCCCGATCCAGATAACGTCAAAGTCCCATTTACTGTAACTGAACTGGGATTCATTGTTGATCCAGAAAATGTAAAGGTATTTCCTGAAGCAACAATAACAGACCCTGCACCCGTAAGATTTGGTAAAGACATTGCCACATTCCCGTTGATGGTGCACACACCATTCTGCTGTATTTGATAAGTACCAGAACCATTTACTGTTGAAATTGAAAGTGATAACTGGTCACCTATCAGTGTTATTGCAGTCCCCTGTATGTTCAACGTACCAGTGCCGCTTATCGTTCCTGCAAGTATATGGTTGTATCCAGCACTCGGAAGGTATAATGTGCCGTTAATCTGCATAACTCCAGTATTCTGTACCTGAACAGCCTGTATTGAGTCGGAAGCTGAAGTAGATTGGAAAGTCCCAGCATTCTGCAGTGCATTGTAGATGTTCAGGGTTGCACCTTGTAGAACAAGGGATGCACCTGCAGTTATGTTCAGGGCACCTGCAACATTTACATTTGAACCCGCTGCTATGGTAAGGGTAGCGTTATTAGTGATAACAAGGTCAACATAATTCACAGTTATTCCCTGCCCTCCGATTGTTGTATCGTTTGTTATATATGTTGTGCTTGAGAATGATGATGCAAAAGCTCCAAGTATCTGAATAGAGCCGTTGATATTGCCCTTTATTTCCATTGAAGTGGTGTTGTACCACCATTGCCCTGGAGATGTATTCACAGGGTCAGTTGCAAAGCTCCCTAAAAAGAATGTTGGGTTAGGATAGCCAGAAGGCTGTCCATAACTGACTGCTAAGTTGTTGGGCATGTTCATCCTCCATAGTAGATAAACAATACTGCAAGTACACTTCCTGAAGTAGGTGCTGTGGCAAAACTCAATTTAAGTGAAATATATTCAATAGGAAAGCTGTTGAATGGAAACATCCTCAAATCAGGCGACTCAGCATCAACGGTATAGGAAGGTATAAGGTTTATATCAGGGTAACTGCCATCGTTAACAATATTTGTTATGGGCTGTACTGTTACTGGCTGGTTTTCACCATTATATAACCACAGTGAATATGATGATATCTGGTTATTTCCCGCACCGAGTAAATTACCTAACTTTATTATTGCTATATTGCTGGGGTTAGTAAGATATGAATGTACCGCAGTATCAGTTATACTTATATTTGCAAGTGGTACCCATGTAGTATTTGAATTCCCTATACTGTTTATAAGGCTCTGTGGCAGTATTATCTGTATTGGAGGGTTCATTCGTTCACACCCATATTAACTGAGTTCCCGAATTGTGTTTTATAACTGTTAAGGAACGCTTTGGTATCATATATCTTAGCCAGTATTACATCATACGTTGCTATGAATAATTCAGGCAACTGTGTCTGCAGTACAGCTTTGAAGTTATTACTTATAGGATATCCGTTGAGGTTATACATACCTATACCGTACAACGGGAAATTAGTGCCCTGAGCATACTGACCGTACATAAATGACATAGGTGGTCCCTGTGTATTCCTTGAACCAAAGAAATAAGCCTCTGATGCTGATATCTGCTGTACAAGGTTGCCATCTATATATACCTGAAGTAATAGATTTGGGTCAGATGTAACCACATCCCCTGTTAAAAACCATCCGGGTATATCAGATTCATCTATAATTGTTATTACTTTTTGTGTTGTTGTTATTGGCTCCGTAATGCCCTTTATCACGTATTTCCATCCTGAAAGCAAAGGGAGTAAATTTAACATTTAAACCCCCAGTTCCTACTTCTCGAAGTACGCAAGTGCCTGTATAGCTCCTGTTCCTGCACTTATTGAAGCATTTAAGTTGTAACCTGAAGGAAGTATTATATCAAAATCATGTTCAGAAAATACCTGTGTATCTCCTGCTGGTATTGATATTGTAGCGACTGTATATGATGGAAGACCTGACACATTCGGGTTTGCTGTAAGTGTAACAGTGGCTGTTGCAGTTCCTGAATTTGTTATCATCAGTTTATATATCTTCTGGACATAATCATCAGGTGTTATAACTGAGAAACCCGGTTGACCATTATACAGTAAAGGTGATGATGTAGTTGAA
>Ga0081529_120940_pt1 | contig 25649 bp, 37 predicted proteins | sample EchGeymetagenome_FD_71012 | JGI IMG/M metagenome (GOLD analysis project Ga0081529, IMG submission 71012) | Ferrous microbial mat and aquatic microbial communities from Echinus Geyser, Yellowstone National Park, USA - transect B T=78-80 C v2... ...
CCGTGTATTCGGCAATGAAGGAAGCGGCTGGGATACCTGGCAAGCCGCTGGTTGGGCAGTTCAGGGTGTTGGGTATTTACTTTGATGAGAAGGATGTTGGTGTGTTGATAAGGAAGCAAATGGCAGAGAAGGGGCAACAGCCACAGCCAACACTCTCGGTGACTGAGGTGGTGAACCCAGGGTCGGTCGGCTCCCTGGTGTACATTGGCCAACTACCTCCTGAGCTTGTTGTGAGCCAAATAACGGTTGGTAGGATGAAAAAGAGGGGTTTCGGTGTGATAAGTATCATGTGGAAGTGAGGTGGTGGTGATGAGGTTGTTTGGCTTTCTAAGAAGAGGGAGGAACGAGACTACCGAAAACAAGAAGAGGTGTACTTATGATAATGTTAGGAGGGAGTTGCTTGAGGTAAGTGATGAAATGATGAAGTTGGCTTCGAAAATAAGGGAAAACATGGATTGTGTTTCTGAGGACTACTTTAACTACACGGATTTGGACGGCATAAGGGAGGAATTGGTTGCGGATGCCAATAGGTTGAAAAAGATAGTTGAACGCATCAAGTGTTGGTGTTGCGAGTAGGCCATCGCGTTATTTGTTTAGTTAAAATCGCTTGGTCTTTATTTCCATAATGACTTCCTTACCAACTAGTTCCTCAAGTAATTGCTTGTCTGTCTTCCTGACGTAGATTATGTACTGCTCGTACTCCCTATCCTTGGCCTTCGCCTTGGTCTTTATCACCCTTCCCGTGAGTATAACCATCAATACGAAAATGACTCCTTGGTTTAAAAACCCATTGCTCACAAGGCTTTTTATTACCGTTGGGAGCAAGGGTTTTAAGCCTGTTTTTTGGTTGTTAATTGTGCCTTGCTTGGTTGGTGATGATGGGAAGATAATCGTGTGTCTGGACACTAAGGAGGATATTGAGCGTGCTCTAAAGGCTACTGGTCAGGGTGAGGAGTTGTTTGAGAACTTCATGGAGTTGATAAAGTCCATGGCGAAGCGTGAGGTGGGTGTTCCGTGACTTACAGGGTGTTGATCACTGATGAGTATGGGTACACGGACGTGCTTGCTGATGGTTTCGAGACAAGGGAGCAGGCACAGAGGTTCGTTGATGAGGTTAGGAGGTACATTTGGCACCCCGAGAATGTCAAACTCGACATAGAGGAGGTACCATACGACTTAACAAGCCTTATTGCTGTCGGTGTCCCTGTTATAGTTGCTGTTGTGTTGTTCGCACTGTACAGGTTCGGCGTGTTAAGATTTTAAATTTAAAGTGTTTAATTAGTTCTTGTGAGTTGCGAGCAGGCATGTAGGGCTTTGGGTTACGATGGGGCTTTTTCGTATGGGATAGCTAGGCAGTACGTTAAGACTAGGGGTTGGGGTGTTTGGCAAGCCTATAGGGAGATTGTCCAGAACGCACTTGATGAGATGCAGTACGTGTGGAACATTTGGCCGGACGTGTACCCATGCTTCAACATTGACACTAATTCAGTTGTTTCTGACTTGGGCAGGGGCTTATCAATTAGGCACTTGCTGGTTGGTACTTCGGAAAAGCCTGAGTGGAGTAGGGGTAGGTTTGGTGAGGGTCTTAAGCTTGCTTTGATGGTTCTACTGAACCTAGGTGTCCCAGTGTACATTAGGTCCGGCAGTGCTGAGGTCGGCAGTAGGGAGATAAGGCCGACGTTTGTGCCTGTGAACATCGAGGGTTCGCCGGTTGAAGTGTTCTGTGTGTGCTACAAGAGTATACCAGAGAACGTGACCGGCACACAGGTCTACATCGGTGACCCAACCCTGTGTGATAGGTTTAGGAATAACTTAGTTCAGGGTTTGCCTATTAGGTGTAGGGCTTACACTCTTATGGAGACAGAGACAAGCGGTATGCCCACTAAGTGGGGTCACATACTTGATTGTGATGAGACCAGGGGCAAGATATACGTTAGGGACATATACGTTAGGGATATGATCGCCTTTTTCGGTTATAACCTGTTCGATGTAAGGCTGTCCGAGTCGAGGGACATCGCAAGTGAGTCTGACATAAGGAGTGGTATTGAGGAGTTGTGGGAGGACTTGATGGGGGATTTGTATAGGGAGCGTGTGAGACCTGGGTCTTACGATCCTAATTTGATCAAGAGGTGGACTGACTTGTTGTCTAAGTTAATCGATAGTGCGTTGAAGTCAAGCATGGCTGGTGGTAAGGAGGTTGAGAATGAGATGTACCCAGCAACGTGGAATGAGATAAAGGATGTTGTTACTGACTTGTTCACGAACATGTACGGAAAGTACGCGGTGGTTGTCACCAAACCTGAAGAGCTTGAGTTCGCTAAGTACATAGGTATGAACCCAATATTCTTCTGCATGACACCGTTTTGCCAGTGGCTTTCCACAGTGACAAAGACTTCAGCTAGGATGAACGAGAAGGTTGGCACTGCAACAGTCACTGTGCCAAAGGACAAACTGCCGGAGCCTCTTAGGTCAATCATAGACTACCTTGAGGGGATAGCTTATTACGTGACTAGGGGAGTTACTCTCGCTAGTGATTACGTCCAGAAGGTTGAGTACGCATACCTAAAGGAGGGCGTTTGTGGTGAAACCACGCATATACCAACAACAAGGATCGCTCTGAACATATCGTGTCTCATGAATGCTTGTCAATACAACATTGTCTATCCCGATATGGTTACTACAGACTGTGTTAGGGAGTACATCAGCACGTTACTGCATGAGGTAGCCCACGCAGTCAGCGGCGCGCCGGATGGCAGCACATTGTTTGAGAGGACGTTGACCGAGTTGTTGGGTTACTCTGTCACGAACACGTTCACGTACTACAAGGAGATAAAGCAGTTTGTCGATAGCATTAGGTATAAGTTGGCAAGCCCACCACCTCAATAAGGCTTATAAAACCCAAACCAGATTGGTTTGTGAGTATACATTCACCTTTCGGCTGTTTGCTTTCCGCTAATTACTTGCTGCATTGCCCAGTGTGCTTCATTCATTAAGCCCTTTGCGATGTGCTTGATGCAGTTGGCTTTAGCCACCTTGCTCTGTGCATACGGCGTCGCCCATACTGCATTTGCGATGGGTTTATAAACCCCCAACCAATGATTGGTTTGTCTACGAGCAACATTAAGCATTCAACTTTTTGCGTTGCGCTTGATACTGATTGTATCTTGCCTATTGCATGATACTCTAGGCTCAACGCTTCGAGCAGGCATCGTTTAATATGAATCATATAGCTCTGGGCACCTCGCACCTTGCATTTTGCATTTATAAAATGACCATACACCCCACTGGGGGTGTTCGTTCACCGTTAAACGGTGGGTTTAAAAGTGGGTGTGTTTCTGCTTGTTGTGCCTTCGCGTTTTGTTTCGGCGAAGTTGAGTGAGGAGAATTACGAGAGGTTGGATAGGATGAGGGATGCGTTCGAGGACATGCTCGGCATAAAGATGTCCCTTAACGATGCGTTATCGTTGATACTGTACTACATAGAGAGTGAAATGGAAAGTGGTGAGTTCAAATCCAAACTAATCAAGCTATTAATAAGCGCCAAGTCCCAATCAGTAGGTAGACCGACAAGCTACTACGGTGGTTTCACGAGGTAGAAATTTCTACACTAGGTAGAAAACAACGTAAACACACGGGTTACACGTATTTGAGCATCTCATATAATGCTTGTCTTACTGTCATCACGCACTCGTTCCTTGACCACTCGATGCATTTGTCGTAATCAATGGCTTTTGCGGTTATGAAGAATCCGTGGTCGGTTTTTACGCATTCGCACTTGTCGTTGTATTGTACACAACATGTTTGTTCCTTTACGTAACCTCTCGATACAAGCTTCCTAATGAGTTGCTTGGCTTTGTCTGGCATTGTTGCGTAGGTGCTGAATGGTATGTACGTTGGTCTCCACGTCCTTACGTACTCTACGAACTCTGGTTCTTTGCAGAACCTCGTGTTGATGCTTGGACAATCGCTGCCACATACGTCACTGGTTAATTCGGCGATTGACTTGGCGTCATAGCCCAACTGCCTTAGTATTTCCTCGGCTTCTCGGCAACCTGCGTTGAGTATTGACAGTGCTTGTTTCTCCTTACCCTTGGCCCACTTGACGCAGTTGTAATCTCCTAGGCAAACAATTGTTTGACCGTCAGTTGTTTCTATCTTTGGTCTCATGTTTCCCACCACTTATTCAGCATACGCATGATTGATATTGCTAGTTTTTTAGAGAACTTTGGCGGCACTGAGTCGGTTATTGCCCTGTACATCTCCTCTGTGTTTAGTGGGCGTAGGTTGAAGTCATCTGGGTATGTATATAGCCTAGCCAACTCCCTGACAGTAACCATCCTGTCGTGTATTGGGTGGAGCAGCATACTCCTCCTTGGGTGTGGTACAGTGGGCATTGGCTTGTTGGGTGTATCCTATAGAGCCAGTAGCTGTGCTTCTTGTTAATGTCCTTAACGTACTTAGAGGCGTCAATGAGGCCAGCCCTGTGGGCTGTGGCGAGGGAGTGGCCGGGCGGTATCTTCGGGATTAACTCCCTGATCTTGGAGTTAATGCTATAATTCACATGGTTGTATATGATGGTACCATTATGTGTGCAGGGGTCTTCGCCACACGGCTCCGGCGGCAGGCCCCCAAGCAGGTCAATGGGCCTTGGCGGCGGCTCAGCTGGGATACTCAGCCTTGCCACTGCGCCATCGGCATGCCCCGGCTTGAAAGCCAAGGCAATCCACCTTCGGCGCCTTATGGGGGCGCCATATATGCTCATGTCGTAAACCCCTGCGTGGGTGCTGTAGCCAAGCTTCTGCAGTTCATTAATAATAATGTTGGGCCTCCACGCTGGAACCTCCTCAACAACTACAAAGCGTGGGTTAACCTGCCTAACAGCCCTAATAACCTCAAGGTCTAGGCCGTAATACGGGTGCCTATCCCCCCTCCTGCTGGTGGGCGTCGCCCTGGAGTATGGCTGGCACGGCGGGCCTGCTATAATGCCGCCAACACCCCTGTACCCGCTGAAATCAACCTCCCTTACGTCAGTATTAATCACCTCCCTTGGGGATATATTCCGCTTATACACGACCGCACGCCTACCATCCAGCTCAACCGCCGCAGTGATGCTGAAGCCCGCCTTCTTGAAGCCCAACGCCAGCCCCCCAATACCGCTAAATAGGTCAATCACCTGCATAGGTCACACCAACGACGGCATGTTAGCTTTCGCCAACTTTATCAATCTTTCCTTCGCAACCTCACAGTACCTCCTGCTAATGTCAATGCCAACAGCCCTCCGCTTGAGGAGCCTGGCCGCAATGAGCGTCGCCCCACTCCCAACGAATGGGTCTAGGACTACGCCGCCAACATACGTGAAGAGCTTTATGCACCTCTTCGGTAGTTCAATTGGGAATGGTGCTGGGTGGTTAACCTTCCTCGGGTTCTCGCCTGGGAAAGTCCACAACCCCAGCGTCCACTTTTTGAATTCCTCTGGCGTTATGTCGGATACGCCCTTACTTAACTTGTGCCAGGTCTTCTTGTAGAGGACTACTATTGCCTCCACTGGGGTTATGATGAATGGCTCCTTTGGGGATGCGAATGTGCCCCAGGCAGTCCTCTTGGATATGTTCCCCTCGTTCCAGATAATAGTTGTTGCATACTTTAACCCAACCCTCTTCGCTATGGCGGCGGCGTCGGCATAAATGCTTTGGAACCCCTCGCCTTCCCTACCCCTGCCAGTGTCAATCGGTATGTTGAGGCACATTCTGCCGTCTGGCTTCAACAGTTCATAGGCCTTCCTCAGCCACTTCTCCGTGAACTCCAGGTACTTTGCGTAGGGTAGCCTGTCCCTGTAGTCCTCGTAGTGGGCATCCACGTTGTATGGTGGGGATGTTACTATCAGGTCGATGCTGTTGGGCCTTATGTAATCAACCTTGAGGAAGTCGTCATTAATCAGCGCCACGTCTTTGTCAGCTGAGGCGAAGTACACTTTATCCCTCGGTATGTTCAATTCCTGGAGCACATCCCTCACCTGCCCTTTAACTGGCTGTATGCGCATGTGCCCCGTGTACTACTATATTAATAATTAGTAGTTTAGCCTGGCTTCGGGCTAATTAACCCAGGTGCTGTAGGCTTCACGATCAGTGCACCTACATGGGGATCGGCGCACCTACGTACCTTTCAATTCCCGCATATCATGTGCCTGCCAGTGGTGCTTATGCATGGGGGTCAGCGTTGGTGCATGTCCACCCACTCCAGTGGGGGCTCACATTATGTGAGGCTAATTAACCTGGGTACAGGCAGGCTCGCAATCAGCGGACAAGCATGGGAATCATGAGGCACACATCCCTCAACTCCCATACATTATGCGCACACTAATTAAGCCCCAAGCAGTTGGCAGTGCAATCAGGGAATAAGCATGGGGATCATTGGAGGCGCATGCTGGCATTACAATCATGCGGTCAGGCTTATTAAACAACCACCCGCATTGCCTATTAATCAATGAGCTAGCATGGTAATCAGCAGATCCGCATCCTATGCGTAATACTTATCAACCCAAGCTGGGTAGCTAATCATTGACGGCACATGGAAATCGGCTAGTACGCATCTTTCAATTCCCCCCATCATGTGCGGCTAATTAACACCAAGCCTAACCCCCAACCCATGCCCTGGGTAATATGGGCGCTCGAACAAGATGGCTACAAGTGCAAAGACCTAGGCGAGGAGGGTAAGGTTGATGTGAGTAGGCTCAAGCAGGATGAGAGCCACATTGTATTCAGGCACCTTAGGAATGATACGGATTGGACTGTGCACGTGATACACTGCGTGAAGGAATAGCCAACGTGAGGTGAACCCCTAATCCCAACCCTCATTCAATTCCCACACATCATGTGTAGGCTGGTTTGCAAAATGAGTTGAGCAAAAGGGGGATTGGGGTTCCTAACCTGTGAATCAAGGGGCATTCATGAGCTCAAGGTAAATACCCCGAAAGGCAGTTGGGTCTCTCCTCCTAGCAAACTCGCTAACCCTCCCCCTCACTATACTCAGGCAGCTTGAACAATCCACCTGCGCTGATGCATTATAGTCATACGCCCTTATGTACATCACGGCAACCGCAGCCAGCCACCAACACGGCCTCCTATAATACTCACCCACATTACCCTCCACAAGCCACGCCAACCCCCATAAGTCATACCCCCTCTCCACAAACTCCTCAACAGCATCCTCAAACTCACCTGAACAATCCAACCCAACCACCCACCTAAGCACAAACCAAGCCCTCCTCCTCAAACCAACCAAACCCCCCACACCACACTTCCCCAGGAACACACTATACAGTTCAAAGGGGTCGAGTGAAACAAGCTCCGCATTCTTAGGCGCATCCCGTGCCGTGAATTCCCTGTACTCCTCAGCATCATCAGCATCATACCTTATATAGTACTCATCCACCCCATTCTCCACGTGTAGTGCCTCCCTTATCCTCATTGCGTTGAGTGTAACTACCCTCCCGTTGCGGGCTCTGAAGATAATCTTCCCATCCGCTGGGCATATTATGTAGAGCGGGCCCAATATAACCTGGGGCATGAGTAATGCTGGCTGATTGTAGTTAATTAGCTAGCAGGCAACCCTAAGTGGCTGCATTGCCTACTAATCATAGGATTAGCATAGTAATCAGCACCCGCAGTTACGGTAATACTTATTAACCAAAGCCAGGCTGGGTTGTCAATCAATCGAGAGGCATGGGAATCGGCTAGTACGCATCTTTCAACTCCTACACATCATGTGTAGGATGGTTTGCCAATTGAGCCAAGCAAAAGGGGATTGGGGGTTTGTGTTAATAGTCACGGGAAGCTAAGCTCCTTATAAACACCAGCAAAGGCCTTAGGGTCATTGGACTTAATAAACGCCTCAATCCTCCCCTCCACAGTATCCAAATCACAAGCCGTGTAATAATCCTGCGTTGAAACCTCAATATCATACGCCCTTATGAACAACATGGCGGCTGCAGCCAACCACCTACACGGCCTCGTGTAGTACTCACCCACGTCCTCAACGTACTCTGCCAAATCCTCCATCGTGTATGTGTCCTCCTCGAACTCCCTAACAGCATCCTCAAACTCCCTCGTGCAATCCAGGTTCATAATCCTCTTCAAAATGAACCAAGCCCTCCTTACCATGTACTCAACACCCTTCTCCTCCCAATCACCCCTCGCCGCCATATTCATGCACCTAAGGAGTAGTGCATTGTATATGTCGAAGGCGTGGAATACTGTGAATGTTGATATTGGCCGTGCCTCCTTTGGCACACCCTGCACTGTGAACTCCCTGTACTCCTCGGTATCATCAGCATCATACACCACGTAGTGCTCAACGGCGCCGCCCTTCTTCACATACATCTCTATTATCCTCCCAATGTCAAGTGCAACCCACTTCCCGTTATTACCTCTGCCGATAATGAAGCCCTCGGCCGTTGGGCATGCCTCAATGTAGAGTGGGCCTAGGGTTATCGGGGGCATGGGTGGTGTTGGTTGATTGTGGTTAATTAGCTAGCAGGCGGGTGGTTGGGTGCACTAGGCTGGTGTTCCTAAATTATTATATAGATATACACGGCCCCTAGGCTTATTAACAGCCAGCATGGGGTTTAGGCTATGCCCAAGCCCCTATGCCAAGTCGAGTGGTTCAACAACGACCCAGTGTACCGCAGGGTATTTGAAATACTCAACACAGGCGCCACCCTACCCGACCCATGCAGTATCACAATACTCCCACCAACACCCCCACCACAGGAGGCCAAGCCATCAACATACGGCCTCTGCTGGGTTAGGGAGAGGGTGATTTGGTTCAGGGAACAGCCGCCAAGCTACGATGACTTCGCCCACGAGTTAATCCACCTGGTGCCAGGTAAGGACGCAACCCGTGAGGAGGTGTACGCCTACAACCTCTCGCAATTCGTGGCGGAGCTGGCTAGGAGGGGTATTAAGCCGCCGGTGAACCCAGTCAAGCTACTTGACATTAGGGGCACTGGAGTGATTCTGAATGCGATTAGGGAGGTGTATAACTACGGCTTCAGGGACTTGGCGGATTACTTCCAGTTCCTCGGCGTAATCCCAGTGTTCCTTGAGCCGGTTGCGGGCGCTGGTGGCTTCAGGCTTGTGCCTAGGCAGGGCTACAGTGAGGATTTGGTTGCGGTTGAGGTTGTTAGCGAGCTTGCTGTTGGCAGCCTCTTCGATGAGTTGCAGTTTAGGGTGTTGTTGAGGCTCCTCTATTCCCTCACTCCAGTGGGATCCAGGAATTGAATGAAGGTGATTCGGGGTTCTAATCAACAGCAGGAGCGATGAACAACCTAACAGTGAACCAACCCTCATTAACATAAGCCTCAAGCGGCCCATCAGGCGTAGCCTTAACCTCAACAGTACCAATATTAGCACCACTGGCAACCTCAAGGAACCTAACAAGGCTCTTAACATTATAAGTAGCATTGAACACGCTGTTAACCTCAATACCCCTCATCGCAGCCTCAGAGGCATTCACAATGATGCTAATATCATCGGCACTGGCAGTCAGCATAATGCCATGCAGGCTGAAGGTGAACTTCACGTGGCTGTCAGGCAGCACAGTGAAGGGCTTGGTCATTGTTAAGGCAGCCTGGGTGCTCATGATGTATGATGCCTTGTGGCTTAGCCTCAACTTGTCAACTAGGCTCTCCTGCCAGTCAAGGGGAGCTAGGGCTACTTCCGCTATTGTTGAGCCATCGTACCCGTCGGTGATGGTTAGCTTACCCTGGCTTACAATGAGCCTTGTATCATAGTAGTCCCTCGGCATTGACTTAGCGAGCCTCGTAATATCACCCCTGCTTAGTGTGAACCCGCCTGCTGCATACGCCTTAACGCCATCCACGTCTATTGCCAGTAGTTCAGTGTGTAATTGTGATAGTGCCTCGATTCTGATTAAGCCTTGGCGTATTAGGATGTTTGGGTCGCTGTCGAGTAGGGTTAGGTACCTTAACAGGCGCTTGATTACCCTACTCCTTGCTTCCCACTCTGCAATCTGGGGTAGTTGGGATTGGGCTTGGGTTGGAGCCTGGGTCATGGGGTTTAGTTTAGGCTCGAGGTTAATTAGCCCGCACTGGAGTGGGTGAAAGGCTTATTAACAACCATTCAATTCAAGGTTAATGGACAGGCTACTGCTTGGGAGGCTTAGGCGCCTGCTACACAATATAATAGTAAGCGAGATACATGCAGAGTGGGCTAACGCATGGCCGTGGATTGCGGGGCACCTGAACCGTGAGTGGATTCAACGTGAATACACCCCAAGGTACATCCGCCCAGAATTCAACGCAGAAGGCAAGCCACCGTACATAGACGTCTTCGCAGTCCTCGTTAACAATAACTGTAGGGCTATACCACTCGGCATTGAGGTTAAGGTGACGACAAGGCTTGACAGGAGGCAGGTTACTGATGAGCTTGACCTGCTTAATAACTACATGGCTAGGAGTGATGAGAGGCGTGGGGAAATGTTATCGTGGATTGGTACACCTGAGTGTAGGAATGGTGTCAGGGACACTGGCTGGCGCATCTACGTGCTAATGGTGCCAGGCGCCATTGCTAACGATGCGGCTGCCCTCGTTAACAGTGCCAGGTGGGGTAAGGTTGTTAGTACTGTCATCCCGATTGAGGATGTTATTGAGGTGCTTGGGATAAGGGAGGCTTTAAGCCTTTTAATTGGGAATTGGGGTAGTGTTATCCCAAGGCTACAGCCAGGTGTAGTGGCGCCTGGTTACAAGGAACGTTACAGCGGCGGCAATGGCTACAATAACAATCACCATTATAAGTGGCACGCTTGAGCCACTTGCCCTAGCCGCCACGGTAACAGTCAGGTAACGCACGACAGTAGCCGTAACCGTCTTATTCACGGGCATGGTGACTGTGGTGTTAACGTAAACCGTTGCCGTCTTAGTGGCAACAGTCATGTTACTCACGGTTTTGGTAATAGTCACAGTGGTGGTGGCTGCCGCCACAACTGGAGCCGTAGTCGTAGTTGTAACCGCACCGCTTATGCCACTTGGCGTGCAGGATGCGCCATTCAGTGGTATTATGCTGGCGTAGAGGCGCATGTTGTATGTGTTGAGGAATGCAATAACTGCAGTGCCACCAGTAACAACACCGTCAGCCTCGATGTACCCCCAATTGCCGGGGTTAGTCAGGTTAGCGAGGAGTGTTAATGAGCCGCTAACCCACTTGAATGCGCTTACTACACTACCCCAAGCCACTATAATGTAACCATTGTTGAATGGTATTGGGTATGCCCCAGTGTAGTTCCCAGGGATTGTAACCCTCAATCCACCAATCGTGAGGGCGTGGGACTGTGGATTGTAGGTGTAGTACACGCCATTGCTTGTGACTCCAGCTACTAGGCTTTGGCTTATTGGCGTGGCTGCACCATTCCTGAGGTTGATGAATGCCATGCTCCCATTGTTGAGGAGTAATACCCCACTCATATTATAAGCCTCAATACTGACAGCGCCAATCACATGGTATGTTTTGACTATTGCCCCGTTCATTGTGGCAACCTCAATCATGTTGTTCATGGATTCTAAGCCTGACCCGAGTAGCATGTAAATGTACTCCCCATCACTACTATAACTCACAATAACGCCACCATGCGTGATATTGATTGGGCTCGTCCAATGACCATTAACCCACCTGGACTCTTGAAGTACTATTGTGACGTTAGGGTATTTGCCATAGGCGCTGAGCCACATTAAGGCTATTGTACCGTTTTGCATCCTCACTAGTTCAGGCTCCGCCACGTTGTTTGCCTGTGGTGTTGGGGCCTGTGTGAATTGGCAGTTGGTAATATAGTAGCCTTTTAGGCTTGGTGAGACGCCGAAGGTTACTGGCGCATAGTATAGTAGTATCGTAGTACTATTGATTGGGGTTAGCGTGTAGCCTCCTAGCCCAGTGTTGGTTAGGTTGATTGTGGCTACTGTGCCAGCCACTGCCACGTGGCTTACCAGGGCTAGTACCACTGCCATTACTGCGGCTATTGCTGTTGCCTGTGGGGTTTGGGTTGTGTACCTCATGTGAGGCTCCTGCCAAGCCTATTAATTAGTCGATTGATTGGGGACATCATTCAATTCCCACGCATAATGTGGGTTGGTTAATGCATACCGTAGGCTTAATTAACCCAGGCGTGCTGGCATTAGCAATCGGAGGCATAGCATGGGGATCGGGATACCTGCATTACCTTTCAATTCCTTCACATGATGTGGAGCTAATTAACCCCACCCAGCCACAGTACACCAATGGCCCGCAACATAATAAGGATCAAGTATGGAGATAACAACGCAGTATTGGGAATAAATGGAGCTGCAATGACTATAGACGTTAATGCGGCGTCACTAATAGACACAGCCATCAGAACGTATGTGCGGGAGTGGCTAGTTCCCGACGAAGAGAATGATAATACTTTTGTTTCGCCAACTAACGATATGAAAATAGTAATAAAAAATGAGAAAGACGAGGTTGTTTTCGAGGTCGAGGAGCCCTAATCCTTCCCGAATCCCCCAAACCCCCAATCCCCTCTTTTCCCCTTACCCTCACTCCAGTGTGGGCTAATTAACCCCCGCTTAGCCAAGCCACCCATGACCCAGGCCACCCAGGCCCAGGATGTCCAGGTGAATGAGATTTACAATGCGGATGGCGGCTACGTGGTGGTAACGGGCAGGGTTGTTAAGCCATTCTACGAGTTTAGGAGTAAGACAACAAGACTTGACTTAGTGTTCTACACCCGCATATACACTGTTAAGAAGCCCAACTGGGCTCACGCATACTTGTACGCCAGGAGTGAGGCTGAGAGGGGCCTACGCTCAGTGAATACGGCTGGCTCCCAGTTCACAATAGCGGTAAGGCGTGGTTCAATAGTACAATTCTACTACCACACTGGTAGCACTAGGTACGTGTACACTAGCAAACTCGTGTACGGCATTGTTGATGGCGTATCCAAGGCGGTGATAAGGCACGAGTACGAGGACAAGGATGCAATTCCACCACACCGCTGGGAGATGGTGCTTGAGCTTGAGGGGGTTAAGCTCATTGACACCCCATCAAGCGAGGATAGGGTGAAGGCTGAGGCTGAGTTAAAGAACATGAACATTTGGCTCAGCAACAGCGCCGAGCCGTGGGTACTCTACGACCTGTACATTATTGCCAAGAGGCTTAGGGAGGAGGAGGCTAAACAGGAGGCTGAGGCTAACCTAGAGGAGGCTGGCCTAGTTGAGGCTACGCCAGCCAACATGCAGGCGGTACCCATCCCGCAGCGGGAGTTGACAGTCAGGCTTGAGGAACCCACTCCAGTGGGGGCACAGGCCCAGGGGGCCCAGGAAGCCCAGGCGAAGCCGGAGGTTGAGAAGCCGAGGCTGGTAAGAGTCTATGCACTAGCAATGAGCCTACCCACAAGGCACCTGATTGGCGTAACTGAGTATGAGCATGAGCAGGGTAGGGTAATGGAGGTTAGGAGGTGGGAGGGTGAGCTCGCCAAGATTGCATCGAGGATTGAGGGCATTAGGCGTAGTGCATACGAGAGGATAAGCCGCATGTTCGTTTACAGTGAAGCCTTCAACATGTGGATTGCGGTTAGTGAGGATGCTGTTAAGCTGGCTAGTACCATTGGCGAGTGGGTTAGGGAGCAGTTGAGGAGCCTTGGGCTCGATAAGATTAAGCGCATTAACCTTGACTACTACGGCGTCAGGGCTGTGCCGATTTACCTTGAGCCAATGGATGCCAAGGCTCTCCTTGAGTCAGCGATTGCGAAGCTTAGGGATGATATTAGCCAGATTCAGGCTAGGATGCAGGAGGCTGAGGCTGAGGAGAAGAAGAAGGCCCTCTCGAAGCTTGAGGGCGAGTTGAGCTTCAGGCAGGCGCTCCTGGAGGCGTTTAGAAAGTACCTCGAACAGGTATCGGGGTAATATTAAGCCCCCGAATCCCAGTCGTGTTAATCTATTTATAATTACTGGATTAGGGGCTTGGCTCCTGGCACCCAATCCTGAACCCACCGCCAACCGCAGGCACCCTACCCAACTCAACCAACCCATCAGGGTGCAGGACGTTGATGATAAGCCTCCTAAGCCCCTCAACCTCACCCCCACTGGCATTGTACCTAATGTAGAAGCCGCCCCACACGTTGTACCAAACCTTCACAATCCTACACGGGTCTAGTGTAACCTGCCTGCCAGCATCATCCCTGAACTCAACCATGCCATTAACCCTCACTGGAGTGTAGAGCGGGCCGATTAAGGCCAAGGGCATGGGGATTAGGGGCATTGGTAATTAATTAGCCTTAGCCTCAACACCCAACGGGCACCCGATCCTAACCCTAACAACCTTCAGAACCCCAACCCCAGCCTTAAGGCACTTGGCAACGGCAGTGGGCTTCCCATTAACCCAACAGGCAGTGGCAACCTCAAGGATTATGATATGCCTTGAGCCAACAGGAGGCTCAATGACCGCATACTGCCTGTAGCGTTCAGCGGAGCCAGCGTAGTCAACATAGTACTCGTTTCCAAGTGCCCAAATGTTGATTATACCGCATGGGTCTAGTTTAACAACCCTGTTACCTGGCGCCAGGAAGGCTAGCCTCCCCCCGTCTAGGAATGGGTTCCTGAGTGGGCCCAGGAGCATGGGCACCCACTGTACTATACTAGTAATTAGTATTACGCCCAGCTAATTAAGCCCGCTAAGGCTTCAGTAACCCATGACCCAAGCTCTACCGCAACTCCAATCCCAACCACAAGCTAGCGGTAAGATTGAGGAGGCTAGGGGTAGGGTTAAGCAGTTGGTTAAGGTACTTGGCTCAAGGATTATTGGCAGGGATGAGGACATTAACATGCTTATGACGGCAGTAATCGCCAGGGAGAATGCGGTAATGATAGGCCCACCTGGCACAGCCAAGACAATGCTAATCACAATGCTTGCCAAATTGCTAGGCGCCAGGGCGTACACAACGCTGTTAACCAGGTTCACGGGGTATGAGGACATATTTGGGCCAGTTGACATTTTAGAACTCACGAAGGGTAGGTACGAGAGGAAGTGGAGTAATATTATTAACGCCGAGTTCATATTCCTCGACGAGATATTCAAAGCCAACGCAGCAATCCTCAACGCCCTATTATCACTACTACAGGAGAGGGTGGTCTACGACCCAATGAGTGGGGTGCCGAAGCCTGTCAACGCATGGAGCGTCTTCGGGGCAAGTAACGAGGTACCCGAAGACCCCGAACTCCAGGCACTCTACGACAGGTTCCCCATGAGGATCTTCGTGAACTACCTAGACGACCCAAGCATGTACTTAACGGCATTAGCGGCAAGGTGGGTTGGTACTGATGGGCTGGAGCCAATTGCATCAATGGGCGACGTCAAGGTGCTCAGTGATTATGCCGCAAGCCTGATAACAGCCAGGGTTGAGGATCTTAACGCACCAGTGTACAGGGTGTATAATGAACTAGCAGTCCCATTCCTACTGCAACTTAGGAGTAAGGGAGTCATGGTTAGTGATAGGACTATTATCGAGAAGGGTGTTAAACTCTACGCAGCCTACCTAGTACTCAACGGGTTTGACATTGTCAACGTTTACAATGCCATATACAAGCTAGCCCCATACTTCGCAAAGGATGTTAAAGAGCATGCTGAGGTTAAGAAGGCCATCGAGGAGGCTAGAGGGAAGATCGGTGAACTGGCCGCCAAGCTTGATACAGCTAGGTCAATGGCTGCAAGCGGTAACCTTGCCGAGGCTAAGAAGGTTTTAGAGGATTTAATAACCAATACTAATATTGAGGAGCTCTCAAGGACAGCGCCATATGCTAGGCCTGAGGTTGAGGCGATATTAAAGGAGGCTAATGAGTTGCTTGAGGCTGTTAAGAGGTATATAAACGAGCTTAAGGGCACAAAGTGGGGTGGGAGGAAATGAGCAGTAGCATTGACTACATGGATGCCTTCATAAGGAGTGGCTTAGCCAAGTCAGCATTCAAGCCGGGCATATACGGTGGGTTATCCTGGCGCACGTACATCCCACTTACTAGTAATATTATTGACATGCTTAGGGAGTCCAGGAACATTGCGCCAAGAATGTACCAGGCGCATGACGCCCTCCTAATGTTCCTACGCCCATACGGGGAGGTACTGGGCAACCTGAAGGAGTATAATAACACAGCCGCATTGTGGCACTACGTAGTATCCGAGGCTGTTAAGAAGCCTGAATTCGCACAGGTCAACAGGTTCACGGCTGGGAGTAATACGCTAGCCACCGTGGCTGCTGTACGGTTCCTAGAGGGATTATTCAAGGCGATTTGGAATAAGGGTACTGAGGCGGTTCAGGAGAAGTTGAAGATTGACCTGAAGGGTAAGAGGGACTTGAATGAAATCCAGGGAGCATGCAGGAACGCCCTCGGTGACATTAGCGGTCAGATTAGTGATATATTAAACAACGTGATGGGTAGCGTCAAGGAGTTTGGCCAATTGTCGAGTGAAGCCCTGGCTAGTGCTGCTGGTTTGGCTGGTGGTGCTGGTGGGGAGGGGTTTGCAAAGGAGGCTCTGAGCGCCTTGGCTTACCTTAAGTCGCCTGATAGGTTCAGGGAGAGGGTTAGGCTACTGTCAAGCACCCTAAACCACATGAGGCACTTCATGGAGAAGCTTCCAACGAGCCTCAGCCACGAGGAGGTTGTTAGCCAGTATGGCGGCATTAATGGCGTTGGGTTGTATAATGGCAAAATCAGTGATATTGTACCAAGCGAGTTAGCCGTGGCGAACCTTGGTAACATTGGTAGTGCCCTGTTCGCTGTTAAACTAGCCACAAGGCAGTTACTAGCCTACCAGCGTGCAGCAGCCGTGAAGCCTGTTGTGTTCATTGATAAGAGTGGTTCAATGGCTGAGGGCATTAGGGTTGATAAGGATGGTAAGGATACTGTACCGAAGATAAGCCTAGCCACTGGCCTAGGCTTGGCATTGTACTGGAAGTTCAGGGGCGACGTGTACCTGTTCGACACCGAGTTAACAAAAGTTACACCCAGGGAGGTTGTGGAGGCTCTGCTTAAGGTTGATGCTGATGGGGGTACTAACATTGACCCTGTTATCGAGGAGGTTACACGCATTAACAAGCCCGATTACTACTACCTCATAATCAGTGATGGTATAACAGAGGCCAGTGATGAATGGCTTAAGGATCTTGAGGGGCTTGCGCCTAGGACAAGCCTGATCCTCATTGGTGAGTCACCGCCGAGGTATAATTGGGTTGAGCTCTTGAAGAGGTATAATAGGGTTCACAGTGTGTACACTGCCGCCGAGTTTGAGGGTGCTGTGAGGAGGGCGTTTGGTTGATTATTAAAAATCCCCGAATCCCCCTGGCCCTTACCCAAATTCCCACTCCAGTGAGGGGCTAATTAACCCCCTTAGCCACAGCCCAACCCATGTGCCAGGGTACCCAAACCCAAATCCCGCCAACGCTACAGTATGCGGTTGAATGTAGGTGGTTTGAGATTCAACCGAATGGTGTACCATTCTGCGGCTGCCAAACGTGGTGTGAATGGAGGCCTAACACGATATATATTGCGCAGCTTAATGATGCTGAGTATAATATTGTGAAGTCGAGGTTGAGGTACCACGATGAGGATGAGGTCAAGGTACCCCTCAGCGAACTGCTTGATTGGATGGGTGGGTATAATAATGATTACATTTGTGTTAATGGTAAGTACCAAATATGCAGGGATGAGGTGGCGCTTGAGGAGTTCACTAGGGTGCTTGAGGATAGGGGTGTTTTCAATATTGTTGCTGTTGTTGGTGGTGGGGTTAGGTACCTGTATGGTGTTAATTAACCCCCAATCCCAGCCTTCATTCAATTCCCACACATAATGTGTGCCTAATTAACCAGGCCCCTAAAACCCAACCCATGAACCCGAGGATCCCTAATCCCAGGGATATTGTAAGCAGGCTCCTCGACTGCAACTGGTACAGCAGCAATGGGGATGTTGCATGCTTCACCGACGGCGCAACTTACACTGACTGGCGCCCAATCAACATCCTGCTGGCCGCCGTCAGCAACTCAGTGAACCTGGGTGCAGCACCCACAGTTGACCTGGGTGACGTGGCTAGGCACAATATATACTGCCTTGACGCATACACCGCAAGAAGGGCGGCTGGCCTAAACCTCAAGTGCCTTAGTGGGAGGCCAGATAGATTCGACCTGATAGTTTTTGTGAAGGATGGCGCCGATAACCTAGGCTTCGCCGTGGTACCCTAACCCAAGCCCCTAATCCTAATCCCAACCCCCACTCCAGTGGGTGTCATACTCCTAATTAACCCAAGCCAACAATATACACATGAGCCAAATCCCAGAAGTCCTAAGGAGGATGATTGAATGCAACTGGCTTGAGGGAGGGGTTAAAACCTGCCAATGCGCAACCGAGTACTGCTACTGGGCGCCAGCCGAAGTCCACGTAACCCAATTCAAGGCGCCTGGGGAGTACGGGGAGTTCAAGGGCATGTTCAAGGTGATTGAGGAGGAGGACGCCATCAACATGAGTACTGGCGAACTCCTGGATTGGCTTAGGGAGCATGGCAACGAGTACCTGTGCATCGGCGGCGGGTTAAGCATCTGCACTGCGAGTATAAGCAGGGGCGAGTACTTTAGGCTCCTTGGCGTTAAGGCTGGGCGTGGGCTGTGGAGTGGGTTCAACGGCATCGCCATTGTTGGTAATGTGGCTTATTACCTTAGGGCTGGGTTTGGGTAATTGGGTTAGCATTGGGGAGCCCCACCCACCAATGAACCCCCAAGGTGGGGTTCATTGGTGGGTGGGTTGGGGGTTTGGGATTAGGGTGAGATTGGAGTTGGAACGATGATGTAGAACAGCAGGTCGCCTAGTGTTACATTCACGTCACCCGCCCCTGGAGCAGCGGGGCGGGCCTTCAAAACGGCGGCGATTATTAAGTCCTCATTATTATAAGTCCACATTGCCCTAGTACAATTAACAGTGAGGCCAAGAGTAGTGAGTAGTGCAACCGTTGGCGGATGGCCGATGAAGCACTTAACACTAGCGCCACTATTCTTCAAGGCGTTAATAGCATTAATGGCGTCATTACTGCTAAGTGGTATTATTTTTAGAACAACAGGTGAGGTAAAGGCATTCAACGGCAATGCGTTAAGTAACACTACATTTCTCGCACTCTTGATTAGGTCATTCACGGACATGGGTTTGGGTACTGGCCTGGGGTTAATTAGCCCACCCTAAGGCGCTTCCACAACACCAGCATCAGGAGCAATACGAAGTCCACAGTGGCATTAGCCACAATACCAGCAATAATCCAACCCCAGTATGAGAATGCTATAATCAACCCAGGCACCCTTGCATAACGCCCCACAACCCCAGTAAGCCAATACGCCACAACACCCTGCAGTACAACACCAACAATCGGCACCAGGCTCAGGGTGAACGCAAGCGCATAAGCTAGGTTAAGCCCAAGCACTGCTACAGCCAAGCCAACCCCACCAGCCAGGTAACCAAGCACCACGCTGAACGCACCCAGTAACCCACCACCAACCGCAGCAATCTTAATCACAACTGCCAGATTCAAGTCAAGCTTACCCCTCCCCCTACGGGGCATGATACCCATACGGTACTGTGCGTTAATTAGCCTGTAGTATAATACTAATTAGTAATACACACCGCTAACCCACATGCCCCTGGATGCATACCTAGAAGCAAAGGGGCTCACAAACTGGAGCAGCAGGCTAAGGGGAACATACCTAGTAGCCAGGGGAGGCTGGTGGAGGATACCCAAAGGCACCGAAGACCCACTAGCCTACGTTACAAGGCGCATTGGGGAGGAGCCAGAGTACATTAGGCTCATTGAACTTGATGATGCCAGGGCATTCCTAGCAAGGCTCCTGGCTGGTGAATTCACACTGACCGGCAGGGTTGATGCAAGCAGTGTCAAGCCAGGTAACGCAATGGTGTCGATCACAATCAGGATGATTAATGAAGCCACCTACCACTGGAGCATATGGAGCGCTGGTGATTCAGCGAGGGGTGTTGTTAAGAGGCTCCTCCACCCGACTGCAGTCCACCTGTACCACGTCATTGATGGCGCTATTGGTGAGTCTTCCCCGGGTGCCGTGGTTTTGGCTTCTGTTGAGGCTGGGTTGCCTGTTAGGTATGTTGCGGGTGGGGAGGCTGTAATCAACCTTGAGCCTGTTAGGCCGTTTAGGACTGCTGTTGATAGGCTTGTTAGGGGGCTTGTGGTTAAGGTTAGGCGTGGTGGGGGTGGGGTAGCCCACTACCAAGGCGGCTCACTGGAGTGGGAGCCATGATTATCATCGGCGCAATCCCAAGAAGCAGGGCAGTAGCCATTGTTGGCACAAGGAACCCAACAAGGGAGGGAGCCTGGCTAACACGCCTGGTCACGAGGAAGGTCGCTGAACTAGGCTTCACGGTAATCACAGGTGATGCACGAGGCGTGGATAGTATTGTAGCGCAGCAGGCTGTTGAGGCGAAGGCACCGCTAGTCGTAGCCAAGCCATGCGTCAACAGTGGTGAGGAACCACCCCCAAACGGCGCTATTGTCGGCTTGAGGTATTGTAACGGCCGTGTTACTGGTGGTATGCTTGCCTCCAGGGATTGGCTTATTGCGAAGCTGGCTGACGCCATTATCGTCACCGAGGCTAGGAGTGGGAGTGCTAGGTTGGCTTGTTGTGGGACGTGGTACACTGTTGCCTTTGGGGTTAGGCGTGGTGTACCAGCCTTCATCCTGAGGCCCGTGGTTAATGAGCCTGATGTCCTTGAGGCTTTTAGGATTATCACGAGGGATGGGGCAGTGCCAGTGGGTGGTATTGAGGAGTTGGTTGGTAGGCTTAGGGGGTTGGCTAATTAACCTAAGCCTGATCCCAATCCCCATGACCCAGGAGTCCATAACCAAGGACACCCTGGAGCTTATAATCAATGATGGCAGTTGGGCTGATATAATATACCCACGCCTCATCAGGCTACTATACAGGACAGGCAACAAGGGCGTGCACAGGCTCAGGCTCAACTTCGCTGAGGTCGTGTATGAGAACCACGATAGCAGGAAGCACATTAAGCGGAATGTGAGGATTACGCCAAGGGGTGTTACCGTGGTGCACTACTACGGTGTAGGTAGGGGGCAGTTCAACGAGGCATACCTACTACAACCAGGCTCGGAGCCACAATTGCTAACCATCAACAGGAGGCATGTGGTATGCGTTGATGTTGATTACGTTACCGTGAATGGTGTTGATATTGATGTTAGGAGTGGGAGGCCTGTACCAAAGCCGAGCGACCTTAAGGTCACGCTTGACTACAATGCCCTTACGCATGAGGTTTACGCTATGGGTGATACCTACTTCGTTAAGTGTATTCTAGCCAAGTACGGGTTCCACTGGAGTGGGGGCAAGTGGGTTAAGGGCACCCTAATAGGCGGCGAGGACTACGATGTTGACTACCAGCCAGCCGCCGAGTTGGTGAAGGCATTGAGGGCAATTGGCGTGAACCTTGTTGATAACACGGGTGGTTGATTAATCCCTCCACCTCCTAATCCCCAGTTGGGATAATGTATACTTCAGTGTAATTGCGTATAATCATGTTCCCACTGTGGGCTGGTATTGAGTAGCGCACAAACCTCCATGTAACCCTGTACTCAGCCAGGCGGAGGAGGGTGGACTCCTCATCAAGGCTGGCGGGCATGTACTTAAGGATAATGTACCTACCCAAAGCCCTACGCCTAACAGTATTAATAACACTAAGTAATTCACCGAACCCAACACGCCCATAGTACAGGAACACCCTACGGGCACCAATCCTAGATGATGGCTTAGTATTATAAGGTGGGTCAATCACAACGGCATCGAACCCACCACGCACTGCGGATACCACAGTAGCCATGCCGCCAAGGATGAAGTCGCCTGGCTTCACAACCCAATCCCACTTCCTAATATCCGAACCCACAATACCCAGGCTTGGGCACTTCACGTAGAATGAACCAACACCATACGTTACATCAAGAACCCTCTCAACCCCAAGCACGCTAAGCAGGTGGCAGAAGAAGCAGGAGAACGGGCTCCTAGAACACCCCCTAACCCCCTGCCAATCCCTCTGATCCTCAACAGCGAAGACGAAGCCAAACCCCCTACCCACCAGGCGTGAGCACAAGGCAAGCCAATTAGGGCACTAACATTACACAAATGAGAATAAGCTTATTAACCCAGGTTAAGCACAACCCATGCAGGGAAAAAAGACCCCACCCCAGAAAAACCCCCGGGGGGCTCGGGGGCAAGATGTAAGAATGCCTAGGGGGTGGGGTTGACGCCTGCCCCCCGAGCCCTTTTTTCCTAATGCTAACATCAACAACACTTGGATGAAGCTAAGCTTATTAACCCAGGCACAGCGACCGAAACCCACCCCCGCCTTTTCCCCCGTGCCCCTCCTTTCCTCCTCATGCTAATGCTAATTGGGTTATATCACTGGGATTGGGGGTTCCATTATCGATTAACGTTGGCTTGGGTATGCGGCACACAAGCGCATATGGGCACTTATGGCATGATGCATACGGCTTCTTGGGTGGCTCCCTAATCCAAGTCCTAAGAGTCTTGAATGCTTGTTCACCCTCCCTGTACAGGAATTGGATATTATACGGTAGGACGGCATTCCTGAGTACTAGGTAAGCCTGGGTGACATTAACACCAACCCTACGCATAATGTAGGCGTAAAGCGCTAACTGCGGCATTGCCTTGTCAAGCTTGTCAGTTGAGTAACTCTTGACCTCGATAACACCGCATTCATTACCCTTACAATAGACAATATCAGGCACGGCCGTTAGGGGCGCTAGCACGTAGTGTGGTTCTGATTCAATCTTATCGTACTTATCCTTATTCATCTTGACGAACCAGTTGAAATATGCCTCATGCACGGCGTTGCCGTAGTCCCTGATGTCGCCCTCATCCTCAAGGGCCCATGTGCCGTGTAGTATAATATTCCACACGTGGCACCTTGGCTTGGCGATTAGTGATGGGCCTGGTGTGTGGGGTGGGTCGAGCCAAATGTACCTGCCGAAGCTCATTAATGGTGGCTTCGGCTGCTTGACAATGGGTAGGTGGGCCTCCAGGATTGGTACTACGTTGGGCTCTGGGAGCATGGTTAACCTGTCTTCCTGCCTGTTAATTAGCTGTGCCTGTGATGGCGCCTAGCTAATTACCCCCACTGGAGTGGGTTGCTCATGCCCGAGCAGAATCCAGAATCCAAGCCAAGTGAGAAGCCTGAGGAGAAGCCCAGCACGCCAACACCTGAGGGTACACAACCCCAGGCGGGTCAGGCAAGGCGTGGAGGTAAGTATATTGATTACAACGCCTTAACACCTGAAGAGGCCGCTATCATGCTGAAACGTATCCGTGCTAGGATTAATAGGATTAGGAATGCTCTTAGTATGATTGAGAGAGACCTCGGCACCATAACGAACATCCTGAAGTTCGGTGCAAATGCAGGCACCCCAGGCCAAGGGCAGGGGCAGGCCCAACAGGGGCAGGGTGGGTACAGTAGAGGCTACCGCAGGGGCAACTACAGTGGCAGTAACTACGGCGGCAGGGGAAGCTATGGCAGCAGAGGCTACGGTGGCAGGAGTTACGGTAGGAGGTACAGTAAGAGGACTAATGAGGAGGATGAGGACGTGAATTACTAGGGTAAAAACCCGAATCCCCACCCTAACCTAATTAACTCCTAACCCCAACCCAAAACCAATGACTGCACTCAAGGTAGCCATAACCATAGTAATAATGCTACTCCCAATAATCCTACTAGACTACAGGAACGAGATTAAGGCACTCCTAAGGGGATTCAGGCATTAATCCGAATCCAACCCACCATGGTCGCCGAGGCATGATGCAATGCAGCGCTGGTACAGGAAGATTCGAATAAGCCAAGGCTCGAAGGGGTCGCCCCTGAACTTCCTGGCAGCAACCTTAACAACATCCTCATCACTCAGGCAGTTAAGCGCATTCACAAGCAATGGGCCACTTAACCTACGCCTCGCAATCGCCTTCAACTCCTTAACCAAGCCCTCCACACCAACCCCCGATGCCATGTGTATTAGCCTCCTTAGGCTTAATTAGCCTTAACACCACCAAGAATAATGTTGATGATACCCACCAAGCCCTCTGGTAACTCACCGTTGAGGGGCTTGATGAGGTATAGGTAGTATGCGTTCTTACTCCTCTGCCTAACCTCAATAATCGGCATAAGCCCAGCCTCACTGCCAACCCTAGCCGCAACCCTGAGTAGGACTGGCCTAACGTAGCCACCAACAGGGCTCTCCCCATCCAGGCACAGGCTCCTGATTAAGTTACTTATATAACGCCCAGTCACCTTGTAGCCGACAGCTGGGTTATTCTTAACAATCCTGAAGCCCTCAAGGTTCTCAAGAATCCTCCTCGCAACAACCTCCGCACAGGCGTTGACTGGAAGCCTCATTGGCTGTTGGCTGTTGAACAGGGTAATAAGGCCTACTGCGGTTGATTCAACCCCGTGGTTAGGCTTATTAGGAGCATGCCAACATAGTTACACATGATGTGGGTCAGCGAACCCAAGCCACAATCCCAAACTGTAGTCAAAGCCCAAACAAGGGTGAACGGGAGGAAGCCGAAGCCCAAGGGGAATTACGCAGTGTTGAGGTACAGGAACACGGGTAGGGTCGAGGTGTACTGCAACGGGGATTGGGTTGAAGCCAGTAACAGGGTACTCGCTGACCTACTGTACTTGAGCCACGTGTACCCAGTCGCCGCAATGGTCATAGGCAAGGATGGGTACGAGGTAGCCGTGGCCGTGCCCGTTAGGAAGGCTAGGAGGCTTGGGCTGCTTGACTGTGCAGTGGACTTGACGATTGGCGCCAATTTGCCAACCGAGTACCCAGTCATATCAATTGGGTAAGGGTGAGGAGGGGGATTAGGAGGGGGTTTTAGAGGATGAATTAACGCACTCAGCGAACATCGGATCCCTCAGTTCACTTACTCTGTTGTGAATTAAAGATGCAATTAAAGCGACAATTTTTCGAACGTCGCTGTCACTGTCAGGCAGCGAAACAGCTTGCCACTTTTCGGTAAAAATGTTATAGCCCTCTTTGGTTAATACTTTATTCGCTAATGTCAACAATTTTTTGCCCCAGCAATCACCATATTCTCTAATTATCATTTTATTCTTCCAAACCCTTACGCCCCTTAGGGGGTTCGCCGTAACGGCGAACCCCCCGCTTAGAATTACCAAGGTAGACTTCTCTTTAGCAAAACGTATCCTGAAGTTAAAGAATCTCGTATGTTCACTTACCCTTGCCGCCCCCGGTGGGGGTGGGGGCGGCGGCAGTAGCGATGAGATATCTAACCTTTCGCCAGATTTTGCATTTCTTAACCACCCCAGGAGTTGAAGCTCCTGGGGTGGAATGACGTAAGGAGGCAGGGGGTTAACCCCCTGCCTCTCCCCCTCCTTCTGATTAGCCCCAGCCCCTAATGCTGGGGCTGGGGGATTGGGATTGGGCTTGTTCTCGGGCACCATGCCTGTACCCACTCCAGTGGGGGGTAATTAGGTGAGTGCCAAGGGGGATTGAGACTTGTTACTACTGCTCCCA
>Ga0081529_118669_pt1 | contig 25597 bp, 23 predicted proteins | sample EchGeymetagenome_FD_71012 | JGI IMG/M metagenome (GOLD analysis project Ga0081529, IMG submission 71012) | Ferrous microbial mat and aquatic microbial communities from Echinus Geyser, Yellowstone National Park, USA - transect B T=78-80 C v2... ...
CATCAGCGCTCGGGGTGGGAACGACAGTGCCTGTGGAGCCCTCTACCCTTTGGGCAAGGTGGGGCAAGGAAGCGGGAACCCGTCCGTTAGGGCGGGGTAGTTCACTTATAGATGAAATTCCATATGGAAAGCTATAGACCAACTAAACTAGGGTCACCACACCCCATCCATGGGAACTGTGGGAGGAGGAAAGGCAGGGCTGGGAAAGTCCCTCACCCCTGGGCTAACAGAGCGAGGTGGTGGAGGGCATAGTAGCGAAACTCCCTAAGGGAACTATTCAGGACTGGGAGAGGTCTGCTTTGATTCAACCCGGAACTCCCTTAAGAGGAAATACGACATGCGAGATAATGCAGGATCCGATTCCATTAATTAACTTCGAAAATCCTTCAGAGCCTTTCCGCTCGTTCCACCCATGCCCATCTCTCTCCTTATTGCCCTCACGTCATCATCACTGAACTTAACAATGAAATGCCTCTCTTCCCCTTCCCTCCTCACGAAGATCACCTCTACACTGCGCTCCAGCGAGATCCTCTCCGCGAGTTCCCTAGTAAGGGAGTATTCGACGTAGAGCGGATCCTCGTCTACGTCTCTTATGATGTTCCTAAGGAAGACCTTGCCTCCCTTCCTGTCTATTTCCAAGTCGGTTGGCGCGTCCTCCCTCGTTGGCACATCTTCAGTCAAGCAAACTACGAAGGAGTCTGCACACACAGCGCAGCTGTCCTCATCAAGGTGGAGACACTCTTCAGGGACTCCAGTTACCACTCCACATCTCTATTTTACCTCGGATTTATATGTTAACATATGCCTTCGGTCTCGGGCAGGAAAGTCGTGGCCACTCAACATCCCATGGCCACATTGGTCGGGGTTAAGGTGCTGGAAGAGGGTGGAAACGCCTTTGACGCAGCCATAGCCGTCAGCTCCACTTTAGGCGTTGTATTACCCCAGACTGGAGGATTAGGCGGAGACGGTTTCCTGCTAGCTAAGGGACCTGATGGGGTAATAGCCTACAATGCATCCGGCTGGAGTCCTAAGTCAATGAGGGCGGAGAAGGTGGAGGAACGGGGACCCACTTCCGTGACAGTTCCAGGTCTAGTGGACCTCTGGGACTTCGTTCACTCCAATTACTCAACTAAGGATCTAGGTACCCTCCTCTCCTATTCCATATCCCTAGCTACTAACGGCTTTCACGTGGACAGGGGACTCCACAACTCCATAGTGTCCTCGACCTTTCAGGACCCCACGTGGAGGAAGATCTTCGGGGAGAAGAGGATGGGGGACCTGCTCAGGTTGCCCAACATGGCCAAGGTCCTCAAGGCCTTATCTAGGGATCCCAGGGATTTTTACGAGGGAAGGACCGCGGAGGAGTTGGTAACAGGGTTGAGGAGGAACGGTGTCCCCGTCGACCTGGAGGATTTCAGTGATTTCAGGGGTGAGAAAGTATCACCTCTGTCCGTTACATATAAGGGTTACTCTGTGTTGGAACTCCCTCCTAACTCACAGGGCATAACCACGCTGCAGATTCTCAAAATGGTGGAGCTTTCCAGGATAAACGAGAGGCCCTTTAACGATTTGATCAGGATCAACAATCACGCCAAGATAGCGGTAGCCGCATACAGGGACAGGGACAGGTTCCTCGCAGATCCCAAGTTCCACCCACTGCCCGAGTACCTGTTAGATGAGGACTACCTCAGGGGGAGGCTCAACGAGGAGGGGGTCATGTATGGGATCAAAGGGGGAGACACCACGTTCTTCGTAGTGGCTGATGGAGAGAACGAAGTCGGCTTCATTCAGAGCCTCTACTCTACCTTCGGTTCCGGAATAGTGGTTAACGATATTCCATTCCAGAACAGGGGAGCCTGCTTCACCCAAGGCCTCAACAGGCCCGAACCAAGGAAGAGACCTCTGCACACTCTCTCCATCATGCTGGCTGATAACGATAGGGAAACAATACTAATAGGCTGCGCTGGGGGACACCTGAGACCGCAGATACACTCGGAGGTCCTGGAGTACTACGTGGACTACAGGATGGAGATAGATGAGGCGGTCTACGCGCCTAGATTCATGTATACTGACGGCAAGATAATAGCTGAGAAGAGGTTGAATGTGCCAGGGGTTCAAGCCGATTACCTGTCCTCGACCGTGGGCGTGGTGCAGGCCCTTAAGAAGAGGGGACAGGTTTATACGGCCGTCGCGGACCCTAGATCTGAGGGAATAGCATTACAGGCTCATTGAGCATCCCGCTGCGTCAGCCGCCATGAGTAGGGGGCCTACGTAGTCCACCTTAGAGGCCCTCCTGAGCAACACACCCCTGGTCTCTAGGTAGGCGGAGAAAGTCCTCTCGTATATCTTGGAGTTGAACAGCCCTCCCTTTACGTATACTTCCCTCACCTTCACCCTCCTGGCCATTAATACTGCACTGGAGGCCAGGTCCTCCGATGAGGACCTTATTATCTCTATTGCATCCTCGTCCCCCATCTCAGCTGCCCTGCTCACCACTTCGCTAAGTGAGGCTACACTGTCCACCCTGTGGGGACCCACATATGCCCAGCTCACGAGTCCTTCTAAATCCCTCACGCTTAATGCCTTAAGTATCATGTCAGCCAGAAGTCCCCTCTCCCTCCTACCATCAAGCATCTTAACCGTCAATCTCAACGCCTTCCTCCCTATCTCGTAAGCCGACCCTTCATCTCCCAAGAACCAGCCCCAATCACTGACCCTGAACCTCCTACCCTGTGAATCCAACGCTACTATTACACTTCCTGTGCCTGCAACGACGAGGACTCCCGCTCTCCCCTTAGTCTCCCCGTAGAGGGAGGAAAAACCATCGTGCTCGAGGATCACGTGTTCCGCTAAGCCCGATACTAAGGGAAAGACTATGTCGAAGTCCCTCTTCGTGTCCAGCCCTGCCATGCCTATACCCAAATAGTTAGGCCTCGCCCCTGCCGTGGCCAAAGTTATGGCCTTATTCACGTTGGATATGGCCTCTTCGACTCCCACGTTGTGGTAGTTCCCAGGACCAGCCCTCCCCTCCCCTAATAACTTGCCTTCACACGTGTAGGCCCCAGCTATCGTCTTGGTCCCACCCGCGTCTACTCCGACCAAGATCACAGTAAACTTATACACCTCAAAGGATATAAATGATACCCAAGATGGGTTTAGGGTGAAAGCCCCATTAATACCCTGCTTATACTCCTGAACCCGCGAGTTGGTGAGAGAATTGAACAGCAGAGTTAAGAGGGTCAAGGAGATCATGGTCTCTAAGGGGATCGATTACCTCATCCTAGGCCCTGGAAGTAACTGCTTCTACTTGACTGGGTTCAGGGAGGAGCAAATGGAGAGACCCATTCTCCTAGTAATTGGTCAGGAAGAGGCCTTCTTCGTGGCCCCAAAGATCTACAGGGAGCAAATAGAGATGTTGGGCTTCCCAGGTCGCTTTTATGGGGATGAGGAAGATCCTTACGAGAAGTTGTCCCTCAGGAAAGGGGCTACCCTTGCTGTAGATCACGACCTGTGGGCTTACTTTCTCCTCAACATAACCTCAAGGTTCAACCCCTTGAGGGTGTCAGGGGCTGGGGAAGTGATGAGGGAAGTGAGGAAGGTCAAGGAGGAATGGGAGATCGAGGTCATGAGGGAGGGAGTGAAGATCGCAGAGAGGAGTTTATGGAGGTTTATTCCCATGATCAAAGAGGGGATGGAGGAGGTCTACCTGTCCAGGAAGCTGGAGGAGCTCATGATTGAGGAGGGAGGCGAAGGATCGTCATTCACTCCCATAGTCACTTCAGGACCTAACACCTCGATGCCACACCTTAGGTCCACTAGGAGAAAGGTGAAACTTGGAGAACCTCTAGTAGTGGACTTCGGTTTGAAACTGCGCGGCTACTCCACGGACACCACTAGAACCTTTGCGTTGGGTGAGCCAGACGAGGAGTTCCTGGAAGTGTATAACGTGGTGAGGGAGGCACAGGAGAGCGCGATCACGGCCGTGGGAGAGGGTGTGAGGGCTATGGACGTTGATCGTGCTGCTCGCTTGGTGATCTCGAGTTCAGGTTATGGGGAATTCTTCATCCACAGGACAGGACATGGGGTGGGCATAGATGTTCACGAGGATCCATACATCTCACAGGTTAACGCTGAGGAGTTGATCTCCAATGAAGTCTTCACAGTGGAGCCTGGCATTTACTTGCCTAATAAGTTCGGGGTGAGAATAGAGGATATGATATTGGTGAAGGGGAGGGAGGGTCTGTCCTTTAACTCCTTCACAAAGGAGTTGATAGTCCTTTGAGACCTCGGTTGTTCTCAGTATGGGAGAACCCAGAGGGGAAGCGCCTACAGGTAAAGCTATTCTCGATTGAAAGAGAAACCGTTTTTTAAGGATCGAAGTGTATTATTTATGGAGATCTCTTGTCGTTGCAAGTGGGAAGCGTCATAGAACTCGTTGTGACCTTAGTTGTCTTAGGCCTCATATTCTACTTCCTCACCGGCGTGTGGGCCAGGAGGGGCTTCTCGGCTAACGGTAAGCAGAACCAGAAGCAGCCGCAGAAGAGAGTGCAAAGGACTCTGTCTTACCAAAGGTCTGTGGGGTTAACCTGGGATCAAATAGGGGGTTATAACGATGTGAAGAAGGAGATTAGGGAGTACATAGAGATCCCCCTGAAGTATAGGGAGATCTCGAGGAAGTACAACCTGAGGTTACCCAAGGGAATCCTACTCTTCGGTCCTCCGGGTTGCGGGAAGACGATGATAATGAAGGCTTTAGCCTCTGAGGTGAAGCTGAACTTCATATATGTGAACATAAGTGAGATAATGAGTAAGTGGTATGGGGAAAGCGAGGCTAGGCTCAGGGAGCTCTTCACCAACGCTAGGAAGAACGCACCGTGCATACTTTTCTTCGACGAGATCGACACCATAGGAACCAAGAGGGAGAGTCACACAGGAGACTCTGTGACTCCGAGGCTACTCTCGCTCATGCTCTCCGAGATAGATGGGATAGAGAGCGAGGATGGAGTCATAATAGTGGGTACAACTAATGTCCCTCACCTCCTGGACAAGGCACTACTCAGGGCGGGTAGATTCGATAAGCTCATATACGTGGCTCCTCCCAATAGAGAGGCTAGGAAGGAGATCATCAGAATACACTGCAGCGATATGCCGTTAGCTGAGGACGTTGACCTGGACAAGTTAGCGGAGTTGACTGAGAGATACAGCGGGGCGGACTTGGCCAATATCTGTCAGGAAGTGGCTAGGAAGGTTGCAGCTAGGGCCATAGAGGAGGGAAGGGAGAGGAAAATAACCATGTCCGACTTCATGGACGTCATAAAGCGGTATAAGCCGAGCATCACGCTCCAGATGTTGGAGGACTACGAGAAGTTCAAGCTGGACTACGAGAGGAGGACTTCCGCTGAGGAACAGGTGCAAGAAGAGCAGCTCACCATAAACGACGTGGGTGGGTACTCCCAGATAAAGCAGGAACTCCTGGAGATCTTGGAGATCCAACTCAAATACTCGAAGCTAATGGAGGAGCTCAAGATCACCCCAATAAGGGGGATACTCCTCTACGGTCCTCCAGGCGTGGGTAAGACTATGATGGCCCGCGCCCTCTCTAAGACTTTAGGGGTGAAACTGATCCCCCTGAGCGGCGCGGAGATAATGTACAAGGGTTACGAGGGAGCGATTAATGCAATTAAGGAGGTCTTCAACAGGGCCAGGGAGAACAAGCCCTCCATAGTACTCCTGGACGAGTTGGACTCCATAGCTTCAAAGAGGGGGATCAAAGGGAATGAGGCCTCGAAAGTGGTCAACCAGCTCCTCACGGAAATGGACGGAATAAGGTCGCTGAAGGAGGTGGTGGTAATAGGAACCACCAATAGGTTCTCGTCCATAGACAAGGCCCTCATAAGGCCTGGGAGGTTCGATAAGGTGGTTTACATGCCTCTCCCCAAACTCGAGGAGAGGGCGGAGATTTTCGAGAAGTACTTGGGGACTGAGAACTGCAAGAGGGTGGACTGCAGGAAGCTCGCAGAGTTGACCGAGGGTTACAGCGGAGCTGATATAGCTGCTGTGACCAGGGAGGCTAAGATACGTGTGCTTAAGGCTAGGATAAGAGGTGAAGCCGATAGGTCCTTGAGTCTCCAAGACCTGGAGGAGGCCCTGAGGAAGGTTAAGCCTTCGGTGAAGAGGAGGGAGTCAAAGGGAGGATAGAGCCCATTGGGTTATCCTCCTGGCGATCTCCAGCTTCCTCCTTTTGATTGGGGTAACGGGCACATCCTCACTGAAGTGGGGTTTTGAGTACTTCCCTATGAAAGGGGAGTCGAAATCCATAGCGTAGAGCCTTACCCTCTCTGCGCCTAAAGCTCTCGCTATTACGATGGCCCTATCTCCATCAGTGAACCCTCCCAGCACCTTGAGCCTCCCAAAGGGATCGACTTGACACGTTCCTATGACCCTCCTCATTTTACTCACCTTATGCAAGAGGTGGACGTTGTCGCCGTGAGCGTGCACCACGTAGAGGGAGTCGGGGAAAGCGTCTATGCCATCGAGGTCCGTAACTACGATATCCGGGGTCAACCCTATTTCCTGGAGGTAGTTCGACGCTCCATCAGCAGCTATGATCACCCTACCCTGGAAATCCCTTAACGAGGTGAGGGATGGGCCTGCGCCCACCACTGCCACCTCTTCTCCCTTCAGTGAAGGCAGTTCCTCCTCCTTGAAGCCACCGAGCAATTGGTTCAGCAAGCTTGCTGACTTGTAATCCTGGGCCTTGTCGTAGCCCATCCACGACCTCACTTGAGAGTAGAAGGATAACCACCTGAACGGGTCCACCTCGGTTATTCCTCCCCGGCTAGCTGTGGAAATCGTCGAAGACCCTCTGGACTAGCTCGAACACGGCGGAAGCTTTCTCCACTAGCAGTTTAGTCTCCACGTTCCTCGCCATGATCGAGGGATAGGAAAGCGAGGACTCGTCAATATTCATTGCGATGAAGTAGGCCTGAGTTACCTCCATGGCGTCCTTGATCAACTCCTGGGTCCTCTCCTTGAACCACTCGGGGATGTCGTTTCTCGTCTCGAGGAAATAGGGTAGAGCGAAGGCGTTGCCGTTGTTGGAGACTGAGACCAAGCCGTAGAGAGCCATGAGCGCCCTTATGGAGTACTCCACGGTTTCACCAGCCCTTAGGACTGCACCTACTAGGTCCCCCTCACTGTAGGACTGGGAGGCCTCCTTCATGGTCCTCCTAGCCCTTATGAGGAACTCGCTGGCTAGCGAACTGTTGTTCAAATCTCCTCTACCTCCCTCCTCTTGAGCACCTTTAAGTCCAGAAGCTCCACTCCCCTGACCTTCAGAACCCTCATATCCCTGAGGTTTTGGTCGATATCCCTGAGGTTTTCAGCCAGTATTCCCTCCCTGTCGAAAAGAGTGATTCCGCTCTTGAGGTAGTAGAGGACCTTAGGGATGTGGTACTCCATCTCTTTAGGTGACAGGACCAGGAAGTAGACCTTGGGGAGGAAGCCGTGAATTTGCATATACTCCCTGAAAACGGAGGATCTAGTTACCCTCTCATAAAAGGGTCTAACCAACTCCTGTCTAGCGACCATCGATATCCTCTCCACCCCCTCAATTAGGCAAAGCATTACCGTGTCCTTTTCCTCATTCAAGCTGGTTATAGAGTCCCCTGCTACTAGGAAACCCTTCACAGCCCTTCCGTACCAGCTCAGTATCCCCAAGGAGATATCGCTCAAGACCTCGAATAGAAGCCTCAAGTTCAGAGCCTCAATTGTAGTAGTCCTAGGGAGTTAAAAGTGATCCCCCGGTTTTATTATCGGGAGAAACACAGATCCCTGAAGATGCACGGATACGCCGACCTCCCCCTGCACTGGGGCAAGGTGCCTAGCTGGCTGATACCCATAATGAAGAGGATGGCCAGAGCCATATCAGACGTGATCCTGCTTGAGTGGGGGCCGGAGAAGTTCCTCGAACGCCTTTCCAATCCACTGTGGTTCCAGGCTATGAACAACGCCATAGGCATGGACTGGGACTCCAGCGGTTCCACAACAGTCCTCATCTCCATACTGAAGCAAGTCCTCGGGCCCGAGGACGGGATCGTGGTGGTGGGAGGGAAGGGTAAGAGTGCAATGATGGTGGGTCAGGAGTTACTGGAGGTGGCTAGGCGCTTGCCAGTAGATCCAGGGGGTTTAGAGAGGATCAGCAAGTTGACTGCTAAGGTTGATAGCACTCTCCTCCAGGACGGGCATCAGATATACATCCACTCGCTTCTCCTCACCTCGAGCGGCAAATGGGCTGTGATCCAGCAGGGAATGAACCCGAGGACTAGGTTCGCCAGGAGGTATCATTGGCTCAACGCTGTCAACTTCGTCAATAATCCGCACGAGGCAGTAGCTGGGGTGAAGGGGGATGCCGTGAACGTTATAGATGAGAGGACGGAAAGGACTAGAGGTCTAATCCTGGACCTATTACGGGAGGGACCGAATAGGGTCCTCAACCTCTATTCCGAAGCTAGGCGGAAGCTCGGGGGACCCATCGATTTCTGGCTATGGGGGAGGGCTGTTGGAGCCGTCGAGAAGTCCAAGAAGGTCATATACTACCAGCCCGTGGACCTCAAGAGAGTTCGGAAGGTCTTAGAGGGGTTGAGACTTCGCGAACCCTATTCCTTAGAGGACGCACTTTTGGGTGGTCTAGGACCCTCCACCGCGAGGGCCCTATTTCTGATCGCGGACCTGATCTACAACGAACCTCCCTCCATCCAAGACCCTGTTACTCACCCATACGATCCCTTCAATTACGCCTACGCAATAGGGGGGAAGGACGGAGTCCCTTATCCGGTGAACAGAAGGATCGCTGAGGAGGTGATATCCACTTTGGAGGACTTGATCCTAAGGGCTAAAATGGGGCAAAGGGAGAAGGAGATGTCCATGAGGAAGCTGAGGGGGTTACGTGAAGGGAGAAGCCATTAACACTTGCCTGAAGCGCTTTCACTTCCTCCTTATGAGGTAAACCAGGTGCGGAGACTCAGGGATCACCAGTTTTTCCATGGCCAGCCTTACGGCGGCTGGTGATCCCGGGAGGACGAAGATTGCCTTGTCCTTAACTACCCCCGCCGTCGCTTTAGTTAAGAATGCAGCTCCCCTCACTTCAGGGTCGTTGAGGCTTAAGAACCTGAAGACCTCGCCGAAACCAGTGACCTCCCTGTCTAAAATCGGCCTGATGGTCTCCACTGTGACATCGTTAGGAGTGTACCCGGTACCCCCAGTGGTTACTATGACGTCTACGTCGTCTCTCTCAACTGAGGAGACTACCGCCTTAAGGATCTTCCACTTATCGTCAGGTACAATAGCGTACCCTGACACCTTATGGTTGGATTTCAGGATGATCTCCTTCATTACGTCGCCGGATTCGTCCTCCACAGGCTCCCTATTGACCACCTTAGCATACCTCGATGAGCTGATGGTTATCACGAAGAAGGATAGCTCCTTTGGTGCTGCCTCCAAGTGCTCCTTATGGGACATCTCTATCCCCCTGTGACCCAGAAATTGGACTACCCCGCCCTCGCGGACTGCCCCCTCTCGATTTCTTGCTTCAAGGCCCCGCCTCGTCCCTTGCCCAAGGGTAGAGGGTGGGACTCCACGGGCTCAACGGGCCTCTCCAGCCCTGAAGATACGGGTGCATTAATATCCGTACGAGCTGTTGTTCGGGTAGGAGCGCACCTCACCGACCTCAACCGAGGCACCTCAGTGAAGCCTACCCCGTCCGTGGCTCTCATTGAGAGAGTACTAGGGAGCCGACTTAAAAACCCTTGGGGGCTATTAATCCCCTGGGGAGGGGTCCTCAGCCCCCAAACCCCGCAAAGATAAAAACGTGTTCAACTCTCAGCTAATGTGTCCCATTTACGGACTTCCCTGCTTGTGATCCATGGTGTATCAGGGCTCTTAGGTTTAGTGCTCCTAGGCTCCTTGAGCCCCTCTTCCCAGTTACCTTACTTCATGTTCGCGCTGTTCCTAGTCACGTTGCCTCCACTGATATTCTACCTGGTTGATTCCTTAACCCGCCTGGACTCGGCGATATACGATATACGCAGAGGCGCCCTTAAGAGCTTGGAGCTCATGAAGAACGATCCACTTAGTTACAACAAGTACTTGGAATTCAAGGGCATACTCGACGAGGTGAAGGGCTTGGACAGATCTGAGAACTGGCTGCTTGTCTTCTTCTGTTTCTTCCTTTTAGTCGTCCAATTGCCTCCCTTGAACTTGCTCTCCGCCACCTATTACATTTCAAAGGCCTCTAGGTCCATGTTGAACTTAACGCTTAGCATGAGGAGGGTGGGAGTTCAAGTGGAAGTGCCTAAGGTCAACCTCCAGGTCTACTCTCTGTTGACGGTGATTTCCTTCGGTGCCTTCCTCTACAAATGGCTCGACGTCATAGACCAGTGGATCGCCTCCACGGCATCCTCTGTCCGATCTCAATGATCCTGACGCTCTGGGAAAGGTCCAAGTTGAGGTTCAGGAAGCCCCTTTCCTGAACTAAGCCCTTCACCTCCATTTCCGTTCCCTCGGGGATCTCAGTGAACCTGATCCTGAAGCTCGTCATGATCAAGCGGCCCTGATCTGATTCCGCCTCATAGACGCAGGGGATCGTGAAAGGTCTAACAGCCCTTATTACCTTCACTTTCCCTATGAAGCTCCACTGTCCCTCAACTCGACCTAGATCGAGACACTTCACTATCTTGAAGGTATAGGGGATCCCGTTCATTTCTCCCTCGAGTACCCTTAGTGTCTTGAGCTTGGCGAAATCGTCCTGTTTCAAAATCTCCACCTCTGCTTCACTATATGATCTCAACGCCAGGGACTCCCCTTCCTCCCTGAGTCTAATCAAGGTCTCGTAGTTGCTCTCGTCGAAGCTTAATAGGTCCACGTCAGAGCTAGGGGTCTCTCCCCCGTAGAGCCAACTTCCAGTGATCCCGACGTTTTTGAAACGGATCAATAGAGGCTTAACGCGAGCTGGCTTAGGTACTTTAAAGGGGTCCAAGACCTCGGCTTCCTCTAGTGGTATCACCGGAACCTCTGTCCCCACCTCCGGCACATATCTGAGCAGTTCCCTGAAGTTAATCCTAACGAAGTCCATGGCTTCACCGAGAGTCTTGATCTTCCTAGAGGGAGTAAGCCTGGGCATCGCTATGGCGCCACCAGGAGGATGATAACAACCCTTCACCGTCCATATGATCCCCGAGAACTTGAGCGCGAAGCCCTCCACTATCACGTGGCATACTAAGGTTAATCATAATAAAAACTAGTGGGAGCTTAAGGGTTGATCGTTTTAAAAAAAGTCCCCACTCTCTCTTCTAAGGAATGTGGTGAGGCACTTGAAAGATTCACGGAGGGGACTACCATCACCTCTCAATAATGGCGGAATACTCTCGTGGAGTTTAGACTTACAGTGTACCCTTAACCCGCTGCGGGTGATCTTCCGAAGATGATGGCTAGTTGGATCGTAGGGATGAAATCCCCGACCTGGGAGGAATTAGAGAGTATATTCTCAGACTATAGTTCGGTGGCTGTATATGAGGATCACCAGGGGAACATTCAAGTAGTGAAGATATCCCAATTTGAGGAATTCAATAACCCGTATAAAGTACTCATCCACCCTTCATCACTACGCAGGCTAAGGCTATCCTTTGTGAAGTTCCCTCACTTCGTCGCCTTCCCCACTCTGAGGAAGGGAGTTGCATCTAGCCTCTTAGAGATCAAGGGATGGCACGGCATTTCCTATTACTCTGGGGAGGAGTTCGTGGGCGCATGGCTTTTGTATAGGTGTAACTGCTGCAGGGAAACACAGAGGTTGCACCTGGAGCTCAACGAGAGCGAGTTTAAAACAGACGAGGAACTCAAGGAGATTCACTTGTCCATCTTCAATGCAAGAGTTAAGCTGGACGAGGAGTTGAAAGGAGGATAACGAGTTACTGTTTGTCCCTACACTTTCATTCCGGTCATTTTGTATTCACTCATGATCGAACGTGGGGACTCAGCCCTCGACCGCTCAACCTAAGGGCGGGTCGTGGGACCTGAACCCAAGGGCGCGGCGCTCACATCCCCTGCCCTCCTCCTCAACCTCCTTGAGCGCTGAGAAAGTGTTGCGATCCACCTCAACCTTGAACTTCACAGTCCTCTCTACGTGGCCCCTTCGGTCTCAGCGGCAACATTTAGTTAAGGATAACGAATATAAAAACATTTCTATTAACGTGAAAAAGAATTCAATTGAACGTCTTTATCAACAGTTTCAGTGATATTAAAGGTTTTATTATTTAATATTTGATATCATTTAGTTACCATGGTGTGAGTTAAGGGCGAAAAGCCACGCCGGTGGAGACGGACAGCCCTCCATACTTAAAAATATTCCTTATTTTTCATTGTTATTATCTAGTGAAGCTAACTACGCCTTTCCCCAGCTCGACTGGGAAATGGGACTATGGGAGTGGCATCAGCACCTTCTATCCCCTCTCACGGAACCAGGGGTTATGGATGAAGTTTCCCTACTCATGTGTGGGTGGTCCTCTGATCCACTCGAGTGCCCCACCAAGTAAGGGATTTAACCCCTCAAGGTGGGAACCGTGAACCGCCTGGAACCAGGGCGGGGAGGAGATCAGCACGTAGAAGAGAGCCCTACTGTGGACTCAAGGACCAATGTGAGGGAGAGAATGAGCTCCATGGGTTCCCCACATGGTTGCTTTAAGTCTAACTTCCCAACCTAGGCACGTGGAGCTAGGGGATGAGTCTAGGATCTTTGGGTCCAGAGACTGTTAAGGCATAGGAACGAGGAGGTTACTAGTAGTCCCCATCAGGGAAAGGATGCCCTAAGCTCGAGGTCCTGGTGACCTCGTTCTCTTCAGCGCATTGATCCCCTCCCTTATCACAGCGGTAATTAGGTTTCTAGCGTATGGGTTGATCACGTAAGAGGACACAATGAAAGTCAGGGAAGAAAGAGCCCCGAGCATTATCACATCCTCTAGCCTGCCCCTGATCCTCAACAACGCTAGGGGTGAGGCGATAACCAGGGAGGCTGAAGAGAGCAAAACCTCCTTCCATGGGAAGGAGAAGTGTATGCCCTCCCTTACCTTCAGGTAACTTGAGGTTAACATGCCTAGTGAGTTGATCAGCAGACCCACCGAGAGGATCGTGGTGAGAATTGAGTATCCAAAGGTATGATGGAGGAGGTAGAAAGAGAGGAGAGAGAAGCTAGTGCCCAGCATAGAGATCAACACGTTCCTTACGACTAAGGAAGCTGTGGGCCCCCTTATCTCTCCACTACCCTCAGGGGACAGGGTGGGATCGGTCACCGCTATGGTGGAGTAAAAGATCCAGTAGAACCCCCTGAGGAGGAAAGAGAGGGCGAGGATATATAGACCATAGACTGCCTGGGAGTACTCGGCCCTCAGGTAGTGGAGTAGGGGTACACCATCGACTACCAAAGCAGTCATCATTAGCCAGGCGAAGAAGGTGTAGAGCTTGATAGAGGTCTCCACTACCCTCCCTGACCTATCCTCCTGAAGCTTGAGCACTAGACCCGTGGAGGAGGTCGAGGCCCACGTCACTAGGGAGGCTATGGTGAAGGCGGACTCGTAGAAGGACACAATGGACGAGTTCCCTGCTATTACAGTGGCGCCAAGTACGATCGCCCCCTCTATCAGCACTTGGAGGTAATTGGTGACGAAGACCAAGGATTTCTTCAGGGAAACTAAGGCTAGCCTAAGGTCCACCTTCAGGGAGGTCCTTATGAACTGCAGGTTGTAGAAGGATTGGGCCAAGTATCCAATGGTGTAGGCAAGGATCACTCCTAGTATCGACGTATGGAGGTAAAACAGGAGCGGGACCAAGGCGATGAGTCTGACCGCCTGGAATATCCCGGTGCCTATTCCCACGTGTATTGGGGTCCTGCCAGTTGATATGGAGTTCACTGATCTCCAGAGGTAATAGGAGAAGACCAGAAGGGAACCCCAGTAGAAGTAGAAGGGCTGATCGTAGCCGCTCTTCGCCACTAGGAAAGGGACTAAGGCATAGTATATGCCAGTCGCTATTCCCCCGATCCCTAGGTTTAGTATCAGGATCCCCCCCACACTCCTCCCCTCAGCTGCATACCTGGAGGTCAAGATGGACAACAGGTCGGCCACTATGACGAAGTAGCTGGTCACTGTGACGTAAATTAACTGCCATGAGCCGAAGACCAGTATACCGTTCGGGAGGTTAGAAAGTACCTTAACGACTATCACCGAGAACAGGAAAGACAGGGGTGACGTGAAGAACCTTATGCTGAAGTTCACCAGACCCGACGCCGTTAGGCCGCTTTTCCTAACCATCCCTTTACGCCAAGCTCCTCAGGAAAAATGTTTTGTGAAAGTTTTAGTTTTCGGTGCTATGAGGTTAGTAGGCCCTCCGTGTTTAGTAGGATAGTGCTAGGAGAAACCTTTGAGCTGCTGGGCTAAGGCCATTAGTTTGTCCCTGAGCTGGGCTAACTCTCCCTTGAGCCTCTCGTTCTCCTCCCTAAGCTTAGTCAGTTTCGACTCACACTGCTCCTCTGTGTAATACCTGTATATCTTCAGGTTGGACCAAATTATCCTCTTTTCGCTCACATTGATCTCTGCCTCCACAGTGATCCTTATGATATCAAGCTTGTCCAGCTTCATCTCCTCCACGATCTTCTTGTATAGTCTCTTATTGAGTTCTGACACTTCCCTTATCACTAAGTCCTTGGGCGCTATTTTGGAGAGTGTCACTAGGGCCACCCTCCTGAGCTTGTCGGCGAACCTGGCTGCGACTATTATACCCGTGCTCAGCTCGAACCTGTTAAGGCCTAAGGGGGTCCCACGGGAATAAATGAGGGAGTACTCCTCTGCCCTGTCTACGTCCCTTGTCTCCTCAGAGGTAAGTCTCTCCTCTGACATGAAGTAAACTACACTTCTGCACTTATAACTGTTTCAAGACCTGAGATAGCCTCTTATCTTCCGGTCTTGAACCATCCGATGACTCGACCCGCAGCATTGTAGCCAGGTGCCCCTGTAACCCCTCCCCCAGGGTGGGTCCCAGCTCCGCAGAGGAACAGACCCTCAATTGGAGTGGAGTACCTACTCAGCTCAGGTAAAGGTCTGAAGAGGAAGAGTTGATCAGGCCTCATGTCCACGTGGAATATGTTCCCCTCCCACATACCGAACCTCCTCTCCAGGTCCAGGGGGGTCAGCACCTCGTATTTAACTGGGGAGAAGTTTGGGGCGAAATCCCTCACCTTACTTAGGACTTCTTCGTAGATCTGGTCCTTGAGCTCGTCCAGGTTCTTGGAGTAGGGTAAGTATTGCCCGAATATGGAGAATGAGAAGTGACCAGGCGGGGCCACTGTTGGGTCCACTGAGGACTGAATATTTATGGAAAGCCACGGTTCCTTAGAGTAGCCCAGATCCTTGGAGTCCCTGAAGGCTCTCTCCACGTAGTCCACTGAGGGTATTATCAGCTCTGAGGCTATATGCTCGGGCCTGAGCGAGCTGCCGTTCCCAAAGTCAGGGAGTTGAGTCAGGTAACCCACCACTTTGAAGGAAACGCCCTTGGTCGCTATCTTGGACACCCTCCTTACGAGGGAGCTGTCGAGCTCTGCATTGCGCAGGAGTCTAAGGAAAGTGGTCTTCGGGTCAGCATTCGATACCACAGCCTTGGTCTTCACCTCTTTGCCATTGACCAACTTAACCCCAGTGACCCTATTGTGGGAAACCGTGATCTCCTCCACTTCCGCTTTCTCCCATATCTCCACGCCAGCACTAAGGGCCGATCTCTTCATAGCTTGAGTCACTTCCCCCATACCGCCCTCAACGTAGCCCCAGGCCCCTTTGATCCCATTCACCTCACCTATGACGTGATGGGCCAACACGTATGCTGTGCCCGGTGTGGAAGGAGAAGCGTCGACTCCCACCACAGCATCCTCCACGAGAGCTGCCTTCACTTCCTCGCTCTCGAAATACTCATCCAGCATGGACCTAGCGTCCCTGAAGAAGACCCTGAGGATCTCCGTGGCTGTAGTCTCATCCAATCCCTTGGCCAGCTTCATGAGGTCTTCGGCCTCGTTCAATGATGGGGGAGGGGAGAGGAAGAAGAGGTCCACAAGTTCAGCGAAGTCTTCCCAGAACTTGACCCACTTGGGGTAGGCCTCTGCGTCCTTGGCTGAGAACTTGGCTATCTCCCTCTTGCTCCTCTCAACGTCGTTCCATAGGTAGAGGTTCCTCCCTCTCCCGAAGGGAACGAAGAGCGCTGGATCCTTCGTGTGGATCCTAAGGCCAAAATCTCTCAGCCTCAAGTCCCTGATGATCCTCTCCTTCAGGAGGCTTAGGACGTAAGCGCCGGTGCAAACCCTCACCCCAGGCCATAGCTCTTCGGTGACTGATGCCCCTCCCACAATTTCCCTCCTCTCGAATAGGCCCACCTTCAATCCTTCTCTGGCCAGATAGTTAGCTGTCACTAAGCCGTTGTGGCCTCCCCCTATTATTACTACGTCGTACACGGATTAGATGAGGTAACACGACTATTTAAAGCGGGGATCAGTTATAGGAATGAGCTTCGCCTTTGGCGAGAACTCCTTGATCGCCTGAGGATTATCCCCAACCCTATTCCCAATGAAGTGAGGAAGAGTGCGACGTAGGATAATAGCAACAGTATGTCACCAGCGTTGCTCACTGTAGTCGAAAGCATGTTGAACTGAGGAACTGGAGGAATATTAAGTTTGTCGTGAAGACGGACGCGCAAGCTTCAAGTTCTCACTGAAAACACGATGACCAGGATTTGCAGAGGGTGGGAGTTGAGGAAGACTAGCTCGCTAGGTAGTCCCTCGATTTAAACTTTTAGACTTTTTATTGGTGACACTGATGAAACTCCTCCAGCTCGATCCAGGGCGATGGGACTAAGGGAGGATCGTTATCACAGACCTTATTCCTTTGATCCATTAATGAGGTCCCCCTTTGGGGCCGAAAACGTGATTCGAATGGGGTCTCCAACCCCCTCGACCTCCCTTAAGTGAGGACTGCGGATCGACGATGGGATCTGAAATGCCGCTGAACCCTTCAGGGCGGGAGGAAGTCAGGCAATGACTTTAGACCCAGACCAGTGGCCATGGGGAAACACGGTGTGGAACCAGCGTGCAAATTCCGCAATATGAACTCAGGTCAAGGGAAGGGAATCCGAGATTCCTTTGCGCGCTCTTATTTACGTCATACCAGAGAAATGATAGTGGATGAGGAGTAGAAGGCCTTTCTTCTATAGAGGACTCGACAAGATCGTGAACAGGCTGGAGTCCAAATATGTGTTGGGGAGGAGGCTCCTTAAGGTCAGGGACAAACTCCTGGAGAGGTTCAAACTAGGCCTAGTTAACTTCAACCACGCTGCCCTTGAGATCACCCTGGCCGCTCACCTCCTTTACATGGGCTTTCACGTAGATGTGGAGCACGAGGTGGAGGATAAGGTGGTAGATGTATATGCAGTCAAGGAGGCCGATCTCTCAGCGGAGGTGGAAACGGGCTATGTGCCCTTTAAGAGTGCCCATAATCCCTTGGACTTCTTAGCTTCCAGGATAGCCAGTAAGGCAGTGAGGTACAGCGGGACTGCCTCTAAGTTCCTAATAGCTGTGCCCCCCTATTACATCCCTCCTATTCCTGAGCCCCTACTCAAGGACCCCTCTGAGAGGACAGAGCAGGACGTTATACACCTTTCGCAGCTGGCTTTCAGGTACTCCACTCTCCCCAAATTCTCCGAGAGTACGGTCAGGTCCTCCAAGTTAGATGGGGTGATCGTGATCAACGTGGATGACCTAGAGGTAAGGCTCCTCTCACCCTTCACGTTCAAGAGTATAAGTGAACTGCTCTACAACGCTTGATGGGCCAAGAAGAGGACTAATGCCGAGAGGAAGGGGACGGAGAGGTTATCGTCGATGTTGGGCAGGACTTCGGCCACTGTAGCCACTACCGCCGAGATCACACCACTCAACCCAGTAGTCGAGTAGCCTATGATCAAGCAGACCGCTAACATGGCCATGGACCCCCAGAAACCCTTAACTCTCCTCCTGTAAACGAAGTTTCTCACTATGCCCGTCACACCGTCGCCGAAGGACATGAACATTATGGGGGTTAGGGCCAACCACTTATAGCTAGTTTCCCAGAAGTGGGGCCTGAAAGTCCAAAAGACCAGGAGCAGAGTACCGTAAGAGAAGGTGAAGAAGATCTCCCCGTAGTTACCCTCCTCTTGGAACCAGCCGTACCTCTTACCCTTTAGTCCCCTTACCACTAGGTAGAGGGTGAGAGCGTAGGAGGAGGCTAAGGGTATTAAGGGAGAACTTAGGACAAACGGGGAGATCAAAGCCACTACTCCCCCTGCTAGTATGTGAATCGACTTCCTGGCTATGTAGGTGTTGCTCCTACTCGCTATTAACTTCGAAACGTAGAGCGTGACGAAACCCACCCAGAGTATTAGCCCTATTCCCCAATACAAATCCTTAAGGTCCAACAGGGAGGAGTAGGATCTGAGGGTTAAATTTCCTTATTTCGAAGATGGAGCCCCCAAGTTTCGATCTAACCACGTTCGAAAGGCTGATTGATCTACTAACAGGTTTCTGAAGCATATCCATCCGAGCGGGACTCTGCACTCTCCTCCCCAGGGCATCACCACGGCCCCCACCTTGTATATTCTAGCGTAAGCCTGGAGCTGCCTCAAGTCCGGATCGCTCACCTTGGCTTCCACCGCCACTCTACCCTCGATCACGAAATCGGGTTTGATGTAGGACCTGGTCCCGGTGAACTTCCTCAAGCTCACTCCTAGGTTCACCCTTTCGACCCTATAGCGGGACAGAAGCCCCTCAACGTAATCCTCGAACAGCCTGCCCAAGAGCTGGGAGAGTCTTACCCTCCTCACCCTGGGATCGGGAGGCGCCATGTAGGGAACGAGATCGAGTTGCATCTCTGTGGCACTCTGGAACTTCTTGATCATCTGCAACTGAGGTAACTCCTCGCCCAGGGGCTTGAAGGGCGGGATCTCCGTCACCTCCAGATCTCCCCTCATGGCTATCCATGATCTCCCCTCTACTGCTATTACATATTCACCATCATCCCTGGGAACGAGGAATCCATCCTTGAGGGAGTAACGGAAGATCCTCAACGATCCTTAGATCTCCTGGCGTTTTTAAATACTGGATCTGTGCTGAGTTGTGCTTCGATCCTTTCTTTTCCGCGGGCCTCTCAGGGACGGGATCCGTTCGAGTTTTAGGGATCAGAGCCTAGCTATACACAACACATTAGCACAAGTGGAGTTAAGGGGTGGGAAGACTTCACCCTACAGGTGGAGAGTCAGCCCTAGTGCAGCGGCTGTTGGCTTTCGACTTTAGGTGCTCAAGTGGTTTATAGGCGTCCATCGGGCAGTGAGGTCGCCTTGCTGAAATGTCGAGTAAACTCACGAAGCGTTATCCAAGAGAGTTACAAAGAAGGGGTCAGGAGACGGAAAGCCTCGCTAAGAGGAAGGATAGCCCCCTTCCATTTAAATACTTCCTCGTGTAATTTATTTTTGAGTGAAGCCATAGTGTCGTTACTTATCAGGTAAATTATCTTTCCCTAGAACGTGATGCAGACGACGTGAATTAACAGACGTTGAGGTGGTAGATGCTGACAGATAAGCAAACCTGTTAATTTACCTAACTCGGACTGCACTATGGGCGAAGTTAACGATTCTCCTCGCTAGCCCAATCTAGGGCGTGGGGACTGAGGGGGGAGCAAACAGTATTTCCCTCTTTAGTGTTTCAAGTGAGGGATCCCTTTCTCTCGCGAATTAGATCGAGTGGGAGCCTTTGCTTCACTGTCCACCAGGTGAGGGACGTGAACCCAATCCACAGCGTGAATCATGAACAGCTCTGGGACCCTTCAGGGCAGGAAGGAGGTCAGAACTTAACGATCACGTCTGGGAAACTGTGACCCTCTCCGAGTTTCTCACAATGGAAAATATGGTGAGGACTATGATCGAGGTCAGGGCCGAGGTAATCCCCAGGTTCCTATAGGCCACTGTATTTCCCCCTAGATCCTCGATGGTGACTGAGGCCGAGAAGCTCAAGACCATAGTGATCCACACGAAGAGAATGTAGAGGGAATATGAGGCGAGCGAACTGAAGGGTTCCTTCATCACAGGTCTCAGGTCCTCCCTTATCTCCCTTATCTTACTCCCCCCCGATAAGACGAAGTAAACCGGGAGGAGTAGAGAGGCGAGGTAGGAGGGGATCAGAACTAGGGACAGTAGGCTGGTTATGGAGTACACTGTGAGCAGGTAGACCAGGAGGATAATGGAATATAGACCGAAGACGAAGACAGCGAACTCCCTGCCCAACACCTTCAGGACTCTGTATATGGCTGAAGAGGCGCCTGGCCTCACACGAACTTTCAAGCCGGTGGAAAGCTCTTTCAGGGCTACTCTCCACCTCTCCCCGTATTTCAGTAGGGGCACGGGCATGAGGCCAACCATTGACGTAGCAATGAACCTATCGTATTTTGTCAGGAGTGATGCCACCAGGGAGGACACGGCCACGGTCACTATGGACGTCAGATATATAGGGGCCGACGTTAGGCCCTTGGAGAGACCGTATGATGCAATGACTATGCCGAACTCGCTTATGGGCGTCATGTAGAGCCCCAATCTTATGGCATCGCTACCTGAAATCCCAATCAAGTAGGCCCCAACGCTGAAGGCAAAACCCTTGATGAAGGTGATGAAAAGAGACAGGAGGACCACGGAAAGCAGGAGGTAGGGCTGGGGAAGTGAGGGCATTTCAGCTCCAGCGCTGACGAAGAAGATCACCGCGAAGAACTCCCTTATGGGCCTTATGGAGTTCAAGACCCTCTCGATCCCCTTCACCGTGGAAATCGAGATCCCCAGGATCAGGGAAAGTAGGGCAGCGGAGAGACCCAGTAGCGGCGAGATTGTCTGCATGAGTGCGACCAGGGAGAGCACCGTTATGATTATCATGTCCTCTCCGCTCCTCATGGAGGAGCTCACTAGCCTCCTGGCTAGGAAGAGGCCGAAGGCTATGGAGAAGACCAGGGATATGGCTATGGAGTTGATCGTGCTTACTAAGGAGACTGCGGAGGACCTGGTGGTCAAGATGGGGAAAAGGGAGAGCTGTATGAGTGCTATCATGTCCTCCATTGAGGCTAAGGCCAGGATCAGGTTCCTGAACTTGGAGTTCTCCAGGAGTCCCTTCTCCTCCATCATTTTGTAGGTTACCGCAGTACTCGTATTAAGGGCAACGAAGATCAGGGTGAGTTCGTCAGCTAGGTTCAAGTCCAGCGAAGAAGAGACCAGGAGCACCAGTCCAGTGACCACGAGTATTTCCACCGCTATTATGGGTAAGACCCTCCCCATTTCCGCCTTCAGGAAGGAAGGGCTCAGGGTCATCCCTATTTCGAATGCAATGACGCTTACGGCGAGTGTGGAAATGAACTGGAGTATGGGGGAGGAGGGGGAAATGAGGTGGAGGACTGAACCGAAGATTATGCCCGCTAGGACGTAACCAGCCACAGCAGAATAACCCCTGCTCCTGAGCGAATACCCCAACCCTCCTGCGGTGGTCAGAAGCAGAGCAATCTCAGCTATCTGAGTTGAGGTCTGATCCACAGTGGAAAATCGGTTTGTGGATTTTTATCTTATCTGGGGGTTCAAAGGGGGCGGAGGACTCCTTCCGTGAGGGTGGATAGCCCCCTTTGTGACTCTTATACACTCCTTTTTCAAACACTCTATCAGTGACACCCACTGACGGGGTAAGCGTCACCGAGACGCCTGAGCGAGGGTCGGTGCTGGACGCCTCTGCTCCGATCAACAGTCCCACATTGGGACACCGTAGGCTTACATCAGCGCTCGGGGTGGGAACGACAGTGCCTGTGGAGCTCCGCCCTCTACCCGTGGCCAAACGCTATGGGCAAGGTGGGGCAAGGAAGTAGGAAGCCCCGTCCTTAACGGTAGACCCAAAAACCTCCTGTACTTAAGTGCCATCTATTACGCGGAACTACGGGAATTTTGGATCTACCGTTAAGGGCGGGGTAGTTCACAAAGAAAATGGGAACAGAAGATCTGGAGACCAAAGTGTCAACCGAGGTCCCAAGTCCCTTCGCGTTCGACCCTAAACTTTCCTGTAACAATTTTGGCTTTTCTCAAAGATCTCACCGTTCCTCCTAAGCTCTAAAATTATCCTCTCTGCCTGTTTCTGCTCTATTCCTTCCCTTGAGGCTTCCTCCAAGATCTCTTTTAGCTTGGCACACTCATCACCGCTCAGGTCTTCTATTATTTCCAGGATCTTAACCGTCCTATCCCTCACACTCTTAGGCTTCCCAGTCATGAGGACGTCTATATCGATCTTACCTGACTCCATATCGATGCCAACTCTCTCTAGGAATACTCTCACCAGGTTTACTGCTCTCTCCGCGTCCTGCTTGAGGACCACGTTTCTCAGCGACATCCTCGCATAGGCTTCGGATATCCTTATGAGGGCCTCCAGCTGCCTGGCCGTTATTGCTATGGGTGAGTCTTGACTCTCCTCGCCTCTCCTTCTCATCTCCACGAAGAAGTCGAGGAGTAATTGCTTAGCCTCATCTGAAAGGACCGGATGGACGAACTTCCTGGCGAAGGCTATGTACTTCTTCAGTAATTCTATTTGGATCGGGGGTATTCCCACTTTACCCGAGTGGGAGCCCAATATGTGAGAGGCTAGTAAGGAATCGGTTTCACCCGGTTTATCGCGAAGGATGAATATGAGGTCGAACCTAGAGAGTATTGTGGCTGGGAGGTTTATGTTCTCAGCTACTCCTCTCTCCTGGATATACCTACCGAACTTGGGGTTCCCTGCGGCTACGACAGCAGCCCTAGCGTTCAACTTAGCCACTATGCCTGCCTTAGCTATTGAGACGGTCTGTTGCTCCATAGCCTCGTGTATAGCCACTCTGTCCTCCTCCCTCATCTTATCTATCTCATCTATGACCGCCACTCCACCATCGGCAATTACCATCGCCCCTGCCTCTAGGAAGAAGTCCCCCGACTGCTTATCCCTCACTACCGCAGCTGTCAATCCCGCTGCCGTGGATCCCTTTCCTGTGGTGTAGATAGCCCTAGGTGCAACGCGGGACGTGAATTGCAACATTTGTGACTTGGCGGTCCCAGGATCCCCCACTACGAGTACGTGGATGTCTCCCCTGAGCTTCGTCCCATCAGGTAAGGATTTAGGTTCGCCTCCGAAGAGGGAGAGGGCTATGGCCTCCTTGATCTCCCAGTGACCGTAAATGGAGGGAGCTATGGAGGCTACCACTTTGTCTACTATCCATGGATCCTCGCTCAGCCTCCTTATTCTCTGTTCGTCCTCAGGGGATATGAGGACCTCATCTAAAACCTTTTGCGAAACCTCAACGGAGTTCGCCCTCATGAAGAGATCGAATATTGGTCTCATTCCCCTCCTTATTCCACTCTCCTGTTTTACGTCCAAGATCCCCACTACCTTAGCTCTGTCTCCAGGTCTGGTTGAGTCCACCAGGTCGTCCTCCATAATTACCTCCATTTGCCTAGGGAGCTGCCCTGGTGGGACCTCCTCAGGTCTCTCCTGGATTATGGCCCTCTGCCAATCCACCATCTCCGACTTCTCAGTGAGGAGCCTGAAGTGGCCTCCTTTCCTACAAAGCGGACACTGGCTTGGCATTTCCAGGAACTCTCCCACTTCTCCCCCCTCAGGCCATTCGAACTCAGCACCACACTCTAGGTGTTTGAACAAGGCCCTTTGTACTCTCTCCTTTATTGGGGTCGATTTGACGATTATCCCTTCAACCGATATTAACTTCCCTACTTCTGTGCTCCTTATATTCCTCAAGTTGAAGGAGTTGGAAAGCTCCGTGAACCTTAAGTGTACTCTCCTCACTGAGGAGGTGTAATCTTCATCTATTCCCCTGGCAACTAGGGTGAGTCGTTCTTCCAGAGCCGGCAGCATGACTCTGGGTTTTTCCACGATGCGAGAGGCCAGGTCTACGTTGTGAGTTAGAAGGTCTGGAAAGTCCACGTATAGACTCCTACGCCTAGTTGCCACTACCTCTCTCAACGCCTCCAGGTACTTTTTCCTCCCCTTATCATCGACGAAGTTGGAGAGGAAGTCCACAAAGGAATCCCCTAGGTCCTCCTGAAGGGTCACTCCTATTCACCCATCAGCTTAAACGTCTCCGCTAGCACTCTGAAAGCCAGCAGCTCACCTTTAGTCAGTTTAGCCTGAACCTGTGGATCCAGGTATCCTAAACTGGCCAGCTTAACCAGTTTATTCCTCCTTATCGACCTTATCTCGCTAATCATATTCTGGGCCTTTCTGAGTACACTGATCTCCTCAGCGCTTTTAGAGGACTTAATCCTTTCTCTTACCATGGACTCTAAATTGGGAAACCATGGCGGCAACTCCTGTAGAGAAGCAGGATTACCCGTTGTCTGCCTCTCGTGAAACAGGATCTTACCCAAAATTTCGGGGCCTGCCTCCTCAACTGGCTCTATGACTTCCTCCCCTAACACCTCCACTAACCACCAGGGCACTTCCACCTCACTGTCCTTGAGTAGTGTTAGATCACCCTCCTCTAACCTAACGTGGCCTAAGTCTCTTTTCACCCTCACTCTAACTTTGACTAACGGATTCACCCTGGCTATGGCCCTTTGGAAGACTGTGAGCATAACCCCTCTCTTCTTCCTCAAACTCTTATAGCACCAAGTACACATTGAACTTTTCCTAGTCTCTCGCTCGGGGTTTGGGCTTTTATAGGATTTCATAATTTGATATTAATCCTCAGCCCTTGGGCTTCACCGGAGTCACGGAGCTCAACAGCCCCGTTCACCCTCCTCCGCCCCCTCAGCGGGATAACCCCTACACCCACCCTCAAGGAGGTGGGGAAAAGCACACCTCGGGTATTATAACACCCTGTCGTGAAGTCCTCCACCATCAGGTGTGGTCGTAGCTCACTTTAGCTTCAAAATATATTAACTTCGCTCTTCATCGGAAACCGTTGGCTATGGGTTTCCCCACTCCAGGTTTCCTCTCTAGAGCTGACTTCCTCCCCGCCCTGGAAGGGTTCCCTTCCAGGGGGTTCATCGTTCCCACCATCGGTTCGGGTCTACATCCATCATTTGGCGGGCAGTCGGGTGGGCCAGAGACCCACTCCCATTTGGATAAGGAAGAGAAATGGGGACTTTCATTGATAGCCTCTAGTCCCTTGAAGGGAAGAGATGGTGGTTGCTCCTCCCACAGCCCCATTGCTCCTGGTCGAGCTGGGGAAGAGCGTCATTAGCGTCACTGATAGAATTTTAGAAAAAGAGATATTTAAATTGGGGGCTATCCATCCCCGCCCCTGGAAGGGGCGAGGCTTTACGCCCCCTTAACCCCCGTTTATTGTAATGGGGGAGGTCCGAGAATATGATCGCGTTAAGACTGTGTCCTTTTTCCGCGTAACTTTCAAACGCTATATCACCTTTGAATACCATCATCATGAGGGTTTGTGCTTATATGGTATTACCTTATTTCCTATCTGAT
>Ga0081529_121511_pt1 | contig 25577 bp, 26 predicted proteins | sample EchGeymetagenome_FD_71012 | JGI IMG/M metagenome (GOLD analysis project Ga0081529, IMG submission 71012) | Ferrous microbial mat and aquatic microbial communities from Echinus Geyser, Yellowstone National Park, USA - transect B T=78-80 C v2... ...
GTGAGCCGGTTGAGGCATAGCCCTGAGCTTAGAGAGGGCGAGCTCAATAGGAAAGAGGCTGAGGCGTGGAAGTGGGACGCCATAGCCAAGAGAGTTTTGGAGGTCTACAGAGAGGTCTACGGTTCAATACTATAGCATAGAATTTCTCGCTCCCCTGTACGCCATAGGGGATTGAGGAATTAAAAACGTAACTTTAGGCGTCCTCGGAGATTATTTCACAATATTCAACTTCGCCTCCTCCTGTTCGTTCTCTAGGATCAGCCCGAAGGGCTCCACGGCGGAGCCCTTCTTCACGAAATAAAAGTATACAATCTGGCCGTCCTTAAGGACGGCCCTGAAAATTGGGGTTAATTTCTCCACCTTTTTCACCGACTCCATATCTGTCAAAACGCCTATATAAGCTTTTCGCTAAGCTAAAAGCTTAACACAAAAGGAAGAGTTTTTAGGAGCTATCATGACGGATAACGACAGATGCTAAGCTAAACGCTAAGCGTAACGCTTAAATACCACAGAGTGTTAACTATAGTTAGTGGTCTGGATGACCCAAACCTCAAATCAAGAAGTATTAGAAAAGGCAATAATTAAGGCAATATTAAGAACCGGGAGGCTGTTAGTGTATAGGCAGGAACTAGAGGGCATAGAGTATACAGAAGTCAGTGATTATGTATTTAGGTACAATGAGAACGACAGTGGCTTTGACATTTTAACGCACCCAGACCTGTTAAAATTAGATGAGAGGGAAATCGAAATCTTTAGCGAAATCTACACGATTGCCGAGGATATGGACATAAACCAATTGAGCGACTTGATTACTAAATACGTTGTAAGGAAACAACAGACCTGCACGAAGACCGGGCACGTCTGGTTTGCCGTTCTTCAGAAAGCCAGAAACTATTTTGACGTGGAAACGGATGACAGCGGATACAATTACAATACATATAGCGGCAAAACGATATACAAGATAAAGGAAGATGGGTCCACGTTAGGCATGATTACGGAAGACGTTGATTACTGCAACTACTGCATAAGCGACCCTAGTATAACCATTGGCGTGCAGAAATGTGTAAAGTATTACCTTCAGGAGGAGGATGAACAATGATTTATCTGGCTAATGCTTTCAGTCCCAGCATGTTGAGCAAATTACCTCTGGATGTTGAATTTACTAACGTCCAGGTTAGTGAGTTCTGTGAGGCTGTGAATGGAGGAGTGAACGCTATAGGTCATCAGGGTACCGTTGACCTGATAAACTCTCTATGCGGATCAAGTCTGAAGGTAAACAGGGTTAGTATATCTGCAGGCTCGGGTGACGAGATTTACATAGTAACGTTGACAGCAAGGTTAGAAGAGGGTAAAATACTAGGGAGAGAAGACATTTTCAAAATGTACCAGGAGGGAAAAGTGAAATTCATAAAGGCCGTGATTTACGGCCCGGTTCTATCGGAGTTAAGCGAATGCGAAGGAATATGTGAAGAGAGGAAGTATGACACTTTAGCACATAAGGCAAGAGGTGGGCAGTAATGATTATTCGATTCAAAAATGAAGAAGAATACCAGAAATGGATTTCCTGGCAGAGCTCGAATGTTAAAGAAAAGGCAAGGAAATTCAGAGAAGTTTATGGCGACATTATACCACTGATCTTGGCCGTTGAGGCCGACACGTCCCAAACGGGCGAGGCGTCTACGGCCCATATTTTTGTCCATCCCGAAGTCCAAGAACTCCTTAAGTGGATCGTCGTAGGTGATTAACGGGTTTTTGTAACCCTGTCCGTTTCTCACACTTTTTTCTTGCAGTAGCAGGCTCCCACGGCAATGGTGGGAGGGTTACACAGCTGTAACGCTATTTTCTATCTCCCAGGGGGTCATCTTCTGACGTGCCGATGGCAGACTGGTGAATGGGGGAAAAGCCTTGATGTTCCGGTGAGAGGTCTCTATGGGACCCCTCACCTTGTTGTACAACCTCAATACTTCCCCCTTCGGTAGGTCGAGGTTCGTAGCCCTAGCGAAGTAAACGAGGCTCCTCCTCTTTCTCTTAGCCTTCTCCTTGCTGTACACGAGGAGCCTGAACTCGACCTGCTCGTCCTTCCTGTGCCTCTTGCTGTTTGTCTTATACTCACCGTCGAACTCCTTATACACCTTAACATCCCCAGCTGGGACAGCAATTGTATACTTAAACTGTGAAATGAAGTTGAGCACGTAAATGGTGTAGAAACCAGCGTCAAGAGTTATTAACCTTATCTTGAATCCCATTGCAACAACTTGCTCGACAAGAGCCTTCACTATCTCGTCCTTAGTCATACCGTTAACTTGTTGAATAAATGCAAGTAAAAGTACTTTCCCGTTATACTTTGTTGTTGCAGTTGCGTAGTTCCAAGAGCTTCCCTTCTCTGAACTTCCGAGTCCTTTCACTGGTCTTCCGTACCACGTCTTTGTTGTCCAGTCTATTGAGAGGTCTACCTCCTTCACACCCTTCAGTACTTCTAAGGATATTTTTCTCACCCTTTCCAATAGCTTTTCAATCACTTCCATCCCTTGCTTCTCTACGTAATTCCTCACGGTCTGTGGGGATACGTCATACGCTCTTGACTTGTTTTCTACTGAATCGTTCCACAAACACGCTGAGATGAGAGTTTTTGCTACCTCTTCTCCTTTCTTTCCCTTGAAGTTTAGCATGGAAAGTAATTTATATCGTATTTGTTGAATGTTGTTTTGGTGAGGGAGAATCGGTGTTACCATCTTGGTCTCCTACACGGTAATACATTATCTCCCTCACCTTAAACCTTTCTCCAATTGAATTCTTAATACTCTTAAAAATTTCTTCATCTCTTATGAATTCAATATATTATCTTGTCAGAATTATTTTTCATGATATGATTTTGGGTCTACCGTTAAGGGCGAGGTTTGCCGTTCTTCAATATTATCACTTCTAATGGTCACGGGCACCCCTCTTGAGGGTTCATACAGGGTCACCCTCAACTCCTTGGGGCTAGTTGAGGGGAACGCGCTACCCTCCCATCCGCTTTATCACTGTGGGCAGGGCCCGTCATCAGTTGGAGATCGCCAAAAAAGTGAAAAGAAAATTGAAGTGATACCATTAGGAGATATTCAGAAGTAATCGACAGCATTTGAAAGTTACGTAGAAGCGTTAACAGTCTTTTCCCCTAAGTCGAGTGCCTTACTACCTGCTCCTCCTTGGGCAGCCCGACTTTGTAGCTGAAAACATTCCTCACCAACCCACCCCTCAGCCCCTCCATTATTTGCTTCAGATCCTGCTTGTCCCAGACGTAATATAGGCTCAGTTTCTCCTTCTCCCCAAGGAATTCCCACACCAAGTTCTTGGGAGCGACTTCAGTCTGCCTCTCAAGGAAGGCTGCGATCATGGAAGACCCAGTCCGCGGGAGATCCAGTATGGGCAGTACTTTTATAAGATCCATGTTGACTAAGAACCGGACATGCCTGCTCGTAGTCCTAACGGTCAGGTTGAGGGTTTCAGCTATGGTCTTGGCCATTATCCTAGGCCTCTCCACGATCTGCTCCACTAACACTCTGTCCCTTGGGGTCAGGCTCACCATTCCCCTGGGTAACTCCAGGACTAACGAGGGTTTCCCGTGGGCCTTAGTCAAATCCTCAAGTCTTCGCCTGAGGGTTTCCCTATCCCTGGCGTAAACTTCCAGGATCGTGTCCCCTTCAACTGTCCAGATCTGCAGGGAGCTCAACTCATACTCCACTTTCCCTGGTAACATTACGATGGCCCTCCTGAGGCCGAAAACGGTGGGGCTAACGTAAGTCATGAACCCCTGCAGTATCCCCCTCTTAGCCATCTGGGAGATCTTATATGAGACTAAGGAGTGGGAAACTCCAGTTAGAGTGGCGATCCTCCTCTTCGAGATCCTCCCGTTTTTCAGTAACTCGACCAACACCCTATTGGAAACTTCATCCACCGTCTCACCCTTTTAAGGTTTCACTTCTCCTGATTGGTAATAAATCTTGTCCAAGATCTGGGGATTCCTTATCTAAGAGATAGAGCTTTATTCCTCCCCCCCTTCCGATCCCTATGCAGGGCGACAGGGAGAAGTCGATCTTCCTCCTGGGACTCTCCCCGCTCCTGCTCTTAGTTGCAGAGGTCGTTTGGTACATAGGCTCCTACTTGAGGCCTGCAATAAGTGTCGGTCTCACGTTCCCGATAATGCTTGCTTCGGCTATCTCACTCTGTTGCGCTTCTCTGCCCAGCGTGTGGAAATGGGTTAAGGTAGACACTCGGAACACTGAAGTCAAGGTCTTGGCCTTGATGGTCTCCTCAGCTGTAATACCCATGCTATTCTACAGGGACCAGTGGGTCATAGTAGCTAGCCTTTGCTCCATTTCCCTCTCCTTCATGGGTTATAGCTCTAACAGGAACCTGCCTTACCTAATGGCCGGGGAGTTAGTGCTCCTGGAGAACGTGTTAGCTAACTGGCCCTGGAAAGGGAGGTGGTCCGATGAGTTTGCGATCCTATATGTCGCTGCTGAGAGGTTACTTAAGGGCATAGATCCCTACATCCCTGGAGCCACATCGACGGCTATAGTCATGGTCCCGCAGCAGTATCTGACTCCTTTAACCACCGGGGGATTCGTGGATCAGCCCAACTACCCTCCCCTCTCCTTCCTGGTGCTTGTCCCTGCAATTTTGCTGAAGCAGACCTTTCTTCCCGTGATCGTGTCCACCCTCTCGATCTTACCCATGGTGTTCAATAGGTGGGGCAGGGAGGCCGGAGCTGTAGCTGGAATCCTCTGCCTTTCCGCGGACTGGGTTTACTTGGGCTCCCCACCTCCTCTGGACTTCTTATGGAGCACCTCACTCTCCTTCTCCTATTACCTATTCCTCATGGGGAGAGAGAGGAGTGCTGGGATCCTCTACGGAGTAGCACTCTCGCTGAAACAGCTCCCACTTTTCGTCCTCTTCCCTTACCTCTACTCGGCTTACAGGGAGTACGGTAGGAGAGGTCTCATCAGGTTCTCCTTGGGAGTGTTGACTAGCCTCGCCGTGTTCAACCTACCCTTCTTAATCCTCTCACCATGGAATTACGTTAATGGTGTCCTAACCCCAATGTCCTCCCACCTCCTTGGCATAGGAATGGGGATATCTCAGCTCTCCTTCACCGATCTGTATTATCTCCCTCCACAGTTCTTTACGTCCATGGAACTCCTCTACCTCGCTGCGGTTTGGTGGATGTACGCTAAGTTCTACGATAGGCTGAAGTATGCGATCTTCGCCCTACCCACTATCCCCCTTTTGTTGGGCTACAGAGTCCTCCTCTCTTACCTCTTCTACTGGGTGATCCCTTCGTCCATCGCAGCGTCCCAGGCCTCCAGGATGGAGACCTCAAAGACCCTGAAGATCTCCGGGAGAACAGCCATAGCCCTAGCACTTATATCCCTCATACTGGTCCCGACTTTCGCTGGGTTGACCTTACATCAACAGGGGAATGAAGAAGGCTCGCTTCAGATTACTCCCCTGTTCGTTGAGATAGAGGGAGGACAAGTCAAGGAGATCGAGGTCAACGTAACCTATATCTCTAAGGTCTATAACTCCACGCCCATTTACTTCAGGGCTTTTTCCCATAACCAAATAGGATCAGGTTATGATGCCAATGGTATTCTCCTCTCCTTCCAAGGGGTAGACAGCTTCCCCCCCAACTTCACGATCACTGTAATCTTGTCTCCCACCTTGAACCTAACATGGAGTCCTCCCATAGAGATAGTGGGCTACTACGCTGAAGTCCAGGGTCACACCGTGCTCAATTACACTGACGTCACAGTGATCAACCTGGGCCACTAAAGTCCTCGAGATGGCTCAAAATCACTTTTGCTTATGCTATCTACGCTAAAGACTCTTCATGACCTCAGAGAGGTGTGATGCATACTCTGCAGTCCCCAGGGGTTCGACGCCGAAGTACCTGGCTAAGTCCGAGGTAACCTTTTTGTTCCTCACCGCTTCCTTTATTGCCTTGTCTATATATTCGGCAGCTTCATTCCAACCCATAAAGCGAAGCATGAGTTCCCCTCCCCTAATTATCCCTGTGGGGTTAGCCACATTCTTCCCTGCATACTTGGGAGCAGTGCCGTGAATTGCTTCGAACATCCCACCTGAGTCACCCACATTGGCGCCGCCTAGCATACCTATATTACCTATTAGTGCTCCGGCAGCGTCCGATATTAGGTCCCCATTAACGTTGGGGGCTAATATGATGTCGTATTCTTCTGGCCTGGTTATTATTTGCTGGAACATATTGTCTGCTATCCTATCGTTGACCAGGATCTTCCCCTCTGGGACTTTACCTCCATGCCTCTCACTGATCTCTTGCTCCGTCACGATCCAGTCCCTGAACTCGGTCTTAGCTACTTCATATGCCCACTCCATGAAAGCGCCCTCAGTGTATTTCATCACGTTCCCCTTGTGCATAATGGTGACTCTCCTCCTCTTGTTGACGATCGCGTACCTTAGGGCCATTCTGGCTATCCTGGCTGTTTTGAACTTACTTATGGGCTTCAGTCCTATTCCCGTATCCTCCTCCAGTTTGACCCCTAACTCCTTAGCCAGGAACTCCCTTACCTTCCTAGCCTCAGGACTGTCATAGGGCCACTCTATCCCCCTGTATAGGTCGTCCGTGTTCTCCCTGAAGATCACTATGTCCACTCTCTCAGGAGACTTTATGGGACTTTCCAGTCCCTCCATATACTTCACTGGTCTTATGTTAGCGTAGAGGTCCAGCATCATTCTTATGCTCACGTTTATGGACTTCCAACCCTTACCTATTGGAGTGGAAAGTGGACCCTTGAGAAGGACCCTGTATTTTAAGATCTCCTCCTGGGTACTTTGGGGGAACCTGTCCCCTACCTTGGCCTCTGCCTTGTCCCCTGCGAGGACTTCCCTCCAGACTATTCTCCTGTCCGAACCGTAAGCTCTCTCCACGGCTGCGTCCACTACTTTCATAGCCGCCCTAGTTATCTCAGGGCCTATTCCATCCCCTTCCACGTATAGAATTATGGGATCCTTGGGTACTATCCATTTACCCTTGTCGAATGTAATGGGGTTGCCTTCCATGCGGATCACTGAACTGGCTCAGTTAAAATGTTTCCCTCGTGGCAAAACATGATTGCTTCTACGGAAAAGCCTCCACCCTTTTTGCTTATCTCCACCCCTCCACGTCCCATTACCCTGGATCGAGCAGGGAAGGAGCAGCGTTAGTACCACTGGGGAAAGTTTGAAAGTATTTAAATGAGGAGGGCTATCCTTCCAGCCCTGAAGGGCGAGGCTCTACGCCCCTTAACCCTCCTTCTTTGTATCGAATTAAAGATTTAACTAAGGAGAAATAATGGAGGTAAATCCCGAAGTGCGGAATTGCTTAAAGAGGTTTCATCAGAACATTACATCGAGTTCAAAGTATGAATAATTGGATCAAAGTTTAAACTACAATACAAGGATATCTAATGCAATATAGTTTTTATACTATTGTCAACACCTCTGAAATGTGGAACCCTTTCTCTTCACGTGTAACGGTAGCGTAGTGGGCAAGGCGGGAAGCGTTGAAGAGTTAGCTGAGGAAATGAGTAGACTCTCCTCCAGCTATGGGGAGTGCATACAGGAACAATTGAGCCGTGGTAATATATCCAAGTGGCTTAAGTATATGGGGGACGATTCACTGGCGAGTCTACTGGGGAATGAGAGAGATATATATCATGCCGTAGAAGTCATAAGGGAATTCAGAGGCGCGCGGTTCCTCAAAGTACTACCTCCCTATGTAGTAACCGTTTCCCCCTCACCTAGGGGTGAGCAATACCCTATTTAACCCATAGTTAGGGTCAGTCTCACTTGAGAGACGAACTAGGTTACTTTGATCCCCCACCCTAAAAGGAGAGGCTTTCCACCTCCTTAAACCTCCCTCTTTGCAAATAATTATTTGACTCTAACTTTACTAAGCCCAGTTTTAAAAGTGAGTTTATTAACTCTGATGACGATAAAGGGGTAATGTGCTGGGACGTAGAGCGAGTGTATGAAGAGGAGAGACAGAGCAAGAAGCAGAGGGCTATGAAAAGGGAGAATAAGGTCAAGGAGAGGCCCTTAGCAGCGGTGTAAGAACTGCGGTGTAAGAACTGCGGTGTAAGAACTGCGGTGTAAGAACTAAGGAGGATCGGACGATGAATAGTAAAGCTAGTTTTCTTTTTCTTTCATTTAATTCATGAGTTTTTGTGATATAGCCAAGTGCATCCCACGCAGCACGAGTTAAAGCTTTGAACTCTTAGGCGATCGTCTCTTAGATGAATAGACTTGTAATAACTGGAAGGCCCGGAGTGGGTAAGACCACCGTGTTCCTCAAGGTGCTTAACTCCCTCAAGGGCTTCAAAGTTTACGGCTTCTACTGTCCTGAGGTGAGAGTTAGTGGTAAGAGGGTAGGCTTCGACTTAGTCTACTTGGACGGAGGAGAGGAGTGGATGGCGAGGGTCGATTGCGAAGGAGTGAAAGTAGGGAAGTACTGTTTGAACCTAGGGGCAGGAGAGAGACTGAGCCTTAAGGAGGCTATTTCCTCAGACCTCATAGCGGTGGATGAGGTGGGGCCCATGGAGATGCGTATACCCAAGGTGGCCGAATTCATTAGCCGGATCTTGAGCCTTGATAGACCTTGCCTCCTAGTGGCCCATAGGAGCATGATGATCCGTGGGGAAATTTTCACGGTCACCGAGGACAATAGGGATCACGTGTCCTCACTGATCTCCTCAAAGCTCACTGAGTTACTGAGGAAGGATCGCCCTTAGACCAATTCCTCCAATCACCGAACTTCCTATCGTATTCTGGGCAGCCGCGCCTGTAATTTACAGGTCCTATCCACTCAACGTTGACTAACTTATCAAAGAATAGTCTTTCCCTCGCTCCTGGTGGAGCTAGGAACTGGGAGAACTCCTTGGTGACCCTGAGCATGTCCTCGAGGCTCTCGAAGTACAATATGACGACTCCCTTAGAGGCTATATTTAATGGGAAAGAGAACACCGAGTATTTGGCAGGAACCTTCAGTTCCCTGATCAACACTATGAGGTCTTCAAGGGGTATCTTAAGGGAAGAAAGGAGAATACCCAGTTTGTAGCAGTTTAGCGAGTTGGGGTGCTGTCTCCCAGCTCTGTAGGCTGCTATACACGCTTCACATTTACCCCAAGAGCCTATCCCAGTCCACTTCACGTTTGTTTTAAACGTTATCTCAGTTAAATCGAATCATGAAAGGCCCCGTTTCATTTCGAGAATGGGGAGCGAATTCTAACTAAGAGTGTTGTCTCCAGCTACCTTTACAGAAGGGGGTTAACGGGCGTAAAGCTCCGCGGGCGGAGAAGGGCAGCTTCCTAGTTTAACTACCACACCCTATTTCCCCAGTTATGCTAGCTATGTTCTCCCCGGCCAGATCCGGGGCGATGGGACTTAGGAGGAGCAACAGGCATCCATCCCTTGCTAAACGACGGATTCCTTTCCCTCCCGGATCGGAGTCAGGTGGATGTGACCCTGCGGATGTAGCCCTCTGCCATACTCTCCACTAGGTGAGGGACTTGAAATCGGACCTACGGTGGGAACGGTGAACCCCTGAGAGGAACCCTTCAGGGCGGGGAAGGAGGTCAGCGAGAGTTCAGCTTTCATCGTAACTGACAGTTATTTTTAACTGTTGATCGCTCAGCCCCACGACCCCTCCTCGCTCCTCACGCCTGGGTTGGGGGCAGACCCTAAGCCACGACGTGGGAGTTCCGCGCCTTCCTCCACTCCGCGACCGCTCTAGGCTCCACAGGGTTCCCTCCGATCTAGTTGAGGGAAAATTTCACAAGTTCCTCCGCTAATAATATGTGGTTCAAGTCAAATTTCACTGGAAGATCTGGTCCGTGGGCACGACCAACGGACATAGGGGATTACATGGAGAGTTGACTGGACGGACATTCTGCAACAGTTCACTCAATTATTGATTAGAAGTGATCGAGCAAGCGAGAGTGACGCAGAAATGTTACAGACCTTCATATCTCCTCACAAAGGCTTAGCAGAGGCCCTAAAGAGCCAGTATATGCTCTGTAAAACTCCCACCGTAGTGTTAAGGTTAAGATCCCTATATCTAAGGGACGACATCCCCTTGGTCTCCTTCAACTCCTTGAAGATCCACTCTATGTTACTGAATACCTTGTCTATAGTGCTCTGAACCATCCTCCTAATTAACTTGCTCTTTATTCCACCTGTCAGGGTAGGCATTACCTTCCTCGTGACTTTCAGGTCATACTTCCAGCTCAGGTAGAGCAAGTCCCAATACCTAGAGGGGAGTTTCTCCATGACTGGAAGAGGATTTTCCCTTATCCTACTGGTCCCCATGGGGATCACTGGCAAGGGGAAGATCCAGGCGGTGAAGTCGTGATCGGTTATCTTCTCCACGAGCTTTATGGACTGCTCCACGTCCTCATCTGTCTCATCCACGTAGCCTATCGTCATGGTGTAGCAAGGATAGATGAAGTTATCGTTCATTATGGCTGTGGCATCGATCACTACGTCCCCCCACTCTGACGGACGATAGGGGAAGGACTTGGCATTCATATACTTCACGAATATCCTCTCGCTCCCGGTCTCAAGTCCAACCACAGGTGCATTCCCTCGATCCTTTTCGTATCTGGCGATCTCAGCTAACGCTCTCACCGTCCTAGGGCTTTCCTTGACTGGAGGAGCGGAGATGTGGGCGAAACTCATGGAGTCCACCCCTGACTCCATTACCTTAGAGAATAGGGAGACTATGGCGTCGTGGTTGACCCTTAGCTTCTGTGAGCCATAGAGCATTATGTCATCGGTTATTAGGTCTACCCTCTTTGCCCCTGCCTTCACGTTCACTTGGACTTCCTTTATAATAGTCTCTAAGGGGATGGACATGAAGGTATCAGGCGTTATGGAGCAGAAATGACATCCCCTGGGACATCCACGTGTGACCTGAACCTCTCCCAATCTGGCGGGGTTAACTATGGGAGGTATCTCCTCTGGTCTCCTAGGCCTCCTTCCGTAAACCACCTTGGGGACTTCCTCACCTCTCTCTATCTTACGCACCAGAGGAGGTAGGTCTAGTTCGGCGTGGCCCACGAAAACCACATCCACCCACGGAGGCCTATTCTTCTCCAACTGCCAAGACCCTGGACCCCCTACGATTACCTTGAAGCCGTATTTAGCCTTCAGTCTCTCCAGTTTCTCTCCCAGTTCTTCAAAGAACTTGGCTGTCCAGCTCATGCCTCCTCCGAAGAGCATGGTGAGCTTGAAGGTCACAGGCTCTATGCCCAGAGGATCGTGAGTAGTAACTCCCACTACCTTAGTATCGCTGTGCACTACCTTGTCCACCTTCTCGGGAGTCGTTACAGTTACGTCTATCCCTGCGTTAAGTAGGGTCGCCTCCACTTTCCTGACAGGGTAAGGGGCCAATAAGGCCCTTCCATTTTTGTCCGTCCTCATGGGTGGAGCGAAGAATTTATCTATGAATAACCTTGGGACTAACCTGTAAGGCATGCATGCCACATAGCCTAAGACTCCGGTTCCTCCATAGTCCGTGAAAGTCCCCCTGTCAGCTGTGAGTATAACCTTTGACAAGAGGGGTCAAACAGTATGGAAGGCCCTTACGTTTTTAGACTTTTCTTTTAATAGGCAATGAGGGATTTCACAATAAAATAGGGAATTAGCTTTTGGATAATAAAGTCGTGTTTAACGCAGGTCACAGTATATGATGTTTCAGAGTTCTAGCGTTAGGGAAATCCTCACCTTAATAATGGAAACAAGAATTAGTATGGGATCTCCCCTAGGTCTTCGACCAAATCTAAGAGATACTTTCAGGTCCTTCGCACTGACTTCCTCCCCGCCCTGAAGGGTTCTAGGGTGGTTCATGGTTCCCACCGTGAGGGGTTACATCACTCATCTGGGGGGCGGTAGCCTAGAGGGCCACCACCACCTCTTAGGGTCAGAAAGAGGGGGTGGGGTTCCTTCGTGTGAAAGGGGGAGGAATGCTGTTGCCTAATACCCCTCTCCCCAGTCCCCTCGCTCTGGATCAAGTTATGGAGTAGCGTCGTTAACGCAACGAAAATGAATTTAGAGAGTGTTTGAATCAGGGGTTATCCATCCCCTTGGCGAGGCTCTACGCCCTGCTCCCTTCTCTTAAAGGTCTATGTGTTCTTGAGAGAATCGCCAGTGGATGACTAAAGAAGTCGTGGGGAGGGAAGTCCACGCATCCTCACAGGATCTCGCTTAACTTCCTGTTCTTAGTGTTTGGCCCCAAAGCTAGGGCCGCTCCACCCAGCGCCGAGATCGTACCCATGACGCCAAAGGATAGGAACGGCGAGAGGTTGTAAAGCCAATTTATGGCTAGCGGACCCACAGCTCCTCCCAGGTGTCCCAGACCATCTGCTATTCCAGATCCCACAGCCCTCATATCATCGCTCAAGGTCTCCGCTGTATAGGTATACATGGGTGGGAACTTCATCCCCTGCGTGAGCATGGTAGCGGAACCCACGAGTAACGTCCAAGTTCCTCGAGTCAGGGGCATGGAGATCATCAGGATTCCAGAGATCACGTTCACAAGTGAAGAGGAGATCCTTCTCTCTAGTTTGTCGTTGATCAAAGTGGCAATGAGTACGCCAAGAGGATCACCATACAGTATGTACGTATAGGCCAACTGTACATTCTGAAACCCCTTATCTCTCAGCAGCAGGAAAAGAGGGTTGGAGAAGAAAGAATAGCCCGCAGCATAGCTCAGGCTCCATGCTAAAAGCAAGAGTAGGAGCCTCTTCGTCTTCCTCCACTGAATTTGGATCCTCATGGGCCTCCACAGCCTGGACTCAGGGAGCTTGAGTCTAGTCAACACTGCCACAGCGGAGAGGAGCAAACTGGCCAGGTAAAGTAACCTCCAGTTTCCTTGTCCCAAGAGTACAGCGAACGGGCCCACTGTCATACTAACGGCGAAACCTCCCACTGTCACTATACCCACAGCCTTGCCCCTGTTTTCAGGGGTTGTCGTCTCAGAGATGTAGGTGGGGACTAGGGCGATCTCCCCCTCTATCCCGAGGCCTATGACGAACTCCGCTAGAGTCAATTGAAGAAAGGAGCCTGATGAGAAAGCTAATGCCGAACCCACCGTGACTAAAATCATTGAGGACAGGAGACCCGTTTTCCTTCCCATCCTAGTCCCTATGAAGCCATTGATCGCTCCCCCTACGAAATAACCCATCATCTCTGCGGTCAGGGGCAAGTTCACCTCCGGTGAGCTTTGGGGTAAATCGAAGGATTTGCCCGCGTAGGATATAACGTAGGGAACGTTGAATATATCCCAAAAAGATAGGGTAAAGCCTAAACAGAGAATCAGTAGGTGAAGGGGCCTTATGCCTTCGACCATGGGGGAGGAGTTAGGAGTGGAATAAAAAAACTATAGTTGTAGACAGATCGACGATTCAGCCTGATCTAGAGGAGTTAATCGCCTTTATCAGTATAAAAATTTTTATTTTTAAGTTTATTAATGAATGCATATGGAATTACCCACTCGATAGTCACACTGCCCAAAAGAACGGGAATCGGGACGTGAGCCCCGCGCCCTTGGGCCTCGGAATTAAACTGATCACTGTGAGTAGGTAGCCATGGTCAATTTCCCATGTTTAATCGTGAAGGCCAATAAAATGAAATTATTGTGTTGGAAAGAAATGTTATAGAGATGGGGGCTAAGGGGAAGCTCCGCCAAGGAGACGGATTACCCCTCTCAAATACTCCCTTTTCGAGCGCGTTCCCAGTGGAGTCAAAGGCGCTCCTCCCCAGCCCAATCCGGACAGTGAGGATGAGGAAGGGGGCAGTGTCCCTCTCCCTTTCACATGGAGGGTCCCCCCTCCTTGGGGATCCGGACTCAAACGGATGGCCCCTGACCCCTCGACTGTCAACGGGTGAGGGATCTAATCCCCCATGGTGGGAAACATGAACAGTCTGGAACCCTTCAGGGCGGGGAGGAAATCAGATTCCCGTGAAATTCCTTGTCTTTCCAAGGAGTTCGTGCTAATTTACGTCACTCTTTAGAACATCATTGAGCAGAAAATCTTTACTTTATAAAAAGAACATAATATAAAAGTATTTCTATTTTGTTAAAGGATCGGCCTTAGAAGCCCTCTCTCACCTTAAAGCCTAATGCCATATAGGAACAAGGTAGAATGCTCCTTAGGGCGCACAGATCTCCCTCACGGATCTTACTGAATTGCCATAGGAGCGAGCGAAGGTATTTGTCAGCTCACGCAGAGACGTAGAGCCTCCTCCCGTCTTTGAGTATTATTTCATAGCATTGACCTCCAGGGCTAACATTGTAGAAACTCACTTTCCCGTCTATGGAAGAACCAGCGAGGATTATACCCTCCCTTCTAGATATGGAGGCTATGACATTGCAAACCTCTGGAGGAGTCTCCATGATTCTAATGCTTTGCACCTTACTCCTGGCGATCTTTATTGGAGGAAAGTTGGGTAGGTCTATAATTATTTCGTCTTGTCCTAGTTGCATAGCTAAGTATAGGTAAATATAGTTTATAAATCTTACAATGAGTGCAATGACTCCTTGATCTACTTTAGTTCAGAGACTCCAGTTTCTGACTTCCTCCCCGTCCTAGAAGGGTTCCAGACTGTTCATGTTTCCCACTATGGATTCGGGTTTTACATCCGGTGGACAGTGGCCCAGAGGACTCCCCACTTAATAGGGGATCCGTCATCTAATACCTCTTGATCCAGAGATATGAGAGGGGAAATGATGGGTGCTTCTCCCTCAGTCCCATTTCTTGATCGAGCTGGGAAGGGGGCGTCGTTAGCTTCACTGAAAATGGTTGAAAAACTGGTATTTAAATGAGGAGGCCGTCTATCCCCTTGGCGAGGCTTTCTACCCCTTAACAGTATTCCATTCGCGGCGGGGGTTTCCTTCTTCTCAGGGCGACCGATCACCCGCAGCTAGGTTCCACGGGCTGCATTACCCAGTGAGGGTTGCGGAGGGTCCGCGCTCCACGGGCTCCCCAATCGCGGGGTATAGCCTGACCCTCACAGCCTCGGCTGATCATTGCTTTAATATCAAGGCAAAACATTCCTGTAGGGAGCATAGGGGGTCTCCCCCCCACCCTCCGAAGATAAAGTTCAGAGCGGATCCTATTCGATTTCCTCCTAGCAGGCCTGCGATGAGCCTACGACTTATTAACTTCCCCAACCAGCTGATCCACAACCTTCATGAAGATCTGCATGATCACAGCCTCCTTCCTACCTAATATAGGTGGGGGGGAAATACACGTTTATAACCTCACTAAGAAGCTTGCCTCCCTAGGCTACAACGTTGAGGTGCACGTCAAGGGAGAACCAGGAGAGATCGACGTTCCAGTGGTAGGGCACAAGGCTTTTTGGAGGTGCAAATGCCTAGTGTTACACCTTCACGGCCTAGCTATGTCCAGGAGGGACTCGCTCTGGAACTTACGCACCCTATTGGCTTCAGGTTACGTTTTTACCCCTCACAACAGCGTCATAGCCCTTAAGGAGAGGAGGTTAGGATTCATCTCCATACCCATAGCTAAGAGAGCGAAGAGAGTCCTCGCCGTCAGCGAATGGGAGAAGCGGGAAATGGAGAAGATGGGGATCACGAAGATCACTGTCGTTCCCAATGGCGTCTCGGACCTAGCCTACACTCTCCCCAGAAGCGAAGGACCTGAGGACTACCTCCTATACTTGGCCAGAATATCCAGGGGCAAGAACCAACTAGCAGCTGTGAGGGCTTTGAGGGGAACTGATGTCAAACTCTACATGGTTGGACCAGTTAACGATCAGGGTTACCTCGTGGAGATCTTGAGGGAAGCCAAGAGGTTAGGGGTAGAGGATAGGGTGAAGTACCTCGGCGTGGTAAGTGAGGAGGAGAAATTCAGGCTCATAGACGGCTCTCTGGCTGTTATTTTAGTCTCGGACACGTTGGAGGCCGAAGGGATCGCAGTGAAGGAGGCCATGGTCAGAGGGAAGCCCGTGATCGTGAGGAATAGGGGGGCTCTCCCTTACCTAGTGAAGGATGGAATCAATGGATTCGTGGTGAACGGAGAGGAGGAGATCACCAATGCTGTGAGCCGGTTGAGGCATAGCCCTGAGCTTAGAGAGGAAATGGGCGAGCTCAATAGGAAAGAGGCTGAGGCGTGGAAGTGGGACGCCATAGCCAAGAGAGTTTTGGAGGTCTACAGAGAGGTCTACGGTTCAGTACTCTGATAGCGTACCCTTAAGCCTAGCTAGCTTAAACGAGTAGTTGTAAGTGAACACACCTAGGGGGATCAACACAGCATTGAAGAGGACAAGGATCAGTATAGTAGGTGTCAATTGAAAAATACTAGCCCCTTGTAGCATGGAATCCCTCAACCCGTTGAGGGCCCAAGTCAATGGGATAGCGTAGCTTATGTACTTCACAGCCAAGGGAAGAACGGATATCGGGAATACAGTCCCTGAGATCAACGTTGTGAAAGTGGAGAAGAAGAATGATATGGGGTTTCCCTGCTTTATTATCATAGTGATGGCCCCTGCTATCATGGAGAACCCCAGGGTCGAGAGTATTAGGAGAGCTATTATGATCACAGTGCCCAGGACGTCAATGTGGTATATTACGCCCAGGGGAAGGCCTATGAGGAGGGTTATGACGCCGCTTATGGTGTTCAGGGTGAAACCCCATATCGCCGAGTAGAAGAGGAAGCCCAATACGCCCGCCCTAGATATGACGTAGTACTCAATTGTGCCATAGAGTTGTTCGTTCCTGATTCGTTGACTTATGGTGGTTATTATGGAGGAAACGTAGCCTTGGAAGGCCAGACCTATGACTACAAAGGACGTGTAGTTACTCACCCCGGTCTTCTGGACTAGGTGACTCCCCAGCGACGTTCCAGTGAAGTAATAGGTGAAAACTGGGAGAATCCATGAAAGTATGGTGAGTACCACCTGAGTCCTGTAGGTTATCCATACCTTGAAGCCCCTTATGTATAGGAAGGAATAGAGTCGAGAGATCACTCCCTCCATGTCCACCCTCCTCCTCTCCTCACTCTCTCCACCCTCTCTCCCTCCTCCTGTTCTCCGATCAGGTAAATGTAAAGGTCGTCCAACGTTGGCTCCACTTCCCTCTCCTCCTCCACTCTGAGGCCGTCCACATACGAAGCTGGCAACCTCAGAGTCACCGATCTCCCGTCAGAGGAGACGACGAACTTCCCCATACCTGGAGGGATCTCCCTAACTTTGACCTCCACCACCTTTCCCACTATCCTCTTGAGCTCCTGGGGAGTACCAATAGCTGCGACCTTTCCTCGTTTCATAACCACGATGTTCGAGGCTAGCTCCTCCACCTCTTTCAGGTAATGGGAGGTCATCAATATGGTTTTAGTCCTACTTATCTGCCTTATGAGCTCCCTGAATACCCTGGCTGAGAGAGGATCGAGTCCCAACGTTGGCTCGTCCATAAACATCACAGGGGGATCTGTGAGAAGTGCCCTGGCCAAGGCTAACCTCCTCTGCATTCCAGTGCTATACTTCATGTAAGGCACGTCCACCCAGTTTCCCAGACCCAGTAACTCCATGATCTCCCTACCCCTCCTCCTGGCCTCACTTAAGGAGAGGCCCTGAAGGGAAGCGAAGAAGATCAGGTTATCGAGCCCAGTTAACCTATAGTAGAGGAGCCTCTCACTCACCGTGACGAGACCTATGGAAGCCCTAACTTTCTTCTCCTCCTTAGTGACGCTGTAGCCATTTACGTAGGCCTCACCCGAACTGGGAATTATTAGTGTGGAGAGTATCTTAATCAGGGTCGTCTTCCCGGCTCCGTTGTGACCTACCAGGGCCCAAACCGACCCTTTAGGTTGGTCAAACGAAACCTCCTGAATTGCCCTTATTTCCCTCCCCTTGTATTTGAAGGTTTTAGAAACTTTCTGCACTGAAATGGCGCTCTGAGGCCTAAAAATCCCCATCCCAAAAACACCAACGTTATAATACAATGAGGGCCTGATTATTAATCTAACTATGTTAACCCGTGCATATCCTCTCAGAGGGACCTCAATGCTTCAGTGGGTGACAGTCTAGCTGCCCTCCACGCGGGTACCGCGCCAGCTATTAAGCCTATAATCGAAGCCAAGGCTATTACCCCTAAGATCAGGGTTGGAGTAATGACTGGTTCCACTCTGAGGTCAGCAGAGAAACCCCTGGTCAAGAGAGGGGCTAGGAAGTAGCTCCCCATAGCTCCTATGGTGGAACCTATGGTCCCTCCGCTGAGGCCAGTTATTAACGACTCTACCTCGAAGAGTAGGAGTACTTGGGAGTTAGTGAACCCCAGCGCTTTCATTACACCAATCTCCCTCGTCCTCTCCAACACCGAGGTATACATAGTAGTCATTATGCCGATGAACGCCACTACTAGGGAGATCCCGGCTATGGAGGTGAGGAGAGAGCCTATGGCGTTTATTATCTGCCTCACGGTCTGGATCGCTGATGACACCGACACCACAGTGTAACCGTTTCCCAGCAGATTCTGGAGTTCCTGAACTACGGAGTTCACCGAGTTCAGGTCCTTAGCGATCACTAGAACTCCAGTGTAGTGTGTTGTTTGGAGTATTATCTCTCCCTCAATTAGGGGTATGAAGATCCCCTCGTCCGGGTTTATGAAGAACCCCTGACCGAACTGTTGATAGACCCCTGACACGTAGAAGGAAACGGGTTTCAGGGAACCCGCCGAGAGCTCTAGGTTTACCTGGATCACACTGCCCAACGAAACGTTGGAGGCACCTGGGGCTTGGGGGAAGGCGATCCTGTAGCCTATTACCGCTGCGGTGGGATCGTCCGAGGGGGGTAAGCTTCCTCCGCTCAACCTAAGCCCTGGGAGAGCATAAGGTAGCCGACTTAGGTCTGTGGCCATGACTTGGACGCTTTCTACCTGATCCCCCTGTCTCACCGTTCCTGAGAAGAGGAAGAAGGGCAAAACGGCTGAGACGCCAGGGAGTTTCTCCATTTGGAGCACGATGAGAGGGGTTAGGGCGTAATTGCTCGAGGACGGAGAGACCACTATAGTTGTGATCCCCAGCTTGTAGAGTTGCTGGGTGATCGCCAGCTGAAATCCTGCAGTAGTGCCCACCAGTGTAACTATGGTCGCCGGTCCTATTATTATCCCCAGGATCGTCAGTATAGCCCTGACCTTCTTCTGCCTCAGGGAGTTGAAAGCTATACGCAGGACGTCTAGAGGCCTCATCTACCTCCTCCTCAGGTAGAGAATTGAGAAGATCACAGCAGCGAGTATGACGATACCTAGGGAGAGCCTGATCAGGCTCAGCTGTTTCACCCCCAAGCTCACAGAGGAAGTGGTGGAGGTGGAATTGGGGGGTGATTGGAATTGGACTTGAAAATCGGTCAGGTTAATGGTGAAGCGCTGACCGAAGTCGTTCTGATAGAATGCCTCCACCAAAACCTTTCCTGTCGTGGGTGGCCCTGAGTACCTCAAGGTCAGACTGAAGGGTAGGGGTGTGTTTGTCTCGACTTCCCCCACGTATGTGGAGGAGTTGGAGATCACTGTACCGTTAACCTCCAGGTATGCAGATACCACCGTGTAATACGCAGCAGTGGAACCCTCATTGAGGAGGGTTCCGCTAACTGTTATCTCCCTACCTGGGCTTGAATAGATCTGCTGCACTGCCTGCCCTTGAACCGAGAGCCTTACCTGGCCTATGACCAGGAAGCCCACAGGGAACTGGGAGGTGAGATGTTCCCCTAGTTGATCCTGGTAGTCTACTAGCAGAGTGGCGCTGTAGCCACCTTCAGGAGTATTGGGTGAAACGGCTATGGGCACACTCCACGTAACGGTTTGTCCTGGACTCAGCTCCCTGAAAAGCGATCCCGTGGGGATCACTGAGATACCCTCACCGGCCGGGATCTGTAGGCTTACCTGGACCCACTCTATGGACATAGACCCGGTGTTGGTCAAATTAAAGGAGAGCTGGGACACAGACCCTATCAGGGCCTTACCTTGGGTCACCGTGACTGCCACGGGGGACTGTTCAGCCTGCGCCACACTGAAGCCCAGCTGGGTGGACAGGGACTGGGGTTGACCGTATGGATCTAGGTATGAGGCCTGGAGTTGGAGCTGGACAGGGGAACCAGCAGCTGAGGAGGAGACGAAGAGGTAGAAGGGGAGGGTGACTGAGGAGTTGGGTGGGAGGGAATTTATGTTGTAAGTGGAGTTGAGGATCGAGACCAGGGGCGAAGTGGAGATCAGCTGTAGGTGTAAGTTGCTCAAGTTACCTGTGCCCTCATTGATCAGGACCAAATTTATTCCATTGGTTTGCCCTGGTTGGAGGACGTTGGATGAGGTGATCGCGATCAGTTCAGGGGATCCCCCTACGAAGACCGTGGAGTTCAGACTACTCTGAAAGTACTTGGTTCCGTTGTTCCAGGTGATGAGGACTGGAAAAGAGTAGTAGCCGGGTCTTAAGGACTGTGGTAGGTTGAGATAGAGGTTCACCTGAAACTGGGAGAGTGGGGGAATGGAGGGGTAGGCTTGAACTACTTGGGTCCCTCCATTAGGGGAGGTGAAGCCATTGCTCAGGTTAACGTGAACCATCACGTCGGAAATGGAGAAGTTCAAGAGATCCTGAAAGGAGAGCGTCAAGGGGACCTCTATCCCCCCTGGGTAAGGGGTTATCCTGGCCTCTGGAGATCCCCAGAAGTAGCCTTGGAACTGAAATGCGGGTTTATCGTAATCCTGGTAGGCAGAGGAATGGAGGGGGATCAGGGAGAACAGGGAAAGGAAAAATGCCGAAACTATGACGAGTGCAACTCCCCTCAACTGCTCACACCTCTGACTCCTTAATCTCCATCACCTTGCCATCCCTTATCCTTATTACCACCCTAGCCCGAGCTGCCACCTCTGGGTTGTGCGTCACTATTATGAGGGTCTTCCCAGCCCTCCTGTTGAGGTCCTCCAATATGTCCATGACCACTTTGGTGTCCTCTCCGCTCAAGCTACCAGTGGGCTCATCAGCTAGGATAATCTCTGGATCCGCGATCAAGGCCCTAGCTATTGCCACCCTCTGCTGCTGACCTCCTGACATTTGGCTAGGGAGCCTGTTAGCTACGGGCCCTACGCCCAGGGACTCCAGGAGTTTAAGCGCCTTACTCCTCCTCCTCTCCTTAGGTTCTCCACGCGCTACTAGTGGGAGTTCTACATTCTCTAGCGCCGTCATGCTATTGATCAGGTTGAAGGATTGGAAGACGAAACCGATCTTCCTATTCCTTAACTTCGCCAAAGCTCCGTCAGAGAGGTTGATCACGTTCACCCCATCTATTATTACTTTCCCCTTTGTTGGTCTATCCAACGCTCCTATTAGGTTGAGGAGAGTACTCTTACCTGAACCCGAGGGTCCTATTATGGATACGAAGTCTCCTCGCTTCACCTTGAAGGTCACTCCGCGAAGTGCTACCACCTCAGCCCCACTCCCAGGAGAGTAGAGCTTATAGACGTCGAGGACCTCTACTGCATTTGACGGAAGACTCAGGCCTCCTCACCTTTTGACGTCCTTATGGAAGCTACCCCTGTGAAGCTTAAAATTATCCCGAGAACAATAAGCCCGAATCCCAAGGAGTAAGGCAGGAGCGTAGAAGAGCTGGTCTCGCTCACACTCGAGACCCCCAATACTATCAGTTTGCCCAAAGGATCGAGGAACACCTGGATGAGAAAGCCGACCAGAGAAGTTGAGATTCCGGCATAAGCTAGTCCCTTGCCCAAAGTGGATCCCTGGTTCTCAAGCTCGTCCAGCTTTAAATTAATTCAGGTTGAACTCTTACCGTAGAGGAGTTCGTAAGTCCTCCTTATGACTTCTGTTATTTCCTTTCCCCTCTCCCGCTGCAGCTCCCTCCTAGGCCTGAAGTCGTCCAACTGTCTTTCCCATGTGGGAATTAGGTGGATGTGGACGTGGAACACCACCTGTCCGGCGCTCCTACCCACATTGGAGACCACCCGCATGCCGTCAGCCTTCAAAGCCTCCTTGACTGCTGTGCCCAACCTCTTTAACACTACCCCCAGATCCCTCAAGTAGTCGTCAGAGACGTTGAGTATATCGTCGAAGTGCTCGTTAGTCACAATTAGGGTATGACCTGGAGCCACTGGATATTTGTCCAGGAAAGCGGTAAACTTGTCGTCCCTATACACTATGAAGGCAGGCTCCTCGCCCTTAAGGATGCTGCAGAAGACACACATGGTTCCGAACTCGATCGTCGAGTTAAAAACTTCTAGTAACCTTGAGCCCCCAGACCTTTGGGTGGGAGTCTAACCGCTCGACACTAGTGTCCCTCCCTGGAGTTGGACTATCCAAGCCCCGTACTCCTCTGAGGATTCCCCATGACCCACTCACCTTAGGTGAATGGCTGAGGGCTGAGTCCACACGCCTGATCACGAGCGATAGAAATGAGCGAAAAAAGTATGGGGGACAAACGGAAAGTTTTTGAGCCCTAATTTCCTCCGCATACTCATGGGTCAACGTCCATTCAAACCAGTGAACCTCTTCGTCGCAATCAATGCCTTTCCCCTCGAGGAGTCTTCGTTGAATTCATACGAACAGCCTGATCGTTTAAGGGTTTACAGACTCTCTCGATTCCTAAGCATGCTCTAGGAGGGAGAGGTTATGGGTGAACAGGGCGTCTTCATGTATGTCTCGGCTCGCAAGTTGGATAGGGAGTGGTGGAGGCTGAGTAAGGCGGAGAGAAAGGAGACGTTGGAGAATTTGAGGGCATTGGAGTTGGGCATTCGTAACTCCCAGGTGAGAAGGTACCTTTCGTTGAGGTGGGACGCGGATTTGATCCATTGGGTAGTAGCAGAGGATACCTCAGACCTTGGGGAGTTCGCCTTCGGCGTTAGATCCCTGTTAGATCCCTATTCAAGGGAGACATTCAGTTCCCTTTCCATATACGAACCCTCTCCTTACCTCAGGCCAAACTTTAGAAGGTTCGAGTTAGAGGAACCCCCCCTCCGTTACTTCATAGCCTACCCCATGAAAAAGGACGTGAATTGGTACTTGTTACCCTTCGATGAGAGGAAACAGATCATGGCTGAACACATCGGAATGGCTAGATCTCACCCTGAGTCTGGTCAGATCAGGTCCTACACCACATATAGCTTCGGCTTGGGGGATCAAGAATACGTGGTACTTTATGAGGCTTCCTCGCTCACCGCCTGGTCCCACGTGACGGAGAAGTTGAGGGAGGCTAAAGCTAGGAAATGGATAGTCAAGGAGGAGCCGATACTGGTGGGGGAGCTGAGGAATGACGTGGATTGGCTACTCCTTGAGAAGGGAAAGGTAAAGTAGGGAGGCTACCGTTTTGGCGTCCAGTATCTGACCCTTCATTACCATGTCCAAGGCCTGGCGAAGCTTCACCGGATACAAGGTTATGAGCTCGTACTCCTCCGGCCTCGCCTTCCCAGCCCTCAACCGAGTAGCTAGGAATACGTGCATCAACTCGTCGCTTATGCCCGGTGAAGGGTAGAAGGTTAGTATCTCCCTGATCTCCTCCGCCTCATATCCGGTCTCCTCTGAGAGCTCCCTGATAGCAGCGCTCTTAACGTCCTCACCTGGATTCAGGGTCCCCGCGGGCAGTTCGAGGATCCACTGGCCTATAACCGGCCTGTATTGCCTGATGAGGATTACCTCATCCCCTAGTAGGGGGATCACCACCACTGAACCAGGGTGCCTGACCGACTCCACCTTGACGCTCTTCCCGTTAGGTAATATGACCTCCTCTACTTCCACTGCAAATTTCCTACCGCTGTAGACCCTCATCCATTGGTGCTGAACGGTTTAGTTAATAAGCTCAATGAGGCTTGAGTCGCCTAGGCAGGAACCTCTCAACCTTAGCGTAGTACTTCTGCCAGTCCAGCTTAGCCGCTACTATCCCTAGGGCGATGAATAGGGCACTCCCCAGGAGGCCCAGTTCGAACTCGGAGAGCCCAAGGAAAGAGGTCACAGACCCTAAGAAGGTCAACCCTGCTAACTCCACTGGGATCTCAATGGAACTCTTGATCAACTTACCTAGGGTCACGACCGCGTTGAGCTTCAGGAGAGGCCCCTTGACTATGCCGTTCCCTAGATAGAGGTAGTCGTCGAGAGGTAGGAAGGGGATCACTGAAGCCACTAAGGAGACTAGGTAGAAAGAGTTGGACTTCACGAACTTCTTGAGTAGTTCCACGTTTTTGCTCCCTTTGCTGAGAGGCTTGCCCAATCCTAGTCCCAGTAGGTACATCACGTTCTTAGACGAGGAGGACCCTAGGGAAGAAACCAACACGAACAGCGAGAAGTTGAGGGGAGTAACTCCCACCTGGGTTAGGAAAGAGGTGGCCACTAAAGTATAGGAGACGCCGAAGAAAGGAGTCGCATTGCTCACGAAGCTCACGGCGAACACAGCTAGGAGGCTATAGAGGAGGCTGACCACGAATATTATTAGGAACTAGACTTAAAATCGTTGCTTAGATAACAGTCACTCTATGATCCTGGAAGTCCCCATATCCTCCAAGTGGAACCAGAGGATAATGTTCGTGAACTTCGACGGCAAACCCGTTTACGCTTTCAGGCCTTCATCCCTTCCCAGCGGCAACTTCTACCTAAAGTTCGAAGTAGAGGGAGTTCCCCCTTCTCCTGGGAAACACGTCTTAGAAATAGTGACTGAGAGAGGGGATTACCTCAGGACTGAGATCAACCTCTGACTTCCTCTCAGCCCTGGAAGGAGCGAGGCTTTCATTCTTTTGTAATCCACGTCTTCCTCAGCTCCTCTGAGGTTAAGGTAATGGCGATTTTACTCATGTTAGCTAAAGACCTCTCGTGCGACTCCTTGTCTGAGGACGAGACAGCATCTGTGACCACAACGGGGATGAACCCCCTGTTCAGGGCATCCCTAGCTGTGGACTCCACCCCCATCTCTGTGGCTATTCCGGTTATGATCACTGTGGTCCTGTTGGAGTTCCTCAGGAGCAACTCGAAGTTTGTGCCTATGAAGGCGCTCATGGTACTCTTATTGATGATCACTTCTCCTCTCCTCGGGTTCACCGCTAATCCCATGTCCCCTTGGACCCTACGATAATTAGCCCTCGACCTGAGTATTTCCATGAATGGGGGTTCAAAGCCTTGAGGGAAAGGAACTGCCCTCGTGTAAACTATTGGGATGCGAACTCTCCTAGCGGAGTCGAGGACGAGGTTAAGGTTCTTCATGAACTCGTCCCTGTTGAAAATTGCGTTCACTAGAGCCCGTTGAACATCCCACACCAATAGTACACTTTTAGAGGGGGACAAGAACTGGGAGACCCTAGCGGGCAGGGACTGCATACTATAACGATCTTCAGTGCTGGGTAAAGAGTTTTCCCTCAGAGAGTGCAGGAAGACTATAGAAGAGTGTTTACCTTAAAGGGGTTTGGGCTTCATAGGATTTCATAATATTTAATATCAATCCTCAGCCCTTGGGCTTCACCAGGGTCACGGGGCATTGCCCCACTCATCCTCCTCCGCCCCCTTAGCGGGGTAACCCCA
>Ga0081529_132920_pt1 | contig 25457 bp, 24 predicted proteins | sample EchGeymetagenome_FD_71012 | JGI IMG/M metagenome (GOLD analysis project Ga0081529, IMG submission 71012) | Ferrous microbial mat and aquatic microbial communities from Echinus Geyser, Yellowstone National Park, USA - transect B T=78-80 C v2... ...
ACGAGAACGACCGTAATGTGATCGCGATGAACCTAAATGGTGGTCTCCGACCCTCTCGACCGCCCCTCAGAGATGTATCTCCGGATGAGGGGAACCTCCGCCAGCGGGGAGGAAGTCAGTTCGCGTTCAATAGTGTCGGTAGAGCGTATTAACCCTAAATCAATATTTTATTTAGGAATTGTTCATTTCCGGCACCAACGCTTTTCTCATTTTAGTTTCCTTGATCGGTAATTCTTATCAGACTTTGATTTCCAAATTTCCAGTCTGCTGTGCGGAAGCTTTAAGCTTTAAACAGCGAAGGAGTATTGATGATAAAGGTCGTTTTCGGGGACTCTAGAAATATGAGCGAGATAGAGGACAAGAGCGTCGGTTTCGTCCTCACTTCTCCACCGTACTATAATGCTCCCTTCGATTTCCCAGACCTTTTTCCCTCCTATGAGGACTATTTGAGCTTACTTGCGGAAGTTGGGAAGGAGATATTTCGAGTGCTTGATGAGGGCAGGGTTGCGGCTTTCGTAACCGCAGACGTCAGAATTGACGGTGAACTCTACCCTATCGTTACAGACCTGATAAGTGTAATGAGAAATGCAGGTTTCAAGTATCAGGAAAGGATCATATGGAAAAAGCCCGAGGGTTACGTGAGAATAAGTAGGAGAAGTGGCGTACTTATTCAAAATCCTTATCCTCTTTACTACTACCCTGACAACGTTTATGAGGACGTTGTTGTATTTAAAAAACCTGGAAAATTTACGCCTAGAAATAAGGAAGAGAGCAAAATTGACATATATAAGTTTCAGAGAGAAAAGTGGTACTTAAGTGTTTGGGAGATAACTAACGTCTTACCCAATAATAAGTACTCCAAGTATACGGCACCATTTCCGGAGGAATTGGCTCACAGAATTATTACGCTTTATTCTTATGCCGGTGACACGGTCCTAGACCCCTTTGCGGGCACTGGTACTACGTTAAAGGTGGCAAATGATTTGAAGAGGGATGCCATAGGTTATGAAATAGACCCAGAGTTAAAGGACGTAATAACGGAAAGGGTCGCAGTGAACACTCTTCTTGGGAAACCACAAATTGAGATAATAGAGAGGGAGGATGCCAAGCGACTTAGGACTAAATTAAGGGAGAAGATTAAAGAGAAGTTGCAGAATAGGTAATTTACATTTGGTCCTTTCAGAGTCCTACCTGGGATCTCAGGGTAACGTATCGACCTACTTCTCAAATACCCAAGTCATCCTGAATTTACCCTCCCTGAATTTAACTTTCTGGGGGGTTAAGGGGGCGGAAGTCCCCCTCCGTAAGGTGGGGGATGAATACCCCCCTTACAGAAACCTTTTTATACTAAAAAAGAGATAAATATACAGACCTCTGGCTGTAAGAGCTGAGGTCGTACCCTTGGGACTGGGGGAACTGAAGCCTGTGGAGAGCAAACCCTCCGTAACCCCTCTTCCACACGGGGCATTACAGAACGGTTCAGTTCGATGGAACCTCCGCTGTGGGTGAAGGGGGATCGAGGTTGCTCTGAGAAGCAGGAAATCTCCATCGCGAGGTGGAGATGCCCCGTCCGTGAGGGCGGGGTAGTTCACTGACTGAGAAGGCGGCTCTTAAGTTCAGAGAGTCAAAGAAGGTGGAACAGACCAGGAAAGGATAGTATTTATATATGGCTCATTCGACAACTACAAATGGTAAACAATGAGATCAGACTGACCAGGCCTGAGTTCAGGAAGGCAATTATCTCTAAGAACACCTTCCGGGACTCGGTGTTCCTGCTGAAGGTTACCGAGGAGGTCAGGAGACTTCCAGGGGTGAGGGAGGCCCTGGTGGGAATGGGAACTGACACCAATCTGCAACTAATTAAAACCCTTGGGCTATGGGGAGAGGAATTGGCCACAGTTCAATCCAATGACTTAGTGGTTGTGGTTGGGGGAGTCAATCAGGAGGCAGTGGAGAGGGCCATTTCCGCTGCCCAATCCCTACTGGAGGGAGTAAAGGAGGAATCCCAATACTCAACCCTGGAGCAGGCACTCTCGGCCCTCCCGGATCCTAGCCTCGTGGTGATATCTATACCTGGAAAGTACGTGAAAGAGGTGGCCTTACCTTTGGTGGAAAAAGGAATCAACATCCACATCTTCAGCGACAATGTTCCGTTGGAGGACGAAGTGCTCCTAAAGAGGACGGCCTCTCAAAAGGGATGTTTCGTTCTAGGTCCAGGAGCTGGTACGGTCCTTGTGAGGGGTGTCGGAACTGGATTTGCTAATAAAGTAAACCCTGGTCCGGTGGGGATTTCCTCCGCTTCAGGGACGGGTCTGCAGGAGCTCAGCTCCATGCTATCTGAGAGCGGAACGGGCATCTCCTATGGACTTGGAGTAGGAGGGAATGACGTGAAGGATCAGGTGGGGGGGATAATGATGCTTCAGTCCCTCAAGTTCCTGGACGAGGACCCGGACACCACCATTATTAATGTAGTTAGCAAGGTGCCCGATCCCTCAACTGCGGAGAAGGTGATGCGCTATGCAGATGGATTAAGGAAGCCCACTGTAGTCACTCTCCTGGGACTCCAGGGAAAAGGGGAGAGAAGGGGAAACGTGATCTACTCCAGGACAATTCATCAAGCTGCAGCCTCCACGGCCAGATTACTCGGCAGAGACGTCCTATCCAACTTCCTCAAGAGTTACCACCTTACCTTCGAGGCAGTGAAGGAGATCGCGTCGTCCATTCGCGTAAACGGGAGGGTTGTAGCCCTTCTCACCGGAGGTACTTTCGCCAACGAGGGGACCCTGATCCTCTCCTCCGCTGGGTTAAGGGTGGGTCAGGATCTCAGCTCCGCGAACGCCGTCATCGACCTAGGTGAGGAAGAATACACAAGGGGGAGGCCTCACCCCATGATAGATCCAACGATAAGGATTAACATGTTGAGGGATCTGGCTGAAGAGGAGGTGAGTTTAGTGTTAATGGACTTCGTATTGGGCTTTGGTGCCCACTCCGATCCAGTTGGTGCCCACGCAGAGGCCATAAACCAGCTTCTCTATACCAATGAGAAGAGGGGTGGGAAGGTTTTCGTTCTCGCACACCTTTGCGGTACCTCAGGGGATCCACAGGGACTGCGGGAACAGGAGGATAAACTCCGTTCCTTGGGGGTGACCGTTATGCCCTCCAACGCCCTCACCTTTTTGGTTGCCGCTGGAGCAATTACAGGAGACTGGGAGAGGTTGAGGCTGCTTCATCAGCAGTTGGTGGAGGTGGTTCAATGAGTGGAATGTATGCCTTAAGAGGGGAACTAAAGGTCATAAATGTGGGCAGTTCCCACTTCCACGATCAGTTGAGGAGACAAGGGGTGAGGTCCATTCAGGTGAATTGGCGTCCTCCAGTGGAACTTGAGGACGACCTTCAGGACATATTGAAGGAGGTGCTCTGATGTCGCTCAGGGAGGAAATAGAGAAGGCCAATCAAATGGCAGTTGAGAGGATGATGGAGGCCTCAGCCCTATGGGTGGACGTGGTCGAGGCAGGCAGGAAGCTTGCGGTGTTCTCTCAGCCCACCATACTTCACGCCGGTCCTCCGGTGGAATGGGAGAGCGCCTCAGGTCCGCTCAGGGGGGCACTAATTGGGGCAACCCTGCTGGAGGGTTGGGCAGACGATCCTCAATCGGCTGAGAGGAAGTTAGCCAAGGGCGAAATAAGGCTCCTCCCCACCCACGAGGTGGGAGTGGTCGCACCCATGGCTGGTGCGGTCTCACCCTCAATGCCGTTAGTGGTGATCAGGGATCCGAAGTATGGTAACGAGGCCTACTCCAACCTTAACGAGGGTATTGGAAAGGTGTTGAGGTATGGGGCATATGACGAGACTGTGCTCAAGCGATTGAAGTGGATGGGCTCGGAACTTTCCTCAGCATTTAAGGCCGCAGTGGACCAGGCGGTGAAGGAAAGAGGAGGGATGGACGTCAAGTTGATCTTGACCCAGGCCCTGAACATGGGAGACGAGGGTCATAACAGACATGTGGCTGGTACGTCACTCTTCCTCAACGAGTTGGTTAGGTACATGATTATGTCGGATTTGCCAAAGGAAGTTACCCTAAGGGTGGTTGACTTCGTTAAGGGTAATAACTTCACGTTCCTTAACTTCGCCATGGCCGCTGGAAAGGTGATGACCCTGGCCGCTCACAACATTAAGTACAGTACAGTGATTACGGTGATGAGCAGGAACGGTACGGAGGCAGGAATATGGGTGAGCGGCCTTGGGAAGACCTGGTTCACGGCTCAGGCCAAAATACCCCAGGGTGTCCTGTTTCCAGGCTTCAGGCCCGAAGACGCCAACCCTGACATTGGGGATAGCGCGATCACCGAGACCTCCGGCTTCGGTGGGTTTGCCATGGCCGCAGCACCATCAATAGTTTCCTGGGTTGGGGGGAGCGTACAATTCGCTGTGGAGAACACTGAGAGGATGTATCAGATCACCCTTGCCAAGCATAGATACTTCAAGATCCCCTATCTTTCATTCCAGGGGACCCCAACTGGGCTGGACCTCAGGAAGGTGGTGAAGACTGGGATAGAGCCCACCATAAATACGGGCATAGCCCACAAACAGCCGGGAGTGGGACAGATAGGAGCGGGAGTGGTGTCCATGTCCATTGAAATGTTCAAGAGGGCTCTGAGACATTATGCCCAGGAATATGGCATATGAGGCCTCGTCCCTGGGGGAGGACCTCCTATGGGAGCTAATGAGGCGCGGCTCCTTGGCCATGGAGGTGGCCGAGAGGACAAAGGATAACGTCTACGCCGTTTTCCACGGTCACTTAGTGCCGGTGGCCCAGGAACCTCTGCTCACCCCCTTCTCCGTATCTCTGAGCTCCCAGGGTCCAGTTGAGGTTTCCTTTGAAGGTAACTTCGTGATCCTCACCGCCCACGCTCAGCCTCTATCCATTGGGAGGCCTGGGGAGAGCCCCGGCGAAATTAAAGGGTGGCCGGAGTTGGTGAAGCTCGCCTCAGTGTTGGGCTCCCTCTTGCGTGGGGATCTGGATTTACATGTGTCCAGGTTGGCGTTAAAGTTGTTGGAGGAGGGATGGCCGGACCCCGAGGCGGTCATAGAGGGGGCCCAGCGTTACGTTGGGGCGGGGGCGGGAAGTACGCCTTCCTTCGACGACTTCCTGGCAGGGTACATAACAGGGTGGGGGAGATCCCTTCAAGCCAGACTGGACCTAAGTAACACCACCCATCTCAGTAGGGCAATACTCTCCGAGGTCCTCGCCGACAGGGATTACCTTGTGGAGGTAGCTCGAGTCAGAGAGTGTGCCAAGGGTAGGGGAGACCTGCTTCACCACTCATTGAGGGTGGCATCAATGGGGGGTTCCTCTGGGATCTTCATGCTTCTTGGTGTAACCTCAGCCCTCCTTCAGAGGGTTGGAGAGAAGGATGTTCTGTTAAAGCTTTGGAGGTCAATAGGAGGGACGCATCGATCCCCGTGATTGAATTTTGTTGCTCTACTAGGAGCTCGTGAAGGGGCCTGGAGTCCTCGACGTTTACAATGAGGTCACACCTTGAGTGGACTTTGACGAACCTCCACTGATGGAGGGTCTTGAACTTCACCGCCACCACTGCCTCACCCCTCATGGGAAACATGGAGAGAAAGTCAAGGAGCTTCTCCACCTGCATCGATCTCACCTTCACCTTGTTCTCCCAGGTACTCTTAACCTCGAACGCCAGTAACAACTCCCCATTAACAGCAAATACATCAGGAAGAGGATTAGGTGAGGAGTTGGAGGTGGGAATCCTCACTGCTTTGAACCCTGTCTCCCTCAATATCTTCACCAACTCACGCTCAGCGCTCCTCCCTACGTCCTTGTTCATGGACCCAGAGTTATTGGGTAACATCTAATAAGACATACGGTTCAACTCCCTCTCCAAAACCTCCCTAAACGTTGTGAATGCTTCCTGTGAATAGAGGCAAAGTATCACCTCCAAATCAAGGTGCCAGAGCTCCCTCAACACCTTGGCCGTGATTTGGGCACACCTGGAGTATGGATAACCGTATATTCCCGTGGAGATGGCAGGTAGAGCGACACTCCTTGCGCCCAGCTCCACCGCCTTCAGTATAGAGTTCCTCACCGCCTCCTCCAGTTTTTCGTCGCCCTCCATGCTGAACTTGGGACCTACAGCGTGGATCACATATCTTGCCCTCAACTTCCCCGCTGAGGTCACCGCCACCCCTCCAGTGGGTATCGGTCCGTGTTTCCTCACGTACTCGTCGCTCTCCCTCTGTATTGTGGGTCCTCCCTTTCTTGAAATGGCCAGGGCAACCCCACCACCTTGCTGAAGATAGGAGTTTGCAGCGTTCACAATGACGTCCGCCTCAACCTCAGTGATGTCCCCCTGGATCACTTTCACCCTCATTTCCCGTCCCTATCTGGCGTGCTGGTCAACGTCTTGGCGTCAATGGGAATACCGTAACCTCCTCCGCCAGGGGTCTCCAACACCACTTCCTCCTCAGGGTTGACCTTCACCGTAAATTTGCTTGGCATTTCCCTTCCGTTCACTGTGGCCCTTCCAGGTTTCCCTGGAGAACCACCTGCAAGTCCCCAGGGACCCAACTTGAACCTATCGGCCAAGAGGGAGACCGTGGCGGGGGCAGTGAGCTTGAAGGCCCTAACTATTCCATCTCCACCCCTGAACTTACCAGAACCACCGCTTCCCACCCTCACTTGGTACCTTGTGAAGAACAGAGGGAACTGTCTTTCCGCCACCTCTATTGGTGTGTTCAGTGTGTTACTCATGTTTATGTGAACTGCGCTCTCCCCGTCTCCATCGGGCCTGGCACCGCTCCCACCGCCTAACGTTTCGTAGTAGGACCAATACCTACCGTTCCACGTCCCTCCCATCATGACGTTCATCATTGTCCCGTGGGCCGCGGCAGGTATCCATGGAAGTGCCTTTGATAGGGCCAGGAACGTCACGTCAGCCACCCTCTGTGAGGTCTCCACGTTACCTCCTCCCACTGCTGCAGGCTTCCTTGGATTGACCAGGGAACCTTCCGACGCCTTAACCTCAACTGAACTGTAGAACCCGTGGTTAGTTGGCACTTCACCCACAGCGCACCTAACCGCAAAGGATACGGCGGAGTACGTAACTCCTGGAACTGCGTTCAGCGGTCCGTCGATCTGTGGATCTGTACCCTCGAAGTCGGCCACTATGGTCTGGCCCAAGGTAAGGGTCACCTTAACCTTCACCAATCCGTCCCTCCACTCAAGATAGTCCTCGGCCTGGAAACTACCCGTGGGCCAGGAGGAGGTCCTTCTCCTTACCATTTCCTTTGCGTAGTCTATGGAGCTGTCCCATCCTTCTTGCAGCCTCTGTGCTCCGTACTTCTCCACTAATTGTTTCACCCTCATTACACCTAACCTGTTGGCGGCAAGTTGAGCCCTCAGGTCTCCCAACGACACGTATGGCACCTTGAAGTTCTCCTCCACTATTTTGAACACTTCTTTAACGGGCTCGTCTCGCCTCATCAACTTAACAGGTGGAATTACGAACCCCTCCTCGTAGAGGGTGGACGCGTTTGGGTTTATGCTTCCAGGCACGGGACCTCCCACGTCCACCTGATGGGCCTTATTTACTGCGTAACCAATTAGGGAAGGTGCAAATATGGGAGTGATGACTCCCACGTCGTTTAGGTGGGTTCCAGAAATGTAAGGATCGTTGAACAGGACGGTGTCTCCCTCCTGCAGCTCAATTCCTTCTCTTTCAATATGGTTCAACAGGTTTGAGACTCCGACCTTAAATGAGCCCAAGTGCACTGGTATGTGTTCCGCCTGTGCCACTATCCTACCTTGAGCGTCCACTATGGCACAACTGTGGTCCATCCTCTCCCTTATGTTGGGAGAGAGGGCGCTTCTCTTGAGCGCCACCCCCATTTCCTCGGATATGAAAACCGTGGCCCTGTGTACTACCTCCCAGTTCATTTCTCCATCACCAGCGAACCAGTTCCATGTACCTTACAGTTCCATCCCTTTCTGACCAGGGTGGTTGAGGAGTACTCCTGTATGATCGCTGGCCCCTTTAAGGTGAACCCTTCTCTCAGCTCCTCCCTCCTGTAAATTGGTACCTTACTCCAACCATCGTCAAGGAACACCTCTCTCTCCTTCACGTTAACTTCCCCCCCTTCGGGGGCCCTTAGGTTAACGTTGTACCCTGGGTATACAGCGAACACCCTGGCAGTTACAACTTCTACGGCCCTTGGCATGGTGAACCCGTAGGTTCTCATGTGCCTCTCCTCGAAACTCTCCCTCACCTTGGAGGTGTCATCTACGGGAATTGTAAGTTCCCAGCCCTGTCCCTCATATCTCACGTCCGCGTACCTAAGGAACGAGGCCCCTGGGAACCTCTCCATGAGCCTCTCCTCCAGCCTCCTGTAAGTTGCCTCCAAGTCCTCGGGATAGGAGGACGAGGCCTCGAACTTCCTGTTAGCGAAGGCCAGCCCAAGGGCGCTGAAGAGTCCAGGATGGGGTGGTACCACCACCTTCCTGACCTCCATTTCCTCAGCCAACCTCAATGCGTACTGTGGTCCTGCGCCTCCGAAGGCGAACAGGGTGAACTCCTTTGGATCAAGCCCCCTTTCCACAGTGACTAGCCTTACGGCCCTTGACATCTCCAGGGACGCCAGGTCGGATGCCATGTGGGCGACCTCTACCGGGTCACCGAGTGTCTGCAATGCCTTTCTGGAGAGGTCCAGGTCCAACCTCATTCCCTCCGAGATCTCCGATGGTATCCATCCCATTGTCAACGAACCGTCGGTCAAGGTAGGTGACGTACCTCCCTTCCCGTAACAGGCAGGTCCTGGGTCAGCCCCTACGCTAAGGGGTCCAACCCTGAGGGCACCTCCCTCGTCTCTCCACACTATTGTCCCCCCTCCGGCGGAGACCTCAGCCAAGTCCACGAACGGAAACCTAACTGGATATCCAGATCCCTTCACCACCCTTCCCTGATGTACTCTTCCTCCCACCTCGTGTTCCTGCGTTGTCTCCACGTTGAAGTCCACCACAGTTCCTGCCTTAGCTGTGGTACCTCCCATGTCGAAGCTCAGGGCGTTCCTTTCCCCCATTATTTTAGCCAGGGCAGATACGCCCACAACTCCTGCGGCTGGGCCGGACTCTATTAGTTGTACAGGTCTCTCCTTTGCCTCAGCGGAGTCCACCAAACCTCCTGAACTGGCCATGATGAAGAACTTAGGGGATCCAACTTCCCTCAGGGCCCCCTCCAATCCCTCCAAGTACCTGCTTACAATAGGTTGAAGAACGGCGTTCACTACAGTTGTGGAAGTCCTCTCATACTCCCTGGGTTCTGGGGAGACCTGATGGGAGACGGAAACGTAGGAGAAATATTTCCTGGCAACGTCGTAGGCCACGCTCTCGTTTCTCTGGTTTATGTAGGAATGAAGGAAGCATATGGCCATGGACTTAGCACCCATTTCCATGGCCTTCTTGGCCACCTCCTCCACCTCCCTGGGATCCACGGGCGTGAGAACCTTCCCGGTGAAGTCCGTCCTCTCCGCCACCTCCAACCTCATTTCCCTGGGAATGAGAGGCTTGGGTTTCCTGAACCTCAGGTCGTATAGGTCCGGCCTGTTTTGTCTTCCTATCTCTATGACGTCCTTGAACCCCTTTGTAGTGATCAGTGCTACCTTGGGTAATTCAAGTCCCATCTGTCCTAGGAGGGCGTTGGTGGCTATTGTGGTGGCGTGAAGTATGGCCTCAGCATCTCCGAACCTCCTCAAACCATTCATCACACCCTGTTCTGGATTCTTGGGTGTGGTGAGTCCCTTGTAAACCATCAAGCCGCCACGATCATCTATTGCCACCAGGTCCGTGAACGTTCCTCCAACGTCTACAGCGACTATCACATGAGAACCTCGCGGTTCCACTTATAAGTATAGAGGGTGAGAGTTTCAGGAAAGCTCCTCCTGGAGGCCATTCATAAGGTGGGAATTTATGGGATAGTGACCATTATTCCAGGGATCCTGTGGAATTGATTTTGTTCCGATAGGGATGCTAACTAAACAATGTAGCTCACTTACATTCAAGTCAATTTTGTTTGGTCTAATCCCTTGTCTTATCACTATATACTGCAAAATAGATATCTATATCAATTCATATTGTACAGTTTTCAATTCAGGTCTGACAAAACTTATTAGTAGCCATAAGTAGCCTTAATTGCGATGAGTAAGAAGAGAGGAATAGGGAGAACTGCTCTCATTGTGATCGTCGTGGTGATTGTGGTCGTGGCCGCTGTAGCAGCGGTCGTTTTGATGACCAACACAGGGAAGCCCACCACGTCTCCACCCTCCAACTCCACTGGTACAGGTGCTGGAACGGGCGGATCTTCACCCTCCAACGCCACCCTGACCACAGGCTTCTTTGAGGACGTGACGTCCTTGAGCCCAGTGAACTGGTTCACCATATCAGACTTGGACGTACTCCAACTGATCTTCAACACGTTAGTTGAGGTTAATGCCTCAGGCCTCCCCGCCCCAGGCCTCGCTCAAAGTTGGACGGTATCCAATAATGGAATGACCTACACTTTCAACCTATATCATAACATAACCTGGCAGGACGGAAAGCCCCTCACCGCACAGGACGTTGTTTTCACGTTCAATTATTGGAAGAAGTATCACTTCCCCTATTACGCGGCCTTGTCAGCATTGATTCAGAACGCCACTGCCATAAACAACTACACTGTGCAGGTAAATTTGGTCCACCCTGACGCCGGTTTCCTATTGGACTTGGCCGACCTTGGTATGATAATACCCCAACACATATGGCAGAACATAACTAACCCCTTCAATCAGTCTAACCTAATAGGAGACGGACCTTTCCAATTCGTCTCCAGAACACCAGGAGTAGACATAATACTCAAGGCCAACCCACACTATTTCCTTGGCGAACCACATTTCAAGTATCTGGTCATAAAGATCTTCAGCTCAGTGGACTCAGCTCTGGCTGCGTTAGAGTCAGGTAGCGTCAACATGCTTGAGTTACCTGAGGGGACTAGTCTCACCCAGCTATCCTCTTACCCCTCAATACACATTGTGGACACGCCAAGTACCATGATATATTATATCAGCATGAATACTCAAACATTCCCCTTCAACAACACCCTTGTGAGACAGGCAATTGCATATGCCATAAACAAGACCGCCATCCTGGACCTGGCTTTCCTAAAGCAGGGCTCAGTGGCCAACTCCGTCATATCGCCTGCCCTATCCTATTGGTATGATCCTCAAGTCAAGAACTACACATACAATCCATCCTTGGCGGTTCAATTGTTAAAGGAGGCTGGGTTCTCCAACTCAAGCGGTCAATGGGTCAACTCACAGGGACAGCAATTGACGTTCACCCTCCTCATACCCAATCAGGCCCCTTGGATAGAGATAGCCACAATAATGCAGCAGGAATTGGGACAGATAGGCATAACAGTACATGTCCAGGCCGTTGATCCCACCACTTGGGAGAACATAGTAATAGGGACCCATAACTATCAGATGACCCTGGGTAGCTGGAGGCTATACTTCGATCCCATGCTCTTCCTTGAACCGTCCTTCGATTCAAATGAGAGTGGTCCCAATGGACTAAACTTCGCCGTATTCAAGAACTCAACTGTGGATTCCCTGATACAGAGCGCAATATACTCTCCTTCCTTGGGAACGGAGAAGGGCTATGTTTATCAAATACAGGCTGCGGTATCTCAGCAGGTTCCTTGGATAATGTTGGCCTACGGACAGGACATATGGGCAGTACAGGGATATACAAACTGGCAGGGCGTTCCAAGGTATGGCCTCTGGTACTATACCAACTTCCTTAGTATTACCCCCACGGGATGAGAACAGTTGGCCTGGCGCGGCTACTTGGTTCAAAGGTTAACGTTTTTCTTTTATTCTTTCCTTATCCTTTTGGTCCTCAACTTCCTCATTCCCAGGCTGATGCCGGGGAACCCTGTGTCTAGGTTCGTCAATCCCCTCATGTCACCTGCGGCTCAGCATCAAATACTTGAACAGTTCGGTCTCACCAAGCCGCTTTACGTTCAGTTTCTCCTCTACCTAAAGGGCGTATTTACAGGGAACTTCGGTCTTTCCTTTCTCTACTACCCTACTCCAGTTTCTACACTGATAGTACAGAGGCTTCCCTGGACCCTCTTTCTCACGGGAACCGCCACTGTTCTGGCAGCCCTCATAGGAATGGTCCTTGGACTCTTAGCGGCGTGGAAGAGAGGGAAGGTGGACTCAGCGGCCTTGTATTCCTCCATGGCTCTTCGATCCCTACCCACCTTCTGGCTGGGGCTAGTGCTCCTTATACTCTTCGGGGTGACATTGAAGGTCTTTCCCACAAGCGGTTACTTCTCGACCTCTCTCCTCACCTCAGGGGGAGGAGTCCTTCTATTCATCCAAAGTCTTCTCTATCATTCAGTTCTACCTATCATAACACTCATGGCCTATTTGGTTGGAGGGAACTTACTTATCATGAGGGCCTCCACCTTAAACACAATAAGGGAGGACTATGTGACCACCCTTAAGGCCTTCGGTTACGACGATGGGAAGATAGTGTATGGGCACGTGTTGAAGAATGCTTCCCTTCCCATGCTCACCAACATCGGTATTCAGATGGGCTACATAGTGAGCGGTGCTGTATTGGTGGAGACGGTCTTCTCCTATCCTGGGATGGGCCTGTTGGTCTATCAGGCCGTGTTGGCGAGGGACTATCCCACCCTGCAGGGATCCTTCTTCGTGTTAACGCTGACCACACTGGTGGCCCTATTGGTTGTGGACCTCCTCTACGGGTTACTTGATCCTAGAGTTAGGAGGTGACCCCATGCAGTCCAGTCGTGGCTATACGGATCTCTTGGGAAGGTTGGTTAGAGATCCCAAGGGAGCCGTTGGATTGGGAGTGATACTTTGTTTCACCATACTTCCATTTTTGAGGCCCCTCATCACCAAGTATCCTCCCCTGGCAGTGGGTGTGGGGGTGCCAAATGAGCCGCCATCTCACCTACATCCAATGGGAACGACCAGTCTGGGGCAGGACGTCTTCAGCCAATTTCTGGCAGGAGGATTGGTTCCAGTGGAGGTTGGGGTTCTCACTGGAATATTCACCTCCCTCCTGGTGGTGTTGATCGCCATACCTGCTGGATATTACTCTCAGAGACTTGGGAGGTTGCTAACATTGATCACTGACGTGTTCCTCATAATTCCAACTTTGCCTCTGATCATTCTCATAGGCGTTTACCTTGGGCCCAGCCTCATAAACCAGGTTTTGGTGCTCACCCTTATCTCCTGGCCCTTCCCCGCGAGGGTAGTGGCGTCTCAAGTGTTAAGTCTTAAGGAGAGGGGATTCGTTCAGGGGGCCAAGGCCCTGGGGGCTTCTGACGCGAGGATCATGTTTGGGGAGATCCTGCCGAACGTCACCAACCTCATAATTTCCAACAGCATCCTGGTCATAATATTCGCCATACTCTTTCAGACAGCCATCTCGTTTCTGGGACTGGGGGTACCCACAGCACCAGGGTGGGGAAACATGTTATATTACGCGGAGCAATCTGGGGCTATAGCTAGCGGAGAGTGGTGGTGGGTCGTGCCTCCTGGACTGGGGATATTGGCGGTGGCCTTCGGCTTCTCCCTACTCTTCCTCAGGCTTGAGGAATTGTTGGGTGTGGAGGTGAGATAATGACAATCTTGGACGTAAGAGATCTAAACGTGGTTTACAGGGCGAACGGAAGGGAAATCGAAGCAGTGAGAGACCTATCGTTCACCGTGGAGAAGGGAGATTCGATGGCCGTGGTCGGAGAATCTGGCTCAGGGAAGACCACATTGGCCATGGCCATCATGGGGCTCCTACCCTCACAGGCAATTGTTAGATCAGGGCAAATACTCCTTGAAGGGCAGGACCTGGTCACAATGCCAGAGAGTGAGAGAAGGAAGATTAGGTGGAAGAAGGTAGCCATGGTGTTTCAAGCTTCACAGAACGCCCTTGACCCAGTTAAGAAGGTAGGTTCTCAATTGGTTGAACTTTACCTCTATCATAATAGAGGCGCCAAGAAGGAGGAGGCTCTGGATAGGGTAGCCAAGGCCCTGCTCACTGTCAACCTCAGTCAATCCATCATGAACATGTATCCTCACGAACTTTCAGGGGGAATGAAACAGAGGGCAGTGATAGCGGCTTCCCTCCTGCTGGAACCAGATGTGCTCTTGGCAGATGAACCCACCACTGCTCTCGATGTGGTAACCCAGGCTGAAATACTATTGCTCATCAAGAGGATAGTATCTGAGAGGGGGCTCACTCTCCTATTCATCACCCACGATATAAGCCTAGTGGCTTCCCTGTGCAATAGGATAATGGTAATGTATGGGGGGACGGATATGGAGAGCGGGCCCATGAGAGACGTTCTACTCTCCCCCACCCACCCATATACTCAAAGACTCATGGAGGTACTTAATGGTCTTGAGGAAGGGAGATTGACCCTTGAACAGTTAAGGGAGGATCAGGGAAGGGGTTGTCCGTTTCTATCAAGATGTCGTTTCGCAGAATCAAGGTGTGCTGAAGGTTTGCCCAAAAGGAGATCCTTAGGGAATAGGGAGGTAAGATGTCTAGTGAGAGGTGAAGGATGAGATGTTGGCCCTTGAGGTGAGATCTATCACCAAGAGGTTCAGGAGGGGAAACGTCACTGTTAACGCCCTTAATGATGTATCCATAGGATTGGATGAAGGGGAAAGGTTGGCCGTGGTCGGAGAATCTGGCTCAGGGAAGACCACATTGGCCAGAATAATGGTGGGACTAGAACAGCCGGATCAAGGTGAGATATACTTCATGGGTAGGAAGGTGGCCGATCCCAAGACTAAGATGGACGTTGAGACAAGGAGGAAGTTCTCCATTGTCTTTCAAGACCCCTACGAGACGCTTAACCCTGTCAAGACCGTGTTTGATATAGTTGGTTTTCCGCTCAGCGTGAGGGGAGTTAAGGGGGAGAAGTTGAGGGAGGCAGTATACTCGGTGCTGAGGGACGTCAGACTCACTCCGCCCGAACTTTACGTATCTAAACTCCCCCAACAGTTATCGGGTGGACAGAAGCAACGGGTGGCCATAGCTAGGGCACTAATATATGGACCTAAGGTATTACTGGCAGACGAGCCTACTACAATGATCGACGCCTCCTTGAAGGCGGAGGTCCTGAAGCTCTTCCTGGACCTCTCCTCCAAGTATGGGGTAAACCTGGTCACAATAACTCACGACTTCAGCGTGGCTCCAATACTATCCCATAGGGTGGTGGTAATGTATAAGGGAATGATAGTTGAGGAGGGTCCAACAAGGGAGGTGCTAACCAACCCGCTTCATCCCTACACCCAGGCGCTTATAGCCGCAGTTCCCAAATTGGAGGGGGAAGTCAAACTCATGGTTAGGCAGGAGGAGACAAGGGAGGAAAGAGGCTGTCCCTTCTTCTCCAGATGTCCCATGAGGATGGAGAAGTGCAGGGAAGAGCCTCCCATGAGGGACCTTGGGGATAGGAGGGTGAGATGTTTCCTGTACTAAGTTTCCCGTACTGAGAAAGATGGAATGCTTGACCCTCTGGCTACACTCCATGAACTTTTATGAGCTCAGTTCAACGTCCACTCCTTTCCATGAGGGTTGGGGACAGTTTGGTCAAGGAGTATTCCACGACCGTCCTCACTCCCCTCACCATGGTGTCCAGGCTCATTGAAGGTATGGGTCTAGGTATGGATGAAGCACATTTCTCGTGACAGGGGACGTGAACGAAGCCACCTAGCCCTCCATGCTTCCTCTGCTCCCTGATTATGGTGTACATTACTGCGTTACAGAGGTAACTTCCGGCTGAGAGGCTCAATTCGGCTGGAATTCCCATGGAGTTCAGGTGATCCACTATTTCCTCCACGGGAATGTTTGTGAACATACCGTCTGGTCCATCGTCCAACCTATCTCCCCTGGCGGTGACACCTGCGTTGTCAGGTTCCTTGGAGTATTTGTAGTTTATGGCAATCTTCTCAGGGGTCAATTTGGCCCTACCTGGTGCCAGTCCAACACCTAGGGCTAACACCGGCTTAACGGAACTTATCTCTCTGGATACAATCTGAGGTGCCTTCCCATATTCAACGGGAAGGACGACGCTCAGAACCTCATGTCCACCCACTCTCTGATGGTTCAGGGCCTCAACTACGACCTTCGCAGGGTTATCCTTGTATTCTAGGAAACCCTCAAAGCCGAATAGGAGTACAGCCATATGGCCCATACTAAAGCTGGTTAAAAAGCCTGTCCCACAAAGCCCTCTCCCCCTCTTCTTCCCTCGGCTCCGGCGCTTAGCTTACCGTTGCTCTGTTGTACTCCGTTAACTGCTCCCAGTCTCTTAGCCGGTATAACTGTATGCCCCCTGGACCTGAGGGAATCACCAATGGAGCGAAGAAGTTCCTCCTCAACCTCCACCACGGTGCCAGGGGGGTATGGGATAGAGTTTGTCCTATACCTCATAACAAGTCTGGGAGAGTTCACCGCCCTATCCACGTCCTCCTTGTACCTTAATACCTTCAGCAGGGTGAGCGTAACTGTCTGAGGGATAGTCCAGCCACCGGCTGCACCCAAAGTCACCATCCCCTTTCCCTCAGCAATGACGGGTGCAAGGGGATACCTCGGTCTCTGGCCTGGTTCGAACCTCTCCTTATCCGAGGGGTCTAGGCTGAAGTAACACATTCCATCGTTCATGCTGAATCCAAGGTCTCCCAGTAGTCCGTTCCTATCGAAGCCATACATCTGCGTGAGGGTCATTGACACCAAGTCCTCTCCCACCATGGTGGACAGGCTAGTGGTGTGGAGACCGTAGACTGGACCCCTGATCAGGGAATAGAACTTGGCCTCATTTCCAATCATTTTAGCCAACTCCATGGCGTGCCTCTTGTCCAGCAGCATTTCAATGGGAACGCGATAATAGTCCTTGCCCGTGTTATAGGCATCATCATCCCTTAGGGCCAACTTACCCGCCTCCAGGAAAAGATGGGCGAACTGTCCCGAAGTCCAATGGGAGGGTGGATTCAGTTGATCCATTATGTTCAGCCACTCCAATACAGTGGGACCCGCGGTCCCGGCAGGAAGGGAATACACCACGTATTCATCATAATTGGTGGAACAGAGGTCCACCCAGGTTGGAGAGAACCTCTTTAGGTCCTCCTGGCTTAGGGACCCACTCAGGTTCTGGACGTGTTCTGCTATCCTTTGGCCCAAGGTGCCTGAGTACATTGACCTCCACCCCTCCTGGGCCAGGGTTCTAAGTGTCGCCTCGAGCTCGGGTTGCCTTAAGACCTCACCAGGAGAGGGGAACCTGCCTCCTGGATAAAACGTTCTGGCGGTAGATTCGAACTTAGACGAATCCCTGATACCGCTGTAAAACTCCCATATCCTCTCCGTGACCTCATGTCCCTTTGCCAACCTTAAGGCTGGGGATAATACTTCCTCCCACTTCAATCTTCCGAACCTATCATGCATTGTGCCCCATCCTGCCACTGAGCCTGGGACTAGGAATGAGTTGGGTCCCTCAAAGGTCGGCCTGAAGTCCTCCCAGGGTTTCTCAGCTGTTAAGTCCTCCAGCTTCAGTTTATGGGGAGCCGTACCTATGAAGTTGAGCCCATAATTTCTTCCCTCAACTCTCATGACGGCCACACCGAAGCCTCCCAACCCAGACATGTATGGGTCCAGGACGCTGAGAGCTGCAGCTGCTGCCACGGCCGCATCTACTGCATTACCTCCCTTCTCCACCACTTCTTTGGCAGCCATGGAGGAGAGGACGTGATCAGTAGCTATGGCGAACATAGATTGGATATACCTCCTTCAAATTAAAGCCTTCCCCCGAGAAGGTCGGTGTGTTCATAAGTCACTAAGCTATTTTTGTAAAATATTGTCCGTGAGTAGGAGACCAGTCATCAGGAAAGACCTCCCTTGTCTCTCCTCGTGGTCACCACGGTCAAATGCAGACCATTGAGCAGACTTCCTGTAATCCTTCTTATCTTTGAGGTAAAGTGTACGGTCATATATCATTTGCCGTTATCGAAAAATGTTCCTTGGCGAACATTATCGTGGAGTTGTATCCAGAGCCCTGGACTGTCGGTCCCATGAGGTTGACGTTACCTTCAGTGAACTGTGAGGGGAGGGAATAGTTACCCATCTTCATGTGTTGGTAAAGTTCCTGGTAGGCGGTGTAGTTGTTGTTTATTGTCGCTACGTACCCGTAGCGTATGGAGTATTGGAGGGGGACCGGATAAGCCCAGTTCTCTGGGGTTAAAGGTAGGGGAGCCCTGGGGGAGGAGAAATTAAACGCTCCCAGTACTCCCTGGTAACCGAACTCCTTCACTATGGGCGATCCCGCATAGCCAGTGGCGAGGACCGTTAAGTCGGACTTAAATGTTCCACTAGACGTGATCACTTGGTCCTTCTTGATCTCCTCAACCGAAGTTCCGAGAAGAACCTGGACCCCTCTCTCCTCTAAGATTTTCCTAGCGTAATCTGAAACTTCTGGTGGCATAAAGGAGATCAACCTCTTCCCCCCTTCCACCAAAACGGCCTTCTTCCCTAGTACTCCTGCTAACTCCACGCCCAAGGAACCTCCTCCCACTATTATGATTCTCTTGACCTTTCCGCTCTCCTCCCTTAACCTCAAGGCGTCCTTCAATCTCTCGAATTTCAAGGCGTACCTCTCAGCGCCTTTGACCCCTAAGCTCTGCTCGTAACCTAGAGCGAGGATCAATTTGTCGTACTTGATCTCGCCGAGTGAAGTCCTCACAGTCTTGGACCTCACGTCTATCTCCCTCACTTGTGCCTTCAAATCCACTGTTCTCTCAATCAATGCAGAAGAGGGATCGGCTCCTTGGACTACATCTACCAACTTCGGTGTGAGAGTGAGATAGTCCTCAGAATCCACTAGGAATACTTCCCCCCTCGAGACCTTCGCAGCGGAACCTGCGAAACCCCCTCCCAGTACCACTACCCTGTTCACTCCATTAAATTGTGGCAAATGGAAATAAAGTCTCCCCCTCAGCTTTAAGGTGTTCTTCCTCAAACTCTTGTATCTAGATTTAAACTATAATAGAAAAGTTTAAAGTCTCTTTCATTTGCTTATACATAGTGAAGGGATTGGGGAGAACAGCGGTTTACGTTGAACCTGTGTTGGCTTTTACCTTAACGTCTTACGTGCTGCTCCTGCCCACTTTCGCGGCGGATCAGCTCCCCTTCCCTAAGTGGCTCTCCTATCTAGTAATTTCCACCCCATTCATTGGCAGGTTCGTGGGGGCTCTACTGCTCTCCAGGTTCTCCAGGTTCTCTACCTCCAGAGCGATCTATACAGTCTCCTTTGCATGCTTGGGCTTGCTATCAATGGTCGAGGCATTCAACCTGAACCCTTGGCTTCTGCTTTCCTCCAGGTTCCTGGTAGGCGTCATATTCGGAACAGTAACTTCCTTGGCAGTGGGTCATGCCCTAGCCAGGGGAGATAGGGTAGTAGTGGGAGTGACCATGGCAGGATGGGCCATGGGCTGGCTGGGAGCTGCGATCACCTATTTGACTTTGCACTGGTGGACTCCTGTGACTCTAGCCGGGCTAGGCTGTTTGGTCTCAATCCCTCTCTTCAAGGATGAGTTAAGGATGAGGGTGAGCTTCAAGGTCCCCTCAGCTTCCTCGATTCTGATCTACGCTTTAGCCCTGGAGCCCACCTATGCCCTGATGTTAGCCCCAGGAGTCCTGGGATTGAGGGGAGTTAACGCGGCTCCTTGGATCAGCTGGGCTTACTTCACCGCGATCTTTGCTTATATCTTCTTACCGAGGCTCCATAGGTCTCTCAGTGTTGTCTTTCTTATTTCCGGGGTGAGCGGCTTCCTTTTCTTCTTTACGGGTCTTCCGTTCCTCCTGATCCCTGTGGCCTTCCTAAGCCTCGGGATCCTCGCTGCTCTGCCCGACCTCATCGACAGAAGGAGTAGGTTGAGCGCAGGAGCTGCGTTGAACATCTCCTCCTTTGAGGGAGCTATAATACCAGTGATCGGTAGTATGACCGGGGACCTCTTCCTATCAGCCTTAACTCTCCTGTCCATGTCCGCCCTTTCCCTATTAACTCGGAGAAGGGCTTAATGTCCAGACCCTATAGCCCAACTAGGAAGTAAGGGAAGGGGATTATGTCTGAAAAATTGGTAAAAAATCGTGGTTGGTCAGGTCAGCTTCCTGACCACTTCTGCTATTTCATCATAGTTAGGCTCTACTCCTGGATTCTCCGAGACCCAGGCGTACCTGATTACGCCTTCCTTATCTATGACGAAGACGGACCTCTTAGCGAGCTTGTAGTCCTTGAGGACCGGTAGTTCTCCCTCCACTCCATATGCCTTGACCGCCTCCCTCTTGAAGTCGCTGAGTATGGTGTAATTTATTTTGTTCTGCTCCTTAAACGCCTTATTACTGAATGGCGGATCTACGCTCACCCCGAGGACTACTGCATTCATGCTGTTGAACTTGGCCATATTGTCCCTGAAGGTACACATCTCCTTAGTGCACACTGAAGTGAAGGCTGCGGGATAGAACGCGAGCACTACCACTTTACCTTTGAAATCGGAGATCTTCACTTTCTTTAAATCTGTATCCACTAGCTCCACATCTGGAGCCTTATCACCTATCTTTACCATGTGCTCCCTCTACACGCCCCGAATTTTAAGGTTGAATATAGAAAGCCAGCTAAAGCTGACTTCCTCCCGCCCTGAAGGGTTCCCCTCATGGATTCGGCTTTACATCCCTGAGGGACAGTGGAGGGGTCAGGGACACCCTCCCATTGAGGTTCACCACGGCGATAACGTCGCGGTCGTTCTCGTAACAGCAGGAACACTTGAACCAACGGTGAGAGGACTCAACCTTTTTGACCGCATCTTGGGCAACGGGTTGAGGAATAGAAGGCTGGAACATACTCCACCAGGAGACCGCGCTTCTTTGCATTCCACTCAACCCAGCGCTGTATACGACGATTAACCAGAAGAGGACGGAGCGGAGTGCTTTCAGGTGGTTATTCGCAAGGGCTAGGAGGGAGTCAGAGGGAGCGATCTCCATGGAAACTGCGGCTCTGATCGCGTTCCTCCCAGCCATTAAAACGAGTCTGAGAAAAAAGAATACTAAAATTATCATCTCCGCCCTAGAAGGGGCGAGGCTCTCATTATTTCGTAAATCGATCCATCCGTGTCCCTGCGAACTCACCCGCCCTGCGGGGCTCTCCCCGCGGTTTCCTGCTTCCTGGCCCACCTCACTCACTTGGCCAAGGGTGGAGGGTAGGCTCCATAGGCTCAACAGTCCCAGCCCTGAACATAATGACGGTTCACGCCCATACGGGCCGTCCATGGGACAGAGGCGCACCTCACTCGCTTCAACCTGGGCGCTTGGTGGCGCTTACCCCATCAGTGGCCGACGTTGAGGTAGGTATTTGAAAGCTTAAAATCTGGGGCATCCCTACCTCACGGAAGAGGTCTTACACCCCCAAATCTCCATGAACATAAATGGGGATCCAAAAGCGGATCAAGGATATTCCGCCTCCTCTCCATCTCAACTGCGATCTAACCGAATCCTTCAACCTAGACTCTCTTCACGTATGTATACGTTTTCGTAAAGAAGTAGACATTTCTCGTAATACATATATACTTAAGCTTGAATAAATACCTCCAAATAGGTAAGTGGAACTATGTATCCACCTCAATTCGGTTACTTCGCTCCTCCTTCGATCGATGAAGCCCTGAAGTTCCTAGAGAGGGAACAGGAATCCAGGCCACTCGCTGGAGGGATGAGTCTAATACCCATGCTTAAGTTCAGGCTAATAAGACCCACCTTCCTTGTGGACCTGAACCCCATAAAGGGACTCTCCTATATCAAGAGGGAGGGAGAGGTCTATAGGATAGGGGCTTTAACTAGGTACTCTGAGGCCTTAGAGGACGCCCCCCTTACGTTGGCTATTCCCATGCTGAGAGAGGTCCTGACCAAAGTGGGCGATATCCAGGTCAGGAACATGGGCACATTGGGCGGCAGCTTAGCTCAGGCAGATCCATCAGGGGATCTCCCCGCTGCAGCCGTAGCTCTCGACTCAGAGTTAGTGGTGGCCTCGACTTCAGGTGAGAGGTCGATCAAGGCTGAGGAGTTCTTCAAGGGTCCATTCACCACTGCTCTGAAGCAGGGGGAGATCATAAGGGAAGTTAGGATCCCGATCAGGGCGGGTTACAGGTGGAGTTACGTGAAGATCGTGAGGAGAGCTGGTGACTTCGCTCTGGTTTCTTTGGCGGCTGCACTCAAACTGAGCGGGAATGCGGTGGATGACGTTAGGTTGGTTTACTCGGGTGTGGGGGACAGACCAGTGAGGGAGAAGGAGGCCGAGAAGGTCCTGATCGGCAGGAAACTGGACAGGGACTCAGTGGAGGACGCCATTTCCAAGTTCACTGCAAAGCCTCCCTCTGACGTTAGGGGTAGCTCAGAGCTCAGAACCCACGTAATGAAGGTGATAACCAGGAGGGTCTTGTTGGGGGTGAGGTGAGTGTTAGTTAAGGCGGGAGAGAAGGTCAGGATAACCCTCAAGGTCAACGGCGTTACGCAGGCAGTGGAGACAGAGCCTAGGCGGCTGTTGGTTCACGTCCTAAGAGAGGACCTAGGGCTGACAGGAACTAAGGTGGGATGTGACACTACTACCTGTGGCGCATGCACCGTAATCATGAACGGGAGGACCGTTAAGTCCTGTACAGTATTAGCAGTGCAAGCCAACGGTGCTGAGGTTTTAACCATAGAGGGGTTGTCAAGTGAGGGTAAATTGAACCCCATACAAAGGGCATTCTCTGAGGCCCACGGCCTCCAGTGTGGCTTCTGCACTTCCGGGATGATAATGCAGGCCTATTACCTACTAAGTAGGAACAAGAGCCCCAGCGAGGAGGAGATAAGGGACTGGATGCACGGGAACCTGTGCAGATGCACAGGGTATCAGAACATAGTTAAGGCCATAAAGTTGGCGGGGTCGAGAATGTGAGCTACGTGGGTAAACCCGTTAGGAGGATAATAGACGACAGATTAGTGTCGGGTAAGCAGAACTACGTCGATGATATCAACATCTCCTCACTTCACGCTGCTTTCGTGAGGAGCCCCTACGCCCACGCCCTGGTGAAGTCCATAGACGCGACCGACGCACTCAAGGTGCCTGGAGTAGTTGCGGTGTTCACTGGAGCCCAGGTGAACTCTGAGCTCAAGGACGGTATAATTCCATGGGTCACCTACGTCGATCTGAGGGAGATGAAGTTCAAGCCGAGGAAGGTGACCGAGGGCGAGGTTAAGTATGTGGGGGACCCCATAGCGGTGGTGGTGGCAAAGGATAGCTATGTAGCGAGGGATGCGGCGGACCTGGTCAGGGTAGACTACGAACCACTCCCAGCTGCTGTGACCCTCGAGGAGGCCTTGAAGGGTGGGGTATTGGTTCATGAGGACCTAGGTACTAACTTGGCCTACTCCAAGGAATTCAAGGGAGGGAACCCTGAGGAGGCCTTCAAGCAGGCTGAGAAGGTGATCAGCGTGAGCGTTGAGAACGGGAGGCTCAGTCCCTCACCCATGGAACCCAGGGGTATCTTAGCCCAATACGAGTCTGGATCCCTCACAGTGTGGGCCTCCACCCAAGTGCCCTATTACCTCAGGTCAGACATCTCCAGGATATTCGGGATCCCGTCCTCTCGCGTCAGGGTGATCATGCCGGACGTAGGAGGGGCCTTTGGGAGCAAGGTACACCTCACTCCTGAGGAGGTCGCAGTCATATACGCCTCCATGAAGCTCAACAGGCCAGTTAAATGGGTTGCCACGAGGAGCGAGGAGCTCATGATCTCCACTGCTAGGCAGATGAAGTTCCAAGGGGAGGCTGCGGTCAAGGCGGATGGAACCGTGTTGGGCCTGAGGGGAAACCTGACCTTGGACATGGGGGCTTGGCTCACTTATACTGGCCCAATTCAACCCCAGATAATACCTCCCATGATAGTTGGTCCATATAGGATAAGGGCAGTGAGCGTTCTCTCCAGGGCGGTTTACACCAATACTCCTCCCCTAACCATGTATAGGGGAGCCAGCAGGCCAGAGGCGACTTTCATCATAGAGCGCACAATGGATGCAGTGGCTAGAGAGCTGGGAATTGACGAAGTGGAACTGAGGTTGAAGAATTTGGTCAAACCAGACGAGATGCCCTATAGGAATCCCTTAGGCCTAACCTATGACTCCGGGGACTATCCAGGGCTCCTGAGAAGGGCTGTGGAGAAACTAGAGTATAGGGAGTTGAAGAGTTGGGCACAGCAGGAGAGATCTAAGGGAAGGAGAGTTGGGGTGGGCCTTGCGTTCTACTTGGAGATATGCGGCTTCGGACCCTGGGAATACGGGGAAGTGAGGGTGGACGAAAGGGGGTACGTCACAGTGGTAACAGGGGCTACGCCACACGGGTCGGGTGCAGAGACTGGGATAGCGCAGCTGGTGGCTGACGAGCTTGGTGTGAGCATGGAGAGGATAAACATCGTGTGGGGGGACACCGCTCTAGGCCCAGCAGGGATGGGGACCTATGGTTCCAGGAGCGTGACGGTGGGTGGCTCAGCCGCTTTAGTCGCAGCGAGGAAGGTGAAAGAGAAGATGACGAAAGTCGCTGCGCGGCTGCTTAATGCTGATGTGGAAGAGGTTGAGTATTCTGAAGGCACATTCAGACTGAAGAAGGACCCATCTAAGGGAGTGAGCTGGGAACAGGTAGCAGCTGCTGGATATGCGGGTCCTGACCCTGGCTTAGCTGCATCGGTGCTTCAGGAAGCAGACGTGACTTTCCCATACGGCGTCCACGTGTCAGTAGTGGAGGTGGATGAGACTGGCATAGCGAGGGTTCTCGAACACAGGGCTTACGACGATATAGGTCGGGTCATAAACCCCATGTTAGCTGAGGGACAGATACACGGTGCAGTGGTTCAGGCTGTAGGGCAGGCCCTTTACGAAAGGGTTCCCATAGACGAGAACGGCCAAATAACCGTGACCTTCGCTGACTACTTAGTGCCCACCTTCGTTGAGGCCCCTATCATGAAGTGTGAGTTCGCCGAGAAACCCCACTACTCGAACCACGTGACTAAAAGTAAGGGCGTTGGAGAGGCAGGACTGATAGTCGGTCCAGCGGCCATAGTGAGGGCGCTTGAGGACGCTTTAGGAGTGAGGCTGAATAAAACCCCAGTGACGCCCGATGACATAATGAGGGCGCTTATCTCCAAAAAGTGATTCCCTTTTTCATGGAATAGCTTCTAACTGGGCGATGTTCTCCTTATACGCCTTGTAGAAGTCCTTTACAGCTTCCTCAAGTCTCCTCCTGTCCTCCTCGGCTAGTAGTGGGGCCAGGCTGGGCCCTATGCTCCTCCCCACCACCACC
>Ga0081529_108275_pt1 | contig 25416 bp, 22 predicted proteins | sample EchGeymetagenome_FD_71012 | JGI IMG/M metagenome (GOLD analysis project Ga0081529, IMG submission 71012) | Ferrous microbial mat and aquatic microbial communities from Echinus Geyser, Yellowstone National Park, USA - transect B T=78-80 C v2... ...
AGGATGGAGCCTCTAATCATTCTTAATTCCAATTAAAGATAAAAATAAAACGATTATACCTTTGCCGTTGCTTTAGCAGTATCAATAAGTTTAATTTGGCATATCTGATATTATTTTTCATCATTTAAAACACTTTAATAGTATATTTTAATAAATTTCTTTAGATTCATTCATATAATTTATACACCATCGATAATTTTCTTAAAAATTACTTTAATATATAAGCTTAAAGAATGAATTTTCTGTTTATTGATTACAATTAAAATGATTTTTTGCCAAATAACATTTAATTTTTAAATGAAAAACATATATCTGTATATTCATGACTTTTGTATAATCTCTTTTAAAGCCTTTTCGAGACTTATTCTAGGTGTGAAATTGAGCAGTTCTCTAGCTTTATCTATATTAGCATAACTATGTTTTATATCGCCTGGTTTTGGAGCTGAATAAATTGGTTCGCTGTTAATGTTTGCAATATTCATGATGAGCTTTGCTAGATCTTTAATTTTAGTAGCTGTTCCAGAGCCAATATTATAAATATTATTGGTATTTTTTGTTGTAATTGCTAATTCAATTGCATGGCAGACATCGTTAACATGTATGAAATCCCTTGTTTGTTCACCATCACCGAAAATTATTGGTGGAAGCTTTTCTCTTACTCTATTGATAAACTTAGTTATTACGCCTGCATATTCTTCGGATTGTTCGGGTCCATAAACATTAAAAAGTCTTAGGATAACGTAGTCGAATGAATATAATCGTGAGAAGGTCTTGATAATTTCTTCACCGAATAATTTGCTGAGACCGTATGGCGAAAGAGGATTTGTTGGATGATCTTCATCTATTGGTAGTTTGATCGGTTCTCCGTATACTGCTGCTGAGCTTAAATAAATAAGCTTACGAACTGATGCATCGATGCATGCTTTTGTGACCGATGCCGTGCCTGTCGTATTATTATCTAAGTATAGTAATGGATCTTTAATTGATTCTTCAACACTTATTAAAGCAGCAGCATGAATTACAACATCCGAGCCTTTAAAAATCTCCAAAAGTTTATTGGTTTCTCTGATGTCAGTAATTATGAGTGGTATTTTTTCTTTCTCAAGTGTTTTGATTGCTGATTTGGGCGCTCTGGATAAATTATCTATACATGTAGCTTTATATCCACGCTCTTTTAAATAGATTGCTAAGTGACTTCCGATAAAACCAGCGCCGCCAGTTATCACTACATGCATCTATTACATCCTCATTTAACAGACATGAACAATATAAAAAAATTCACAAAATATCTTATAACTTAACTGAATAAACTCAAAGAGCATATTGTAGAAGTTTAATGAAAGGTTATAAGTAGGAGTATTTAAAATTAACTAGTAGTTTCACCAAAGTCTCTTCACGTAACTTATTCTTTTCTTAAAACTTTCATTAAGAGAACTTAAATACTTAATGAATTTTATCAATATATCCCTAACTCTCGAACTACTAGCATGCAATCTCAAATGAACTCAGTAATTATCCTTATGCCCTTTATAATAGGTTTTTCCATAAGAACTTTGGGGTAAACTATTATTCTTTCTCTATCGTTCTCTCCTGTTCATGTTTCACTAATATTAATTCTATAATATTAAATTAAGCTATTTTCTCTGTAAGGCTTTCCATAAAAAATAAAGTGTTACTATTTCTCCAACCTTTTACTGACCCTTAAAATAGCTCTTTTAAATTTTTAGCATATTAATAGTTAAGTTTAGGCTTAATATTTTTAATATACTTCCTTGATTATATCGAAGTCGCTCATAAGTCTTCTTAAAGTCAAAGGATTGAGCCGGTATTAGTTTTACTGTGAGGATCTTCTTCATTTAGTTTCCAACCTGAATCCTGAATTGCCTTGAGCAAGTATGGATGAATGTCTTTGGGTATATTTTCAAAGAATCTGAATTCTAAATGTTCATCATTTAACTTAACTTCACCTTCACCTTCACCACATTCACATAGATAGACTATTGTTATGTCGTGTCTTTCGGGAAAAATTCTAGAATATACATTAACGAATCTATATTTTGTTACTGTCAATCTAATTTCCTCTTTAACTTCTCGAAGTAAAGCTTCTTCGATAGTTTCTCCTTTTCTAATTCTTCCTCCAGGAAACCACCATTGCCCTTTAGCAGGACTATTTTTTCTTCTTAAAAATAGGATCTTACCATCTTTAACTATTATTGCTTCTACAGATGGAATAGACATATATTTTACTATCTTTCTGTATAACACATCAGGGATAAAACCTTCTTTCTCCTTTAAGTCTTTCGCCAAGCTTTGTTCAACTCCTTGAATCTTCTATCGAGTAACTATTTCTCTAATCTTTGTAGCAATATATTTTATGTCTTCTTCTGAAATTCTTTTGAAAGCTTCACCTTGATGGGAGATTCATGTTTTCTCCCTCTACTTCTCTCAAGAGCTTTTCCTAAATGTCTAATGCCATTAACCGAGCATGATGAGCGAACAGATAAGTATTTGAGTTAACTATAAAAATTAATGGTGCGATTAAAAATGGTTTAATTGAAGTGCCTTACAAGATACCGGTGTATACTTGGGCTAAGTTATTAGTTCAAAAGGTTTTAAGAGATCCTTTAACTAGGTCAACGAGTAAAAATCTAGTAAGAGTTATTGGGATTAGGCGTGGTATGGAGTTGTTTAAGTCTAAGTTTACAAGAGAAAGCTATTAAATGATTTTTATGAAGAAATTAGCATTCAACTTTCTAAAAGAATCTGAATATCCATCAACTCTTCTCTCGCACATTTTAATTTTTCTTAACAGATAAACCATGCTCCCATAAATGAATGTGTATTGATAAAAGAGGCATATTCTAGATGTTGGTTGTGGTTAGGAGTTTTCAGTAAAAAGTTTGCTATAAACGGAAAAATGTGAAGCTTATTCATTAAGTCATTGCAATACAATAATAGAACTTAAAAGAGGTTCAAGTATAAACCATTAATCAGGTTTGTACTACATCTCCTCTAAACAATAGAGATCAGAAGTCTTAAAATACTTCTATGAACCTCAATCATCTTCTTTTCTCCGTTAACAATAGGTATGCTTAATATCTTAGCTAGGTATAGGTAGAGTCTCCGTCTCTCTTTAAGGTAATCAATGCTTGGAATGTCATGTTTCCTGCTATATGCAGTATTCTCAGCAACATCTATTACTATTAACTTAGTCTCTCTAGAGATTAGCGATAAGAGTAACCTACCAACTACTCGTCTTGGGAGCGTATAGTCTTTAGTTTCACACATCAAATCTATGAGTATGTCAGGGATAAATCTGTCGCATAGAATAGTATAGCTGGGAATTTTCCCTTTAATCTTGAAGGTTGAATATATGAAAATATCTATCGTGAAGAACCATGGCCAGAGCCTTGCCAACGCTCTGTTCATGTAGAATCTACGCTCAGCATATCTTACATTACTTCTGCTAATAATCTTCCACTTTGTGTAACCTAGAATACGACTTAAGGCAAGAAGCGGGTATGAAAAGAGAGTATACCAACGGAACCATATGTATTTAACCTTAAAGCCTCTTTGTTTCAGATATCTTTCAAGCAACTTTATTTGTGTAGTCTTACCAGAACCGTCAATACCGCAAACAGCGATGACTTTACGCATCAACACACTTTCTTTACAACTATGTAAATCAGGTTTTGATAGTCATCGCCAACGATTTTTAACATGAAGTTTAATATGCTCCACATGGCATGATAGAGGAAATAAATGATCTTTTCAATAGAGCGTTTCTTAACTATGTCTTGAATTAAAGAACGAAAGCCAAAAGAAAGGAAACCTTCCTCAACTATCTGCATCCCCTCAATATTTTTTAAATATTTTACTAACATCGATCTTGTATAAGGCTTATGATACATTCCAAAAATATTCTTGGTTAAGGCTATGACGAGCTTATTCCTAAAAGTAGCAGCGAAATTTGGTATAATTACTATAAGATGCCCTCCAACTTTAAGGACACGATAAGCCTCACTCAAAGCTAAAATAACATCTGATTCATTTCTGAAGTGTTCAATAACTCCGAAAGATGTAATAACATCAAAGATGCCATCACGAAGAGGTAATTTCGCTACATCCCCATTTACTACAAGAATCTTCAAATTCAATGCATGAGGATTTTTGCTTAAGTAATCCATTAGAGTCTCTAATGGATTTAGAACAATATCTATGCCCACCACATTCACATTAAAGTATTTGCTAAAAAGCACGCACTTACTTCCATACCCACACCCCGCTTCAAGTACTAGTTGTCCTCTTTTGATGTACCTTTTAAGAAGCCTCAAGAAATCGCAGCTACCTTGTAGTATTTCACTAACTTCCTTATTATAGTCTAGTTGAACTTTTGTCCAAGTAGTTCTCCACTCTTCAGCTACCTTCTTCATAAGCTCTCAGCTCGTAACTCTCTCAAAAACCTTTATCAATTCCTTAACCGACTTAAAGTTATCAAAGCGCTTAAGCATTTCTTCATGATTTTTTAGGCCTAGTTCTATAGCTTCATTTTTATCTATCGAGAGAGCTAAATCTAAGGCCTCGGCAAGAGCATCTGCATCGTTTGCCTTTATTAGTAAGGCACCTTTAAGTCCGCTAGCTATTTCAGGTATTCCACCTACTTTTGAAGCTATTAAAAGTCTACCTCTTAGGAGTGCCTCAATAACCACATAGGGTGCCGGCTCTTGCCATATAGAAGGCACAGATACTATCTTAATCTTTCTGTAAATGTTTTCATAAGCTTTCTCACTTAGCCTTCCATAAGGGATTATTCCTATTCTCCCAAGCTGTTCGGAATTACTTAGCCCTTTAAGCATTGTAGCGTGGATTCTCGCTTTATACCTAGGGAAAATCTTTAACCACGCCTTCATAAGTAGAGGAAAGCCCTTAAGAGGATTTAATCCTCCAAAGTAGCCTACATCATCACCCTCGATGGAAGTGTGAGGGATATTAGGCAAGGGGTTGTAGATTACATGTGATTTATGCTGTAGATTAGGAGTATGTTCTAGGAAGAGCTTTTTCTGCGCGTTTGAGACAAATATCAAGGTATCTGCATACAGTATGAAATCTGGAAATTTTCTCCCAATTGTGGAGTTCAACAGTGTTGAGATCAATGCTTGTGGAAGAGGTTTCATGTAAGCTCTTTCATAGTACCACATACATTTAGAACAAGTTTTATCGTCAGGTTTGTAGGTACAGACTTCATGAAAGTTATATAATGAGCCTATAGGACATGCTGGAAAGTAGCTATGTATGTGCACAACTACAGGCTTTTTGAATATTTGTTTAATGATCGGTATAGTGTGGAAGAAGTCGGTGCAATAAACAACATCAGACCATTTGAATAATTCTCTTAACTTTTTAAGCAAAGGTACTATGGTGTATTTACCATATCCTATTGTTGGAATCTTGTAAATTGGTAATTCGCTCCAGACCTTAAAGTGATTGGAAGTCGATGATATGGCAACTTTTACATTTATGTCATTTTTAATCAAGAGCTTAGTATAAAGGAAAGTCGCCAGTTCACCGCCGCTTCCTTCGGGCCAAAGTTTTTTAGAAAGTATAAGTACGTTCATTCCTTTACTGCAACGAATAACATGCCTGTACCTAGTGTTTTTCTTATGCTAAAAATTCTGTTAAGCATCTTTATCACGAAATGGCTTGAAACATAACCCAATGGGTAACTGGTTGAATAAATTACTTTAAAACCGTAGGTTTCAAGATGCTTTTCCAAGGTCTTAAATGTGTAGAGTCTCATATGCTCACAGGGACCAGACGCTGATTGCAGGGGCCTTTTCTCAAGGTCATACTTTAAGGAACACCCATAATGGACCGGGAGATAACCAAATAAGAGCATTAGCCTGTTAACCCAGCTGGCTAGGTTCGGTGTCGTTAATATAAAGAGACCTCTTTTTTTTAAAACCCTATAAGCCTCAGCTATCATGTTATCAGTATTCCAAAGGTGTTCCACAACCTCGAATGCGCTTACGACATCGAACTCGTCATCGGCAAATGGTAGTCTGTCAGTATTCAGATCAGCCACATAAGTCTTAATGCCCTTATGTTCTGCTTCAGCAAGCATTTGGCTTACTATATCCACTCCATAAACTTCCTGTGCATTAAAAAAGTCAGCAACTTTTAAGGTAAAAGATCCATCATTGCATCCTAGGTCAAGGTACTTTTTAAAGCTTTGACTGGGAATTTCCTTCAAAAAGACATTTAAAGCCTTTAGGGTTTCTCTTTGCCTGATATCCTCAGTTTTATGGTTCATCAAGTATTTTCCTCACTCTATTGTAAATACTGTTCATACTATGGATTTTTGCAACCCATCTCTTTGCACTCATACCGTATTCTTTAAGCAGCATTCGATTATCCTCAAGCATCCTTAAAGCCTTGTAGACATTATCCTCTAAATTCTGTTGATCCACAATGATTCCTCTGCTCCTTCCTAATAAGTATGGAATACTTTGGGTAGAGGTTGCAATAATGCATTTGCCCATAAACATGGCCTCCAAAACGACAATGGGGGGGTCTATGGCTGAGTTCGTTAGAGAAGGAAAAAGTAGTACATGGTTTTCACGAATTATGTTCCATTTCTCATGCTCAGGAAGATTCTTCAGATGAACCTTGACAACCATTTCTAAGTTGAGTATCTTAATCGTTTTTTTTAAGCCAGCAGTAAATTCCTCATAGTTAGCGTAACCCTGTTTAGATATGTAAAGATTGAGCCCGATATTGTTACTTTCCTTTTTAAGTCGTAAAATGACTTTGAATACTTTATCGTAAGGGAACCTTAGGTAAGAACCATGTCCTAGATAAAAAATTTTAAGCTTGTTATTGATCTCCTCCTTTAGGCTTGGCCTTTCATTTAAAAGAGGAGGATCTATCGGCGTGGGAACATAGTAGTAGTTTCTCCTGAAAAAGTTATGGAAACGAATATATGAGCACGGGGATGTAGTTATAATCTTTATATTGTTAAGATATGTTAGTGGCAGTGCTCCTATGGAGCGTAATATCAGTTTCGGATCATTATATATACTGTAGGCAAATTGGTAAAAGTACACTCTACGAGCTTTTCTCGCAACGTTAAGGAATTTTACAAGCGATGTATTTATAAGATGAATCTCTACGTGAGAATTGTTATTTAGCTCGCCTAAAACAGCAATTTTCAGCCTTTCTTCATCAGGATAAAATTTAATGCCAAACGGCGGCTTAACATCCAACTCCTCATAGGAACCTCTCGCCTTATCTACCGTTGAGAATACGCTTATTTCATCGTATAACTCCGCTAAAATTTTCGTGAAATTCCTTGCCATCATAACTTCACCCATATTCCAAGGGGGGTGGAGTCCCCTTGATATAACTATTGCCTTATACTTCATAGGATCTGTAGACTCCTAAGCCTTGTTAGAAGTCTCCTAGTAAACCTTTTTTCTGGAAAACTGAGTATTTGATCACATAGACTTCTCTTAAAAATACTATCCTGCATCTTTTCTTTAAAGATTAGTGCTAAGGTTAAAGGGTCGCATCTGTATGGTGGATAAGCCTTTTCAAAAACTTGCTGATACGCTCTATTCCAAGGACCTCCAAGCCTAAATAATAGATTGGAGAGCTTTTCTGGGATAAAATCAAAAGCAAATTTATGAAGTGTTGATGTTATTGTTAAATGCCAACGAAGTGCATTCACCAATTTATTTTCACGCACTAAGCTCACGAATTCTTCAATTGAGAATTGATCCATTAAGTTTAAATAATGTAATGTTACATAATATTCAGCCAAAGTGTACTGGTTCTCTTTCATAGCTGAATGAGCTATTGTTACTAATAGTTCGACTTCGGGTCTGAAAACTCTGACAACCCGTCCTGTGGACAATTCTCTCTCGGATATATAGCGACCTAGCTTACGCTTATCGAGATACACTAGGTAACCAACGCTAATCTCATTATAAACGTCTATCATTAACTCCGTCTTAAACCGAGTTTTATAATCTTGGAAGGTTGTGCAGTAAGCTCCTCTTTCCATGAGAACAAATCCTGCTCTCCTTAGAACCTCCACCATCTCCTGATAATCTATATGCGAGCCTAGGTTGAGTACATCTATGTCAGCAACGTCTTCATGATAGGGTCTTAACGTCTTAAATATTACGTAATCAATGTCCTCTTCATCAAAGAACTTTGATATTTCGCTTGTTATCTCTAGTAACCTATGCAAACGTGTACAATGATAGTTGTACTCTGGAAGATTTCGCCTCTCATCTGGCTTAATTGTGTTAAGGTACATTAATGGTATCTTGTTCGCCTCAGCCAGAGTGTAAAGCTTAGGATTATTTTCTAACCTTCTGCTAGCTTGAGGTTGGTTTAATAATAGTGGAGAGCCTATAGCTCTTAAGAGAGCTAATAAATTGTTTAGCATCTAAATCCTCATATGTGTGTTACATACGTTATTGTTAGAGCGCGCGATTAATTTCTTCTCTTGAAACAAATGAGATGTGCACAATTCAGCCGTTTTTTATTCATATTAGGAAATTAAATCAAAATCTTTAATAGATTTAACTTGACAATCATTCCATAAAAAACACTGAAGTTGTGATTTGTAAGCATCTGCAAGTATTCAGCTGGTGAGTAACCAGAGCTTTGAAGCGTCTCAGGAAAGAACTCTGATATAATTATCGTTGTTTTCTTAAGCGTCTCTTCAGCACCCAAAATAACATAAGGTTAGCACCACTCACGTCATTTTTATTAAATCAACTTTCTCTGCCTCCCCCAAAATATTTGTTAAGAGTTATTGTATTGACACATATAACATCCTCTAAGCCCTTCTTATAAACAAGTGAACTAATCTCACCGTGAGCGTAAAATTTAGATAAGCCGCTTCTATTAGAGATGGCTAAATTGTTAACGAATACATTGGTTAATTTATTAGCTATTACGTGGCTAATAGGAAATTATCCTTTGAGGTATCGGTTCAAATGCATGTACATATTTTTAATATATTTTCACTTCCCCAGTTGCAAGCGCACTCTATTGATTATTTCCTCTTCAATTTTGAGTGCTTTTATTTGAGTCTCTAACTTTATATCAACGTCAGCTGGTTCACCTTTTATTTGATGCAAGAAATTCCTAAAATTCTCTTCATGCGTACTTTTTACTCTTCTAATGATTTTTTTAAACCAAATGCAGTAGGGGTGATAAACGCATAATATGACTGTCTAAATGTGTCTGTAAGAACTTGCGTGTAAGAAGTTACTTTCACCGGTTTGATTAGGTTATAGTAGTGCGTGGCTAATTCTAGAATTATTAACCCCTTGGTACCCTGTATGATAATGTATGTAGCTGTTCGTGGAAGATTGTAAGAGATAGATATGTACCCTATACGATTACCAGCTGTGAGTAGCACTCTTAACTCATCATAAGGCACTAATGTTTGTGATGTGTGTCCAGCTTTACTAATAAGAACAGCGTTGATTTTTAACTCATCGCCTAGTATATCCTGCAGCAAATATATTGGGTGAGCTAGTGGTTCTTGAAGAGGTCCACCTGGAAGAGTATATACCCAGTGACTGTCAGGCGCAATACTCCACGAAGGAATAAAGTGATATATATCACATGATATAATCTGCCCGATAGTTCCGCTCTTCAGATGCTTACGTGCTTTCCGTACTCTTTCATGAAAGAGCAAGTTATTAACTACCGTTACTCTCACATTCTTTCTTTCCATAAGAGAAAGAATTTTTTCTGCTTCTTCAGAACTAGTACTCAGCGGTTTTTCTATTATAACATTTACACCAGCATTTATTGCTTGAAGTGCAAGTGGTACATGTGTTATTATAGGGGTTGCGATGCTAACTATTTGCAAATCCTCTTTACGTAACATCTCTGAAAAATCTGTATAATGGGATTTTATCCCATACTTCTTGGCTGCTTGTCTGGCTACAACTTCATTAACATCATGTACAGCTACTAGCTCTACTTCCTGTATATTTTTCCAAGCACGTATATGCGCCTGACCGGCAATACCACAACCTGAAACTGCCACATTTACTTTCATGTTAAACTCTCCTTCAAATATTTTTCATATACACCTTAAAGGTTTCCATTACATGTCTTCTCCAAGAAAGATATTTAGCTCTATCTAAGCCTCTCTTTACCATGATCTTCTCAAGGTTCATTCATTAATGCAGATACCTAAGTTTTGAATAATGCAAAGATAATTAAGGATAACGCTAGGGATGATGGGAGAATAGTAAGGATAAGGGATAATGCGGAAGGATTATAGAGGATAAGCAATAGAAACAGATTTTTATTGCTTTAATCCTGATCATCCTACTAATTGCTCAGAAAGAAATATTATCTGGTATGCTTAATTCTCTATTAATTTTGTGAAAAGAACATTCTGGTCCAAGATTTTGCTTATTTTGAAACCTTCTTCTCTCAATATTCTATAAGCCTTTGGAAATGATTCGTTTCTTTCAATAATAACCATTTTTGTCCTTTTCAAGCAATTCCTTGCTCCTTCTAATACTAGATCTTCAGCTCCTTCAACATCTATTTTAATTAGATCTATGGTTTCTTCATTTATTATTTCATCCAAAGTTTTCATTTCTACTTCTACAAATTCTTTTAATTTTCGTTTATACAAGATAGAAGCCCAACCCCACTTCCCAGATTCATAATATAATTTTATTTTATCATTTTTATTTCCTGCGGCTAAATTAAAGCTATTTATTTTAACGTTATTCAATTTTTCATTAATCTTTAATATTTTATAATTTCTAGGTAAAGGTTCAATTGCATATACTTTACAATTTTTAGCAACTCTGATAGAATAACCACCTATATTAGCTCCAACATCAACGAAGATTTTGATTGTAATGTTTTTAATGAAATTAAAGGTTTTAGGTTCATGATACAAACCTGCATGCAAAAAAATCAAATAAATGATTCATATAAAATTTAGCCATATCAGGAAATTCAATGATGATAGGTTTCTCTAATGCCAAAAAACTTAAGTTTAGCTTCTTTATATAAAATCCGCAAACGTAAAGCACGTTATTTAAGGTTTCAAAATCTTGTCCAAAACTCTTTAATAATTCCTCTTTAATTACACTTTCTAATCTCAAATACGTAAATAATCCAATTAAAGGTTTAACATTGCCTCTAAATATCGCTCCAATAGCGCTTTTAGTAATCTTAATCTGTCTATAAATTTCGCTATTTCTTTTTAATAGGTTCATAACAACATGTTACTTCTTTAAAGCAAATCCTACATTTGTTAAATCTATCCAACTTGCTTAACCTCTTTACAAAAATCTTTAAAAGCATTATTCAAATCTAAATATCGCTTATTCCTATCATTCCGGCTAATCTAAGCTAAACGCATCCAGATAGCTTTTTGCTAGTTTTTAATATGAAGAAAAGCTGATGAGTCTTATTAAGCATTCATGTTTCTTGATACTCAAATTTTCCAGCAGTATTTTTAGATGAATTCTCGGCTAGGTGTTATCACTACTTCATCATCGTTTGATTATATCTTTCTATTTTTCGGATTTAAGTAATAATTTACTTGATCCCTGATGATATCTTCTAGAGACTTTGTAACCTTAAAGCTTAGCTTCTGGATTTTCTTCGTGTTACTTACGAGTATCGGAACTTCAGCAGGTCTGAATCTACTTGGGTCAAATACAATCGTTATGTTGCCTTTGTTTGTTTTGACTATTAAGCCCCATCTTCTAAGGTGTACTCTAGCTCGCCTTTAAGCATTAGCATATCGATTTTAGTCTTCATGAACCTGATGTTGAAGAAGCCCTCTTCAGCGACCTCACCAGGATATTTAATCCTCTTTTCACCCTTTAGAGTTTCTATTTCTTTTACATCATAACCTAACTGTTGAAGTGTTAATAATACATAAGTGAGAACAGAGTTTGTCCTCATGGATCCCTGAACGTAGACATCTCCAGGCTTTGACTTTTCAGCTAGCAAAATGTATCCATTTACAATGTCTTCGACATGGCTCCAATCTCTAAAAACATTAACATTTCCTATTGTTATCTTATCCAGCTCACCAAGCTTTAGTGAAACACATTGTCTAACTATTGTAGAAGTAACAAACTCATGACCCCTACCTGCACCCTCATGGTTGAACCCTCTAGAAACTATAGTTTTTAAACTATAGGCATGATAGTAGTTCCTCATTAGAAAGTCTCCATGAACTTTACTAACCGCATAAGGACTCATTGGTCTTAAAGGATTTTTCTCGTTAATTGGCATTTCAGGGATTCTTTCAGGTTCTGGAAATACAGTACCATACTTCTTTAAAGCCCATTCATAGTGCTTTTCAGAAGCAATCTGTAAGCCATATTCTTCTGAAGAACCTGCAAATACAATTTTACAATCTAAGTCTTTAAGCCTTACTGCCTCTAACAAGTTCTGAGTCCCTAAACTATTAATTCTAAAGGTTTCTAATGGATCTACAAAGCTTCTAGGAATATAGGATTGAGATGCAAGGTGAAAAATTACGTCAGGTTGAACCCTATCAAGCGCAAATAATAAGCTGGTTAGGTCAGTTATATCGCCTTCGATAAGTTTTATCCTATCTATTATACCTGTTTCGATAAGCCTTTTTGGCATATTACTATCAGCTCTCCTCCTAAATAAACCATAAACTTCATAACCTACATCTAAAAGCTTCCTAGCCAAGTATGGCCCTACAAAGCCCGTTATCCCAGTTATTAGTGCTCTGCTCATAATTTGCTCACCAGTTTATCTTCTCATTTTCCATCTAGAAGGGGATGATAGTAGGCATTCACACATTCTTTTCAATATTATGAATCAGGAATTTTAAGATTCTGAGAGTCTTATAGCAATCCCTGTTTCCTCATGTGCAGTACGTTTGTATCTTACTCAATACTTCCTAATTTCTCGTAAAGCTCGATAAATTGTAATGCGATACTTTTAGCATCATATCTGCTAGCAGTTTTAATAGCATTTTTATGCAATTTGATCCATAGTCTGTCATCACCAAGAAGTTTAAGCACAGCTTTCACATAGGGCTTAAGTTCGAAACTTTTAATCCTAAAGCCGTTATAACCATCAATTAGTAATTCGCTTGGAATTGAACTTGAGCCAACAACCGGCGTACCCGTTGCAAAAGCCTCAAGTACAGGATAACCAAAACCCTCGTAACTTGAGGGTATAAGTAACAACTTAACTTTTGAGTATAGTTCTCTCAAGGCTTTTCTACTAATGAGACCTAAGCATACTACCCTATCTCTTGGGAAATTTTCGAAAAAGAGATCCTTAATACCTACGATATATAGCATAACATCCTTATCATACTTTGAGATTTGGTTAAAGATTTCGAGCGCGAAAAGTAGATTACGTCTCCTCCGATTATCGACAAAAAGTATGGCATGCTCACGTTCTGAATAAGATCTTATCTTATACCTTGATACTTCTATTGGTAAAGGAATTATAGAGCATCTGTCGTCACTTATCCCGTAACTCGCTAAAAAAGATTTTTTAACGATACTTGAAATGAAAACGTACGCATTATATTTATTCAATAAAGCCTTTCCTAGAATTTTCTGCCAGAAAATCTTTGGAACATCATGCGTGTATAATATTCTGAAGCCTATCTTAGGAATAGGAATAACACCAGCAGTTATAATGATGTCTGGATTAAAATTTTTAATGATCTTACCACCATTTCTAAGCCAATGAAGCCATAGCAATAATCTGACATGAGGCTTTCCTTTACTCAATGTCACTATATTAGGTACTTCTTTAACGTCAAAAACCCTGGTAAGGCTGTTCTTGCTAGGATAATCACCAAAGCCTCCAATTACAATAGGTTCATGCTTCAGCATCATAAACGTTTCAGCGAGAATATAAATAGAATTATTGACACCGTCAAGTTGGTATGGAGAGCCTGGACGTAGTATAAGGATGCGTAGATTGCTATTTTTCATTTATTATGCCTTATGACATGTTAACTATAGATGTGCTGATCTCTAACCATAACAAAAACATATTTTAGTGCACTTATACTGAACCAGACCTTCTCTTAAAGCAGACTAAGTTTACGGATTCTATCTTTTTTCTACTCATGTAAGAAATTAAATCTATACTGCTGACATCTTTAGTTTGCGAGCCTTCTAAATAGTACACAGCAAAGTTTTGATTTTTCAATAACTTTAAGAAATCAACTGACGAATAACCACTACTTTTAAGTGTCCGTGGACAAAATTCTGTTATAAGAATTTCCGTTTTTCGTAATATTTTTTCGGCACCTAACAATATATACGGCTCGGATCCTTCTGCATCTATCTTAATTAAATGAACTTTCCCCCCTCCGTGTTCCTCAAAATACTCATCAAGAGTTATTGTATTGACCTCTACAATGTGTTCTGAATAGTTCCTCACATAAAGTGAACTGGTCTCGCCATGAACATACATCTTTGCTTTACCACTTTTATTTGAAACAGCTAAGTTATTTACAACCACATTTGTGCATCTATTTATTTTTATATTAGCTAACAAAAACTTATACCTAGATGGTTCAGGCTCAAACACATGGACTCTCCCCTCGCTACTGACAAGTTTAGACAAAAGTAAGGTGTAATAACCGAAACCAGCACCTACATCAACCGTAACCATTCCATTTCTAACGATGCGTTTAACGAAGTATGTAAGATGCTTTTCATATGATCCACTTGCCATCAATAATGCTAAACTTAGGCTATCTTTAGGAAAGAACATAATTGAACCCTCTACTCTAACCTGAAAAGCTCCTGGACCATATTTGGAGTAAGTGTAGCCAAGTAACCTTCGAAGGATCCTATTTTTACCAATGACCTGTAGCAGGGGTAAAGGTAAGTAAAGCTCTTGCCATCTCACTTTAATTCCGCCCTTTATTAAGCACGTACCTAATACGATCCACAAAGCCACACCTCTTAAGTAGTAGTCCCTTCTCAATAAGGTATTTATCTGGGACCTTGCGAATATTCCCCTGTACAATGCTTCGTTTCTGAAGAATATATCGTAAATCTCTAACTACATCATTAAGAGCTCTGAAATACGCAATTGTTACTCCTGGTCTCTTAGGGATTAAGTTATACAAAGCCTCAAGGATGAGGAATATTAAATAAGGAAATCCGAATTTTAAAATATTATAAAGTTGATAATTTTTAATAAGAAGCGTTATGTGCGATCTAGTAAAATAGTATGTTGCTTGGCTTTTTGAAAGGCGTTTTTTAAGCGTTGAAGACGTAGATGGATGATATACTATGCTAGATGGTACACAATATAGTTTATAGTCATTAAGCAAAGCTCTAAGGAAGAGATCTGCCTCTTCAAAACCATAGGAGAAATATGGATCAAACATTCCAAGTTTTAAGACAAGTTCACGCCTAATTAGCATAGCTCCTCCGGCTAAGTAAGATACTTGGATTATCTGTCTTGGTATATGCCGAAGTATGTATGGGTAGCCATATACATCTAGGAAACAGGAGGAGATAATTGGAGTATTTTTACGATCAATTGCTAATATGATACTTTGACAACCTCCGATTTTAATATCTTTCTTCATTACTTTAACTAATTCTTCGAGCGAATTCTCAGTAACCATAGTGTCCGAGTCTAAAAAAAATAACAATTCACCTTTTGCAGCTAAAGCGCCAATATTTCTAGCATTTGTCCTACCAACATGTTTACGTAATGATATTATTCTAAGTAAGGGGCATCCTTTAAACATTTTTTGAGCCAACTCTAGACTACCATCCGTGGAGGCGTCATCAACTAAAATTATTTCAAAGTATGGATATCTAATTTTTAGCACATTTCTGATGCAGTCTACTATATATTCCTTATCATTTCGATTCAGAATAATTACTGAAACCGTAGGATTCATTTTATTTCCCTATGTACATGTACATATGAGCGATTTCTTCCATGCTTAAAAATTTAACATTATAGTTTTTCATCAGCTTTATTAGTAGAGTCCTAATCCGATCAAGGTTTTTATCAACACCATCTTTAAGAGTTTCCCTTCCATATCTAGAAGTAATATGCCCGTAAGCTGTTACAATACCGTATTTTTTGGCTAGAAGCATACCTTTCTCTATACTATCTTCTCCAATGTTCCAATTTGGAGCAATGTTTAAAAAACCTCTCACTATTTCTGGAGTTAAGTTAAGGCTTTTGCATGATAAATAATAACCTAGCTCTCTTAATGCTTCAAATAAACCATCGGAAACAGCCCAACCTGGAGGCCTAAAGACTTTTACAAATCTTAACTTCGCTCGGTTAAATATGTTTTCCGCTTCAATGATTCTTTTTAATGATTCTTCATATGATAGATTTAAGAATTCCATAGAATGATATCCAACATAGGGATTTCCATGATGATGAAGAAGACCATGCAAACCTACTTCGAAATTTCCACTACTTATTAATTTATTTAACCATTGGCACCATTCTATATGTTTGTCGAGTCTAAAGGGATCATTCTTCCATTTATTGCTATAGTTCATCCTAAAGATTCGCTTTATAAACTTTAATAGTGAGTAAGAATCAGGTTTATCTATCCAATTGGCTGTCACAAATAGTGTTATTTTTATGTTATTAAACTCCTTAACCAACATTAACAGATGTCTAAATACTCCAATTTCTCTATCACCTCCACAATCAGTTAGATAAGTGCTTGACTCTGGATGTATATCATCTATACTTAGATTGAATACTACTGAGTTAGCTTCAACAAAGTGACGTAGGTTAAGTTCCATGAAAGGTGTCACTCTAATTTCCAGATTTAATCCAAAGAGTTACTTCAGGAGTACCTGAATTATATACAAGATCATCATGTAATACTAGGACGTCAATCGAAGAATCAATATACCTCGTTAAGTTAAATATGGCATTAGTTTTTTCTAATTGGGAAAGCGTTGTAACAGAAATGCACATTATCTTAAAATTAAGGCTGCTATTTATATATTCAGGTGTAAAACCTTCTAGGGGCAAATAATCATACACGAGTATGTAGTGACCATATTTCATGTACATAACCTCTGCTAATATGCTCCCAAAACCGTAGGCAGTCATAGAAAAATTATTAATTGAGTGGTCAGCTAACCATGATAAGAAATGATCACTCTTATCTGTGATACTTACTCCTCCACCACTATTTATTACATGGGGGGTGACTACAATAGCTGAGAGAATTAATATTAAAGTGGCAACCAATAGTACATTTATTCTCAAGCGACTTTTAGCTTTTGAAATGTATAATAGATAAAATGTCTCTATGGCTATCCAAGGTATAGCGGTGACCCCGTAGGCTTCTAAGATAAAGATTATATTAGTTACGAAAAAGAAAGCTGTCAAGTATAATAGATCATAACTAAGAAAAGAATAACGAGTTTTTTTGCTAATAAGCATATATAAAAGAATTAGTGTGGGAATAGCTATACCAAGTCCTCGTAGTATGCGTTCAATTTCTAGCAATGTCATAAAATATGAGTTGTAAGTAATTGATGTTGGCCTATCTACCCCATACATAAGAGTATTTGAATATGGAAGGGAGAACTCTCTAATGCTTTGAATGAAAACATTCCACGTAATCTCTGCAATTTTTAGAAGACTGATGAACATAACATTCGATCTATTCATTATCCAGAAGAGGAACATAATACTGATGAGAACTACGAAAGTCCAAGGATCTCTAAAATGCTTAAAGTTAACCCTTCTAAGTAATCTACATGCTTTCCATAACACTATAAATAGTGTTAGCGGGGCTATCGTCATTATTACAAAAGCTGGATCAGACATAATAAAAGCTACAGATGTTATTATTGCTAATACAGAAAACTTTCCTCTCCTTCCTTTTGAAGCGATTAAGATTAGGAAGTTGATCATTATATAAAGGAGCATTGTATATGTTTGCCTTAGGAACATAAATGCAAAATAAATCAACCCTATGTTCATTACTGAAGCCATCATGATGAATCTCTCATCAATACCTAATCTTCGCATAAATATATAGATGAACAATGTAATGAGTAGCGGAAGCAGAAATATTGAGATACGATTGAGATTCTCTAGGGGATTTGATATGAAGGTGATCATAATGAAAATAGAGGCAAAAAGTTGTGGACTAATGGTTTCTGGGAAAAGATAGTTAGACATGTAGATATTACCCTCTCTTAGTATATAAAATATTGGCAACAATTGTATGGATTGATCACTAACCGGATGCTCAAATAATACTATCGAAGGAAGTTGCACATAGAAGGTTGCTAATATTGCTGTGATCAAGTAGGGGTTTAATATAGAGTGCGAGTTCTCTTTAGCTCTTACAGAAAGTATAATTATCGATGAAATGAGTGCTGCGAGACCGATATAATATGTCGGATGAATAACCTCGTATAGCTTGAGTGGTGAAGGTTTAAATACATAAGGCTCTGTTAGGGAAAGCCAGAAAGGCATGCAGAGAAATGATATTAACAACAAGAGAGTTACAAATTTTTGAGACAAATTCATAACTTCAAACCTCCTACCATCAGATAGGCATATTGCTCATTTTCAGTGCGTGAGCCGCCTACTAAGAGACTACCCATGAAGCCAGTCCGCCAGATATCAAGACAAATTTTATGCCCAATGTATAAGCCAAGAGGCTATTAATCGTCTAGAACCTTCGGTTTGAGATTTGCGGCTTAATATAGCATTCTTTTCTTGCTACGACTTTAATAGTTGCTCGTAACGACGGAATCATGAAAGCAAGGGGCAAGGTGATTATGTGAAAGAGATTTTCTTTCGTTGGATAAGAAAACATAGTCCTTAACAGATTACTCTTATAATCCTCGCCCCTAGCATCGTGAGGTGTTAGGTTATACGCCATAGAAAAGCCCTTCTGAAGAATCTTGAAGCCCTGTCCAGTTAATAATGTTATGACCTCTTGTACCGTGTACTCCCGAACGTGTTTCTTTCCAATGGGTTGCTCTCCAAAGAGCATCTTTATCCTCTTGCCTATGGAAACGGCGTTGGGAGTCGTAAGGTAAAGTATTCCATACCTTCTTAACACTCTGTTAATCTCAGACAAGGTAAATGATATCTTATAAGGATGAAGGTGTTCAAGGACTTCGGTAAATACTACACAGTTAACACTTTCATCGGCTAGTGAAATGATCTCATTTTCGAGATCGGCTTTAATAACTTGAACCCCTTTTTCCTCTAATAAGGCCTTATATGACTCAGGATTTATATCGCATGAGTAAACATCGTAACCTAGAAGTTTAAGCGCAAGGGATGTAAACCCAGGAGCGCTCCCCGCATCCAAAATTACGCTATTCATTGGAAGCAGTTGAGTTATATCGTGGAGTAGCTCGCATCTCCGTCTCCAATCACCATAGAATAACTGCACATCTTCCTCGCTATAGCTTGGAAGCAATTCTTCCTCTATAAAAGCTAGCACCTCAGCTACTCTCCCGAAAGGCATATTCGTATACTTCCTCAAGTCTGGTTACAGCCGATTCCAACGTGAATTTCTTGGCCCACTCTCTCGCCCTCGCTGAAAAATGCCTCCTTAGATCTTCGTTTTCAATTAACATGATTATTGACTTAGCTAATTCGCAGGGGTCGTCAGCTTTGACGAGTAAACCCGTTTCTCCATCTAATACTATCTCTGGAATAGCACCGATCTTAGTAGCTATCACAGGCACCCCTAAAGCCTGAGCTTCAAGGAGTACACTGGGAGTGTACTCCTTGAGCGATGGTAATACCATTACCTTATAGGATTTTATAAGTGTGTATTTCTCTTCCTCTTTAACAGTTCCTATAAAGGATATAATATCTTCAAGCTTAAGTTGTTTAACTAATATCTTCAAGTTTTCAAAATATCGCGGATCTGAGGGACCTGCTATGCCAACTTTGAACTTACTAGAGCGTTGTTTTACTATGTTTAAAGCTTTTAGGAGCACATGCACTCCTTTTCTATGGACTATTCTGCCTAGGTATAGAATGTCACCTAGACTCGTTGAGTGCATGCTATAATTCAATAATTCTGACCGTATAGCTGGAAACCTCACTAGTGCGATTTTGCCTAGAATGCCTCTAGAAACTAACCATTCTTTCTCCAACATCGTGTGAGCTATAAACGCATCTATAGCTTTACTTATAAGTTTAAGTCCCAATTCAGCAAATGGCATCGTTAGCCTTTGTATTAAGAAATCAAGCTCAACAGAAGGATGATGAAGTTCAGAAATTAACCTATAGCTAGCATCATTCTTCCATTTAGCTAGCTGAAACAAGTGTGGATGTAGGTTATGTTCATGTACTATCTCAGGTCTAATTTCTTTCAGTGTTTCCTTAAGTCCCTTTAGAAACCTACCATAACCAACTTTCAATTTTCCAGGTTTAAGCTTACGAGTAATAACTCCATCTTTTTCTTCAACCCCATATTCTGAAACTTGCCTCCCTGTCGTTACATCAAACGGTGTCGTTATGACGTATACTTCATGACCTCTTTTAGCCAGTTCTATACTCACGTTTCTCACTATGGTTTCAACTCCTCCAACAGAAGGAGGCCAAGGATAGTAGGAGCAGACTATGGCTATCTTCATAATTCTATGGCTTCCTAAGAATTCCATATCCTCTTAAAGTCCAGCATGCTGGCACATTAACTCTCTGCGAGAAATTTATGAAAGCCTCATTTTCTCCCGTATCATCTGAAATAAGGAATCCTCCGCTTCTGATGTAAGGCCAGACAATCAAGTATTCACCAAACATTACTGGATAAGAGTGTTCACTATCATGAATGAAAATATCTATAGAATGCAAGCTTCTGCAAAGAATTGGTAATACTTCTAGACTATTGCCGATTAAGAGCTCCCATCTAGATTTAAGATCTGAGGGAATGATCCAGCCTGCTTCTCTGCCATTAGCTAGAATCTGCGTTATTTCAATACTGTAGAGCTTACCGTAGTTATTGTCTTTTAGTGCCTGTAGAATAAAAGATGCCGATATCCCATTCTCAACTCCCGTTTCGACGATAATATTAGGCTTAAGAAGTCTCACAATAGCATAGAGTTCTGCCTGCCTTGTCTTTATTACTCTAGTTTCAAAACCTACTGACCTGAGTTTTCTGTCCAAAGAGTTTAGAAATTCCTTCTTTGTATGCAACTCAGAAAGGTAGGTCCTCACTCTCTGCTGATATCACAATAACGGTGGAGTAATAATCCTTCTTAGGAAATAACGAAGAGTAGCATTAGGATGTTGGATGGCAAGGTAAGCGTGATAAAAATTAAACATAACGTCTTCTTATTGATTCAAGAAGGGAGCGACAAGTTGTAAAAACCTTTCTCTGAACTTAGTTTGATCAAACTCAAGGGCTCTGGATATTATCGCATGTAGATCAAACTCATCATAATTGTTAATCGCGTTTTCTATAGCTTCGGCCATCTCCTTTATTCCATCAAAGCCTAAGCCATACTTCCCCTTCTGAACAATTTCCACCCAAGGACCGTTATTTCCTCTCCGAACTATCGGTATGCACCCAGCAGTCATGCCCTCAATTACAGCAATTCCAAAGGGTTCGTGGGGTGTTGGATGAACTATGGCTTTAGCCCTGAGTAACCTATCAATCAATGTTTTCCTTTCAGCATTCACTAGTAACTCCACATTTTCCTCCAATCCAAGTGCCCTCGTAATCTTAAGAACATGTTTTTCATCATAAGTGAAGCCAGTTAAGCTCAATTTGATATTAATTTTTTTCTTTAAGCATGTTAAAGCATGAAGAACTTCTGTAAAGCGCTTTTCGAGTTCAAATCTTCCAACACAAACTATTAAGTTCTCCTTCTTAGAGGGATTATTCTTTCGTATTTCATTTATTGCTTGGGAGGCTACGGGTGGATTTAGCAGAACTATGTTTTCAACATTCATGTGAAATGTTTCAGCTACATGTTGCCTGGTTATCATCGAGTTTGCTATAAGTAACCATTTTTCAGGTTTCCTGTCACTTAAGTAAAATCTTGGGAATAAGGTTTTGTGGATTCTCCAAGCAAGCTTTCCACGTAAGGTTGTCTTGTATTTAGTAGCCACGTACTCCTTAAAATTGAAGCGTGCTGCATGAGGATAATGCATATAGCATATACCCTTCTGGTTAGCAATACGTATTGGTATGTCGTCTGAGATCAAGTAAACGTAATTAGCGTTATCTCCAACTTCGGAAACTTTACGTGCAACGTAAGCTATCGTATACGGGTGTCTAAGATAACTTGGCACCTTAATAAAATGAATATCCACGTTTGGGACAGGTTTTTCAAAGAACTTAGCAGATTCCCATAAACCTTGGGGGTAGGATGTTAGTAAAGAGACTTCATAACCTGCATTGCATAGTGCCTCTAAAATGTTCAGCATGACGAAATCTCCGCCACCCTTATTCACGCTAAAGTCATAGATCATCGCGATTTTCATTGCCTATTTACTCCATGTGATTTCTCTTGTCCATAAATTCCTCACAGCGGCTATGATGAGGTAGAGTTGCTGTAGTACCCATGTTCTATACACTCTTAACATTAGAAGCATTAATCCTATTCCAAGCAGGGTTAAAGCCATAAGAGAGGCAGAAAAGGTGTCCATTATTAGAAGGGCCGCGCATACAACTAGAAGCCAAGGATTAATCACATGTAGCCACCATTCCACCCTCCAAATTTTTTCAAATGGTTTAGTATACCTGTAAACTCTCAACTTCTTAGCATATTGTTTTGTCTTAAGGAAGTTTAACAATAAATGTTGGGCTCTTCTAACCTTTCTACGGAATTGGCTTCTTCTCACGGGTTCTTTCATAGCAACATTATCAACTTGGATTGCCCTAAAGCCTAATAGGGCGATGTAGGATCCGAAGCTACTATCGTCGCTACCAAGGAATGTAGGAAGACCGAATTTCCTGAACAACTCGGTTCTAATTGCTAAAAATGGACCGTTATGAACTGGAGTAGCATAGACCTTGGATTCTGCAATTCTAATAATATTGTAAAAGTTACGGTATATGTTTTCAAACGTCTTGCTATCAGAATAGGTGATGCTCAACGTGACCGCCCCCACCGATGGATCTGCAAAATATTTTGTAGCTTTGTTAAGAGTCTCAGATTCCCAAAAAGCATCTGCATCAGTAAACACTACGATACTGCTTTCTGATGAAACATACTTCAGGGATTCTAGCACGGCAAAAAATTTTCCCCTTCGTTCTTGTTCCTCAATCAGTTTCAGATCAATATCCCTATGCTCAGAAATCCATTTCTTAACGAGATCTGTGGTTCCGTCATTACTTCCGCTATCAATAACAATAACCTCTATCAGGTTTTTTGGGTAATTTTGAGCGTAAATATCATTAAGCCTATTCCAAATAAACTTGGCTTCGTTGTATGTTGGTATTATTATTGTTATTTTTGGTCTATAGTTTTCATCTATTTTTATGTTCCATGGTTTAGGTAGCCATCTTGTTTTTGCATAATAGTAGTAAGTTAACGGAATTCCAAAGTGTATTCCAGCTAGGATTAGTGCTATCAGTTCTAACATTTCTCAGATATGATAATATATGAAGGTGCTATTGGTAGTAGTTTCATTATAGTTAAGTGATAGATCTTTTTTATTTCTCTAATTTTAAATTTTTCTTCTTGAAGAAGCGGTAAGATTTTCTTTAGGTTGACTTTCATATTTACGAATGGATAGTTTAGTGTTTTGAATATTAAGAGTTGGATTTTTCTTGGAAATATAAATAAAAAGGGCCATTTACTATGTGGTTCAAATATGTATTGAAGGTTTGGTATTTGAATGATGAATATTCCTTTTCTTTTTAGTGTTCTACGAATTTCTTTGATGTTCTTCTCTGGCTCCTTAAGGTGTTCTATCAGTGAGAGAGAGAACGTAATCTATCGAGTTTTCTCTAAGAGGAAGGTTGCAAGCATCTGCACATATTTTGTATACGTTTTCTTCCTTTATTTCCGTTAGGGGTTGTTTTTGTATGTCTAGTGCTACTATTGTGTTTCCTTTTTTTGCTAATTTTCTGGCAAACTCTCCTGAACCGCAACCAGCATCCAAAATTGTTCCTGTATTGTTAATGTAGTTTTTAAATGCGTCTATGTAGTTGTTGGTTCTTTCTTCATATGCTTTTAAATTACTTAGTAAATGAACTGTGCTTTCATAGAAAAATTTTGGAATATTGATCATGTTCATTTGTTAAACTTTAAGACTTTCTCAGCTTTTTGATAATTTGTTATAGTCCTGGCTAGAAGATGTAGTTCTTGTCTGTTAACCATTGTAAGAGCTGGGGACACCATGAAGGTCAATCATGTTGTAAACCTCGATTAGTTTTCGTGCTTTTCGAAGCCTCTTCTTAGAATTCCTAATCCTAGCATATGGGTTTTCGATGAGGTTGTCTAGATACGTATGCATGCTTAGAACAGATAACTAATGCCAGCTCCATTAACACATTTCTCGCAGGATTTGTAATAATACTGCTAAACACAGGACTAAAAGCACTAATCATAGAAATAGAATAAACTCGTAAGTATAACTTTTTCTTTTTGATTGTGTGCTGGTAAGATCTTTTATCAGTAACGCTAAAGTTGGCTTTGGTCATGAAGTATTACTATTTCCTGTTAATGATTTTTACTGTTAATGCAACTGCATTCTTAGAGTTAAATTTTGGTTTCCAGCCAAGCTGTTTGATTTTTGATATGTCTAGGAGCATTAGCGGCACATCGCCTTTCCATCCTCTATTGTTACTGCCAAATTTAACTCTTGGAGTTAAGTTTAATTCTTTATAGATAATTTCACAAATTTCTTTTACGCTTATCCAATCTTCAGAACCAAGATTAAAAATTTCAAAACTGTTTACTTTTCTAGAGGCAAAAAGCATTCCATCAATGCAATCGGTAATGTAAAGATAAGATTTCTTTTGGTTTCCATCACCTAGAATCTCTAGTTCATTGGGATTCTTTTTTAGTTTTTCAATAAAGTCATAAATGACACCATGAGTTAATCTTGGACCGATTATATTTGCTAGTCTGAAAATTACTGCATTAAAGTCAAAGGTATGAACATAAGCTGAAATTAAACTTTCGCAAGCAAGTTTAGAAGCGCCGTATAAAGAGATTGGTTTGCATGGGTAATCTTCTGGTGTTGGCATTTGTTTAGCCTCACCATAAACAGTTGAAGATGAAGTAAAAAATATTCTTTTAATATTATTCTTTCTCATTGCTTCTAGAACTTTGTAGGTGACTAAAATATTTTGGTCAATATCAACTTTTGTATCTTTAAGAGCTGTTCTAGTGTCAGGATTAGCTGCTAAATGCCAGACTTCATCCACATTTCTAAAATATTTCC
>Ga0081529_121548_pt1 | contig 25069 bp, 35 predicted proteins | sample EchGeymetagenome_FD_71012 | JGI IMG/M metagenome (GOLD analysis project Ga0081529, IMG submission 71012) | Ferrous microbial mat and aquatic microbial communities from Echinus Geyser, Yellowstone National Park, USA - transect B T=78-80 C v2... ...
TTCCTAGGCTTACTACTACAGGAGTGCGCCGATAAGCTCCGTAACGTCAAAATACGGGTTATGACTGAAAGTGAGAGCGCCAGCGATGTTGAACCCCTAAAGGCTTACTTACCAATGCTGCAGGCCATTTACGCTACAGATTATAGTAGGGCTGCTGATAAGCCTATTAAAGTGCGTGGGATACATGCGAAGTTCGTGGTAATTGATGATGAGCTCGCAATAGTAGGCACGTTTAACCTAACGAAGTACCACCTATTCGTGAACTACGATATAGGCTTAGTCGTGAGGGGCCCAATAGTTAAGTATTTAAGCGATATATTTGACTATTTATGGGATTATCTAAATAAAAAGTAAAGGTATGCGGCATGAGCAACCCCATAGCCTTTAAGTGCGGGCAGCCATGCAATACATATATTGAATTATGGAGTGTGCATACTAAAGGAATTGATGAAGAAATCGAAGACATGCTTAATAATTCAAGAGATCCAATAACGAGGGCAGTTTTAAGGTACATACTATTTCTCCGATCAAAGTCTAAGGACGTACTTATTAAATGGAACGCGAAAATATATAACCCTATAAGTCGTAAGGTTAGTTATAGCCCTAGCAGATTGGTACTTCTTCACGCAATTCCTGCAGGAAATACTTATTGGCTTTACTTTTACATACTCGGCGTAGGGGACTTTACAGTCCTAAAGGTGAAGAAAAGTTACTCTCTTGAGAAGTTCCTCCAGGTTGCGTATGGGCATGTTATTAAGCTCTATACAATTAGCGGTAAGGTATATCATTTCACGGGAATTAATAAGTCTAAAAGGTACGGTTCTAGGAATAATCCTGTGAAATACAGGTATCAGCTTATGAGGAAAGTTAGAACTTCTATACCTTGCATTACAGAGGATGATTTTGAGAGGTATAAGGCGTATTATAAAAGCTTGCTTGGCTATTTAGGCATAGTGCCACCATTAATCGTTGAACTGCCGCCTTATAGCGTAAATAACAGGCCTAGCGTGGGACTTATACTACCAGTAAAGTATGATAATGTAATCCGAACATACATCTTACCTATTGATATATTAAGTGCAAGTACATTTAGTACCGCATTTAATACATTCAGTAGTTTCGTGAATTTACTCGGTGATTTATCAAGAAGGCATAATCTCTTCCCATCGTTTATAAAGGCAGAGAATATTACGTGTAAAGGGCTACTAAGGTACCTGTATTATAGGAAGTCCATTAATGTATACTTAACACTATTAATGAATGAGCTAAGGGCATCATTAAGTGATATCTCCAAAGCCATTAATAATTATGTAAATTTAATTTATGAATTACATAGCGATTGTAAATGTGATTGTAGTTTACACGAGTACATAAACAAGGTATGGGAGAATATGGGAGGTAAGACAAAGAAGGTGGTTATCCAGGATTTATTAAATAATGCCGATAGTGCTGCGAAGCTTTTGAATTATTTGCCCAAGCCTATTGCTATCGGGCTATACGGCTTAGGCTATATTAAGAGGGTTATTAAGGCGTTGTTATGCCTCCTGAAGGGTTAAAGCCACTAGAGGGGGCCACCATAAATTCGCTAGTGGAGGAGGTCGTAAGTAATTGGCACTTGTTTAGGCGGGAGTTCCCCTGGAGGAGTACGAGTAGCCCATGGCACGTGCTGGCTGCCGAAATACTCCTCCTCCAGACCGATGCAGCTAAGGCCTCCGTGGCCTACCCACGCTTCATCGAGCTCTTCCCCGAGCCATGCTCACTGCTGAAGGCCGACAGGCAGGTTCTTGAGGATTTACTCAAGCCCCTTGGCCTTTATAGGCAGAGGGCTGATAGGCTCATTAAGCTCGCCGCCTACATTAGGGATAAATACTCATGCACCATACCATGCAGTTATGAGGAGTTAAAGGCAATACCTGGCATTGGGGATTACACCGCAGCTGCAGTATGCATACTGGCCTGCGGCTGCTCAGCGCCAATACTCGACACTAACATTGCCCGAGTACTCTCACGTGCAGTACTTGGGAAGGATCCGCCGAAGAGGTACATGTATGATGCCGTACTTTGGAGGCTCTCATCAATGGTTAAGTGGAGTAGGGAAGCGCTATTGGCGGTTGTAGACCTCGCAGCGCAGATTTGCACCGCCAGGGATCCTAAGTGCGGAAAATGCCCAATACGTGGGCATTGCAGCTTAAGAGGGGGGAAGGGGGTTGAAGGGCATGTAAGCTAGATGACCCCCATGCGCACTACCTGATTAACAACCCAACGCACCCGGGGTTAATTAACCCTAACCAACCGAACAAAGGCCCAAGGCATACACCTGAACCCAGGCACTGAAGGCCTTTAAGAAAAAGGCTTCAGATTTTGACAAGTAATGTAGTATTACTTACAAATTAGTGGCGCCCCTTACCGCCACCACCATTACCACTATTACTACCCCCACCATGGGTTGACTTGGATTGCCCACCACCCTTACCGTGGAGTGCCTTATACTCCTCAGCCCACTTCACAGCCTCCTCATGAACCTGCTTGGCTAGGTTGTGGATGGACTCCTTAACACTACTAAGAATCTTAAACGCACCAGTGTAGTTACCGCTCCTAATCAACCCGCTAGCCTGCTTAACCTGGTTGATTAGGCTCCCCAACTCGCTGATAAGCGTCTTATTACCAGCCTCATTAGCAATCCTGTACGCCACGGCCAGCGTCCTATTGAGAACCCTCAACTCAGCCTCAGCCCTAACAGCCTCGGTAATATTCAGGTGCCTCCCCCTAGCGTAACTCCTAACCACCGTACTCCACGCCCCCTGTTCAATGTGCATTGCCTTAATGGCCTCCTTGAGTGCGGTGAAGCATAGGCCCTTGCTTAACGATTCATTAGCCTCATTGATGAGGCTCATTGCCATGCTTAAGTTGCCAGACACGGTGTTCAGTAGGCCAGTGCCGTTTGCAATGCCGTACACCCTACCGTAGATGAACAGTGTTACGTTAATCACCCTCCCAGCTGCAGTGCATGTGGCATTCTGGGCCATTGATGCATTAGGCAGTGTTGTAGCACCCACCGCATGCGTGGGTACCGCCAGTACCAGTGCCAGTATTACCGCCGCTCCTGCTACTAGTGGTAGTATTAGGCTCCTCATAGCGTGGTTTACGCTGGCGCAGGCTCTTAAGGGAAGTGTTTCGGAACGGCCGTTCCGCTATGCGAAACCCCTAATCAGTAGGTATTCCACCCGTTCCGCATGACCCTGGATTCAAGTACAGTCGAATCCCTCAGGCATGCACTAACAAAAGGAATGGTCATTGTGATGAATGCCAAGTGTAGTATTGAGTACAATGGTAGGGCATCCTCAAAGGCTGGTGAAGCCTGGAGGCTGATAATAATCAAGCCAGATGGCTCACTGCTAGTCCACTCGAATGAGGGTTATCAACCTTTGAACTGGCAGCCACCAGGCTCAAGAATATACCTCAGCGGGAACCAGATTATTGCCATTAGGCATAGGCCACATGAAGTCCTCAAGGTCACCCTACACGAAGTCGCCTGGGTTGAGACCGCCATCGCCAGTGAGGGTGAATTTAAGCTACAGGGTTCGCATGAGGATGTTAAGGATTGGGTTGTTAGGAACCTGGCTAGGGCCACTGGGTGCCAAGGCGCAAGGCTAGTTGGTACTGAGGTACCACTCAACGGGCATGGCGTGGCTGATGTTGTAGCCGACTGCAATGGGGCTAGGGTTATCATTGAGGTTAAGCGTGGGGTTGTCGACCTGAATGCTGTAAGCCAGTTGAAGCGCTACGTTGATGCCCTGCCTGGTTCAAGGGGTGTCCTTGTTGGCGCCTGGTTCACAAGCGGCGCCATTGAGCTTGCCAGGGAGTTGGGGTTCAGGACTGTTGAATTGTGAGGGCTAATTAAGGGTGGGTGGGGTGGGTTACCCATGACCCAAGGTACCGTTCAATCCCAATCCCAGGTTAAGAAGGCTAGTAGGCTGAGGGTTAGGGAAGGCGTGGCCATTGAGGAGGTTCAGCCTGTGAGGGAGAGGGGTGACTGAGGTGGAGGCTCAGCCTCAGGCACAGTCAACCCACCAATCCCAATACGTACCAATGCGTGATGTTATCCCAAAACTCCCACCAACCATACTGCCACTTGGCGGCCTTAACATTAACGTGAGGCATGAGTTGGTTGAAATCGCAGAAGCATTGTTCAATGATAATGAGGGGGCTGTGTGGGAATTGGCTAAGAGGCTGTTCATCGATGATAATCATGCAGGCTTCTTCATGAGGTATGTGTATGGGCGCAGGGAGGATGTTATACGGCTAGTGTTCGCACCCCACTACCTAGCCATCATTATGGTGCCAAAGCCGTATCAATTTCTCAAACCAGATTTTGCCATCGGTGTTAATGATTACCGTGATGGCTTGTTCATGAGTGAGCTTGATTTAACCAGGATAAGTTACACCACCAATGAATTATGTAGTGATATTGAAAAGTGCGCTGGGAGGATTATAGTAGCGGCTGTTGGTGATGATGCCTTCAGAGCCGCCTTCGGCTACGATAGGGATGCCCTGGGGCAGGAGGCTGTTATTACTACTGGTGGTAGGTATAGGGTTCAGGGTGAGGTCGTGTTCAACATTGAGGAGGTTGGTGGTGACTACCCCAAGCGGTTGTTCAACGAGCAAATACTCAGGAGTATTTCGATCTACACAGCCGACATAGTGATGCGCATCCTCATTGACCACGGAATCAGCCCAGTGGCTCAGGTGGGGGGTAATGGGGAGGTGCTTGTGAGGGTGCCCGTAATACCTCATGGCATTGATGAGTGCCTCAGGATTATTGCCGAAATCCTGGGTAAGTACTTCACAACCCACTACTCAACCTACTTCACAATGAAGGAGGTGGTTCATAGGTTGTGGATTTCGAATAATGAAGCGGCGGCGGAAATGAAGGCAAACTTCAATGATGAGAGTATTGACTTCACCATAGAACCATGGCTCATTGAGCCAACCAAACAAGTGTATAATAAAATGATTAACATGATTGCAGATGGTATTAAGGACATGCTTAACAACTCGGAGCGCATCGATGAACTACTGGTTGGCAGGCATTATATTAAGATTGAACGTGGCTTGCCCGTTAACTTCACCTATGAGCCAGAGCTGAAGCCGAAGATACTTGAACCCGTGTTAATAACCGTGCACAAGCCGAGGACATTCCTAGTAACACCACGCTCAGTAGTAACTATAGGACACCCGCAGCACGGTGTAAAACGCATAAGGTTCAATGGAACATACGAGTTAACCGTGGGCACGACTAGGGCGTCAAGCAATCAGATTGTGGACATGAACACTATAGTATTCGGCAGGCTGCTGGGTAAGGAGGCTTGGTAATACTAAACAACCCCTGCCAGCTAATTAACCACCAGGCAGTACACGCCCCCATGACCCAGGTTCAACCACAACCCCAATCCACCACCATGCAGGGCATTATCCAAACCCTCCCACCCAACATACTACAGTGCAATACTGACTTGAACACCAGCGTTAGGAGGGAGCTGGCTGACATTGTATGGCTACTGTTTAGTAGTGATAGGAGGACTGCTGCGAAGCTGGCGGGGAGGCTCTTCATTGATGGCACCCATGCGGGGGTCTTCATGAGTTACGTGTATGATTACAGGGATAGGATTACTGATATAGTATTCTCACCGAATTACATGGGGATCTCCATTGAGCCGCCTAGGGAGTTGGCAAGGGATTACGTTATTGGCGTTAATGACTACAGTGATGGATTATTCATCAACGGGGTTAACCTAGCCCTACTCCACGTGAAGAGTGGTGTTAATGACTGCTACATGGTGAGGAATGGGAGGATTGTGGTAGCCACGGCGGGTGATGGCGACTTCAGGGAAGTGTTCGGCTACGATGCTGATGTACTGGGGCGGGAGGCTGTCCTAACGACTGGGCCTAGGGATAGTATTACGTACAGGGTTCAGGGTGAGGTTGCCTTCGAATTAACGAGGGCTAGTAACAAGTACATTGCGGAATTATTCAGGGAGCAGGTGCAGCGCAGTATCGCAATCTACATGGCTGACGAGGTAATGCGCCTCCTAGTCGACCACGGCTTCAACCCAGATGCCATTATTACTGCCGCTGACGACGTCCTCGTATTAATACCTGGCGTAATCCAGGGTAGTAGGAAAGTGGATAGGTGGGTGGTTATAAGGAAAATGACTGGGTTATTCACCAGCATCCTAGGCGAGTACTTCACAGTAAGGAATGATGGCTTCGGCTGCATACGCATTTCAGATGACACTGCATCGGCAAGGGTCTTCATCGACGTGGATAATGAATCGAGGGGTATTACACTCAGGGTAACCACCTGGAAGGTTATTGGCAGCACGCCGACTAGGCGCATTTACAATAGGATAATGAGGGAGCTTACAGGCAGCGTGAGGGGCATGCTCAACAACTCGGAGCGCACCGACGAGTTGATAATCGGCAACCACTACATTAAGGTTGAGCGTGGCTTACCGATTAACTTCGAGTACGAGCCCGAGCCAATGCTGAAGCCGAGGATGCTTAGGAGCCTGTTGATAACGGTAAGCAGGTTGAGGGGGTTCCTCGTCACACCACGGTCGTTGGTGGCTATTGAGCACCCTCAGCATGGGGTCAAGCACCTGAGGTTCGATGGCACGTACGGCTTGAGGATAAGGACGACGATGGTTTCGGATAGGTACATTGGGGATGTGAATGCCGTGGTAATCAGGAGGCTGGCTAGTAAGGCACGGAGGCAGGCCACTACTGTTGTTGAGTAGTAAACCTCCTGAATCCCACCCACGATTACCGTATTCACCAGTACATGCTTAAATGGCTCTCAGCTAATTAACCCCAAAAACACAGATAAATTATGGCGCCCAGAAGATATGCAATTGAAATATGGGGGGATGTAAAACTGAACAATTTATGGATAAGTCATGCAAAAGCAGTGGTGTCAGAAGACCCAGTTGTGGTTATGACAAACGGAGATTGGTGGGAATTATACACTGGTAATGAGGCAAGAAGAATAATTAATGAGATTAATGAGATAATAAAAACCCCTGAGGGGGTCAGGCCACGGGTGGCCTGGAGGGTCACCGAAATTCCTTAATCTCGGTGGCCCTCGGGGAGTGGGGTTAAACCCTGCTCCCTTCCCCCTCTTTTTTCCTTCATGGTGATAATATTAGGCCTAATTAACTTCAGGGTTGGTGGTGCACCATGCCCGTGCCTCTGGTTACTATTGCAGAGGATTTGGGTGGCATCAAGGCGGTTGTGGCTATTGGTAACGGTGGTAGGGTTCTTGTCCTGCGTGGTAGGGTTCCTGGGTTGGATGGCTACTATGATGCCGTTAGGGTTGATTACAATGGTGGTTCGTATAGGGTTTGGTTCATTAGGAGGGGTAGGGTTGATTACCTTGATGTAACTTGGCTTGGACTGGTGGTGATATTCCTAAGGCGGGTTGATGTTATTAGGCTGCTTCTGGGCTACATGCTTGACCAACCCCCACTCCAGTGGGGTGCGAAGCCCTAATAACCAGCCCCTCAGGCAAACCAAACAGACCCAGGATGCTAGCCCTAACCCCAATCAAAACCAACCTCAACCCAAAGGCAATGAGGTGGGTTAGCACAGCAAGCGCACTAACACTAGCCACAGTACTGTTAAGGCTCGGTGAATTGACAGTAGGCGAGATTGTACTATGGCGTGGCGCACCTGACACGGCAGTCATAAATGGCAAAAGGGTTAGGGTGGGCATTGGGAGGCAGGTTGATGTGGAGGCCATCGGCAGGCTTGTTGGCATGCTTGAGGGTTGGGATGGCTTGACAATCACGCTTGGCGGTAGGCTTGGGGGCTTCGTGGCTGACGTTGATATTGACGCCTACGCTGACTGGAGCCTGCCCATTGAGGCAGGTATCGCTGATGTTGAGCTTGTAGCCCTAGCCGAACCGAGGGGTGTTATCCTCAACTACCCGTTTGACAACTTCTACGACATGATTGATGTTGATAATGATATTGCGGGCGCCGTTTGGGGCTTCCTGGATGAGGCGAGTGGCATTGTGTTCAATAACCGTAGGCTCGTGGATTATATTGGCAGTATCCTGCTTATGCGTGACTACGGTAGGGCGAGGAGTGTAGTATTATGGGGTCGGGTGGGTTAGCGGGGATTGGGGTTGAATCCCCCGCTGGAGTGGGTGCCTTGCCAATTGCTGGTTAAATCACATAAGTTGTACATCACCCTCTGAGCACCCATCATGTAGTGCCCTTAGTATTTTGGCCTTATTACCGCTGATTTCAATAAGGTAGTACATGAACCACCTCTTAGAGCCAACATCCACCCACACTGAATACTGCGGGCCATGTGCCTCGGATAGGAATTGCGGGCTATAGGTGCATATCCTTATGATTCTACCCCCTACCACCTCCTTTATCAGGCGTGCGTCATTAATGTAATCTGGGCTTAGGGTGCTTGGGTTGCCTGCTGGCTCAACCAATACGTCCTCATCTGAACACCCTACCCTTAATTTATCTACTATACGCACATTGCCGCCATAGGTTCTGAAGCGGTAGTACATGAACCATCTTTTAGAACCTGTGTCTGCCCATACATTGTAGTAGGTGCCATCGTAGCATATTCTTATGATTTTGCCCTCCACCAGCTTCCTTATTAATTGAACATCGTGGGTGAAGTCTGGGGCTTGGGTAACCTGGGTCATGGGTTAGATTGCGGTTTAGGGTTAATTAGCCTGGGCTCGTAACTCGTGCCTTAATTAAGATTGGGATTTGGGTTGAACCTCACTGGAGTGGGCGTCAGTAGCCGAATACACTCCTAATACTATCCAAGGCATCATTAGCCTTATCAATAATATCCCTCGCCACATCGCCAATTGTACCAAGTAAGTCATATACATCATCCGCACTGGCATCATCAACACCAGTATCGTGGGCTATCGCCTCCGCCTTGCGTATAATAACCCTGAGTACCTTGACCAAATCCTCAATAGCCTCAGTTGGCACCACCATGACCACGTAACTTGGCTTGTAGTTGGCTAGTTCCACGGCTGGTGTTAGGTCGAAGTCCTGCTCGGGCATGGGTTAGGCTTAACACCAGGGGCTTAATTAGGCTAGGGGAAAGGGGGATTGGGGGAAAGTGTCCAGATGCAGTTAGATAGTTAGGCAGTGGAGGCAGTAGGTGAAATGTACCACGAATGATAGAGAACCCACGCAACCTTTAAGCATCTTTTGAGGCATTTATCATAATCACATTTTTCGCAGTCTTCGTAACAATCGGCGACGCAATTGTCGACGATTTCTTTAAACCTCTCATCCTTAACAATATTTTCAATGTATCTTTCGTCAATCCGATTGTTCTCGGGCATAGCCGGGTTGTGCATGGGGTTGGGGTTAATTAGGCTAACCTAATTAACACTCGGCTTGGTGGGCTTGATTATGCCCAAGCGTGGTAAGGGTAGTAGAGGCGCCTTCAAGCCAGTGTTAATAATGCTCAGTGACACGGCGCTTCTAGTCACCAAGAGCGGCGTCAAGATGATTGAACTCAGTGAGAATGATGACTCCGATGCGAGGGAATTGTACAGTAGGCTCCTTAGGAATGGGGTTAAGTGCGCTGATGTTGATGGTGGTGGGGTGTTCAAGGTTGTTGATTGCACGGAGCTTGAGGAGGAGGAGTTCGTGAATGAGGTTGAGGATTTGATTGAGGGTAGTGGGTTTGAGGAGGAGTGAAAACCGCCATTCAATTCCTGCCCTAATCCTGGTTGTCACATTAGGTACACGGGTGATGTGGCGATTTTAACCCCCATACTACTAAGCCTTGTAACAAGCTCGTGGGCACTGTCGTGCTTAAGCTCAATGAACCTCAACCGTTCAACACCATTAACAGTGAACACGATATCATAGGTTACAAACCCAGGTGAACTCTCCAAAACAAGGTTAATCCTCCTCGGCACAAGCCCAACAGCCAAGTTAGGGGTATTCAACTCCAACTCACCCCTAACCCCATTATGCAGCGCAATAGCCCTCATGTTGGTGACAACGTACTCCCCCTTACCAGAACGCCGTGCCATTACCAGGAGTACTATTCCAATTACAATTAGGATGAAGCCGACAATAAGAACCATTGTGATGATCCCAATAACAATAATAACCCAAGCCACGGTCTCACTAACAGGGTGCCACGTCACCCCACTCCACACAATATACTCCCCAGGCCTGAGTTCAACATTCACACTACAATACAGCAGGCATTATTAATTAGCTTAAGCCCACCCACTGGAGTGGGGATTAGGAATCAGGCGTGTAGTACTCATTAAGCAGGAGCATGAATAACTCGTAGTCAGGAGCCTTGCCATCCCACTTAAACCCCACAGTGGCACCAGGCTTAACCCCAATCGCCCTGGCAATCCTCCTATTCGAAACAACAACCTCAATAATCGTTGTCACATGCTCACAGGCATCAAGGAGGCTCCTAATCACATTATACAGCCCAGCCCCATCGAACCCTGGTTCAACAGGCGTTAACCTAATGTAGACTCCATCAGTCTCCCTACAGTCACTATCACACGACGGCACCCCATTCCAATACATCGTAGGCTTCATAACCCCACTGAACCCCCTTGGGATTGGGGGGAGGCTGACAGGCCTCCTAAGCCCAACACCCTTGACTGTAACAGTCACCTTCGCCATGGCAGGTACACCGCAAGCCTATGCGCAATCATAAACAAGCCAACACTACCCCTAGCCACGGCAGTAATCAACAACGCCATGATTAACCTACCCACGTTACCAGGAACCCTACGAACCCTCCCACCAGTCAGGGTTATGTACCCGAACTTATCATCAACCCTAACCTTAACCACAATGCCCCCAGCCCAAGCCACAAGCGAGTCTACACCATAAGCCTCATCGTGGGTGAACGTGTAGCCAAGCCCACCAGCCTCAACACCAACCCTAACACCCATCGAATCCCTGTACACTGAGGCAATGCACCCATTCCTCGCAGTGTACACAGCCTCCCTAACCCCAACCCCAAGGGGCTTGGATTCGGCTTCAACCACGGGAGCCTGGGGCATAACTAGGCTGGGTGGCGGGTGTTAATTAGGGGGCGTGGATGACCTGTGGGGTCAGGCTGGATGGTGTTGATTAGCTTGATGAGGAGTTGAATGACACCCAGCTAATTAACCCCCAGGGCACTAATAAAAACATGGCGGCCAGGAACTTGGTAAATATATGGGTCGCCTACGGGGGGAGGGTTGTTTATAATGAAAATAAGATAGTTATAGTAGAGAATGACGGTGAGTGGTTAATACAACTTAACGATGAATACATAATCCATATTGCACCTAGAAAATTTATAGCTTTAAAGATAGGCAGAAAGTGGCATGTTTCCAGCGCACCAAAATGGCGCGGGAAGGCAAAGGAAATGGCCATGAAGTTATTGTATAAGTATCTTCCGAGACACTACTACTACCTTATCACTCAACTATGACCCTTCCCCCGTTTAAACCCCTAGGGGCCAGAGGCCCCTTTTTTCTCTCTATCCTCCTTATCGTATATTCTTAGCAAGTCATCAGGCGTGTAGTTTGTAATGTGGGGTAGTTCGGCAATGTTGTTTGCCTCAATCCACTCTGTGACGTAGTCCCATAGGTTAAGCTCCCTTACAGCTCTCTCAGAGACCGCAAAGGTATGGTTAAGCCTGTCACCATTCATAATGTCTGCCACTAGCCACACGTCCCACTTTTCAAGCGTCCTCATGAGTAGCCAGCCCTCTAGGCCATTGTCATCAACCCACCTACGCTGCTTAACATCCCACACGTAAGTCCTCCTCCCATCCACATCCCCCCTGAATTTGATTAACCCAAACCTCATGCATATATTATCCACAAGGCTCCTAATAAGCCTAACCTCGGGATTGAACCAACCACGGTAATGGCGATTATGCACATAATCCACACATCGCCCCAAGGCCCCCACCTTATTACAGCTCCTGTAGTACCCTAAGCGTGTACTGCCGTGGTGGTGGGACAGCCAGGCGCCTCCTGGCATCCGTGGAGGGGGTTGTTACAAGCAGGATTAACAGCGGCGACATCCCACCTGAGGTTGTTGAACGCTCCATCGAGTCCTTTGGGAGGAGGCCTGTGGTTAGGGGTATGCTCTGCAGCGGCGGCTCCACAATCCCAGTCTCATGCCTCATGGATGCAATTAGAGTCAGCCCAGTCCACGCTGGGGGTAGTATTGGGGCTGATGGGGCCGTACTATCAATGATTGCCGATAGGCTGTTTAAGAATACAGCAGCCAGCGTCAACGCCAAGGGTATTACGCCTGTCTTCGGCACAGCCTGTGAGTGGCTTGATGAGCTTGGGGCTTACGTGTGTGGTGAGCCTGACTTGTTGTTGTATAAGGGTGGTGGGTTGCTTGGTGTGGTTGAGCATAAGGTTGCCTTGACGTTTGGGGAGTATGGGGGTACTGTTAGGAGGGGGCTTGTTCAGGCCTTGATGTATGCGTGGCTCTTTAGGGACTATTATGCTAAGCCTGTTGATTGGGTTTGGGTGTTTGTGGTTGTTACGAGGTACTCCACGTCTAGGGTTGGGGCTAGGGGTAGGGTTGCATCATTCTGTGTTAGGGTTGGTGGCAGTGTTAGGGGTCTTATTGTGGATGCGTATAGGGCTTTGAGGGGTGGGGGTGTGGTTGAGGTTGATGATTGTAGGCTAGCAAGCCTGCTTGGTGGCTTGTGTATTAATGGGCGTGTTGCCTTCCCTGCTAGTGTTGTTGCGGATGGGTTGAATCTTGCGTTCAGGGGTTGGCGCCTTGTTGAAGGCTAGCCCTAATTAGGTGCCTCACTGGAGTGGGTTCCCATGTCCAGGGTGATGATAACAGTGGCGAAGGGCAAGGATGTTAAGGCGCTGGCATACGATAATGTTAGAAGCGTGACTATTGTTAATGGCGGTAGGAGGTACCTTATAACGCCAATGGGGATTAATGTTGGTAATGCTGATGGCGGTAATGTTATTAGGGTTAGCACGAGGGGCGGTTCACGTGACTTGAGTTACAAATACACTACAGTCCTGCCAATTGACTGGGATTACAAGTATATTATAGTCTGGTGCAACAAGGATGATGAGATTATTGCCCATGCCGACGTCGATGGGCGGTTTGTGGACGTAACCATTAGGGCTTGGCCTTGATCCTAACCCCGAACCCCCTAATCCCCAATCCTAATTAACCCCCACTCCAGTGGCACCCCATGCCCACGACTACTCCAACGCCAACGCCAACAGCCTCAATTCTGAAGCTTAAGGATGGGAAAGTCATAGATACATTATTATTCAGTAATCCCGTTAAGAAAGCTTCGATTGACTATAATGGTAAGAGAGTTAATATAACACCCAACGGCGTTAGAATAACAGACACAGGCGTCAACGATAATACACTGTACATAGCGTTCACCAATACCCGACCTGCCGACGTGCACATTGGCGATACTGACTACAACTATGATATTACAATACACTTTCCGCACATGACTGTCGTAATGTTCGTGAATGGTGGCACGGTTAATGTTAGTGTAGCCACGCCCTAACCCAAACCCCAATCCCCCTAATCCTAATTAATAATTAGTATTACACTAGCCCGTGAGCCAGGCACCCAAGGCCCCAATCATAGCCTACACCATAGTCCTAGGATTAGGATTAACCCTAGTTGTAATAGGCTCAACAAGCCCAATCCAACCAGGAATAGGGGCAGCAGTAACAGCAGTCGCATCAATAATAGGCGCAGTACTCCTCATCCGAATAAGGCACCCCGGGTTAATAATCCTAATCGAAACCGGGTTGGGAGTATTCATAGTACTACTAATCGTGAACTGGCTCCACGGCGTAAGCCCAATCACAACACTCAGGTGGTACTACAGGGCATTAGTGGAATTATTCACCCCACTAGCCAGCCTAACCCCACGCCACCTGCCTTAAGCTAATTACCCCAGGCGCCTGGTGTTGGGTCATGCAGGTTCAGGGCCTACCACTCAGTGAGAAGGATATTGAGGAGTTAACCAAGCCAGCACCAGTGATTAGGCTTAACGCCTTCAAGCCAACCCCAATCAGGGCTAGGAGGCTACCAGGTATTGACAGGCTCGTTAGGGAGGCCGCCAAGTACTGCCTGAAGGATAATAGGAGCTTCTGCATGAACATTGCAAGGCAGGTACTCACCACAGTAGCCCCAAGTGAAGTCGCCAGAGTCCTCAAGGAGGCCGTTAATGCTGGCGTCCAGTACGAGGTCGCCCTAGCCTACACTGCCCACGCCATCAAGTACTGCATGATTGTTGATAAGCTTGAGGATGTTGGCGACCAACCGTGCGTCGTGTATAATGGGGAGTTGATGATTAATACCAAGCCCCTCGTCAACGGCGCCTACACGCTCAAGGAGGCTTCAAGCGAATTCGGGCCTATTGTCGAGGCTGGGCAAAGTGAGGGTGCGCTTGAGAGGCTGCTTGGCTTCTTCAAGAGGGGTGGGGTAATGTGAACTGGGCTCAAGCCGTCATCACGTACGGCTTCCCTATTGCAGCAGCCGAGCTTGCATGGGGTGCTGTTAAGTATTACACTGCTCCGACAACTGGCCTCAGGAGGGAGGCTGTTGACGAGTTCTACGGCGTACTCCTGGGCGCAATTATAACCGCAGTGATGGGGTACTATGTTGCAAATGCCGCAATCATAAGTGAGCGTATTGCTGGCGCATTCGGCATAGGGGGTGAGGCGTGGAGCGTAGTATCGGCGAGTGGGCTCTACGGTGCACTCTTCTACGACTTCGTGAGTACCATTACAACCTACATTACGCTCCACGTTGCAATATTCCTCATTAACTTTCTACCGCTCTCAAGCTTCGAGGCAATTGCCGATATTGCGAGGAGTGTCCTTACCCCCTACCTCAATGCCCTGATGCTGACGATGACTAACACGGCTGGTTTGGCTGGTATTGCGCTTGTCCTAGGGAAGATGAACCAGCTTGGCATCCCACCACTCTCAGTGGCTTTACTCCTCCCGAGGAGGACTAGGAGTATTGGCGCATGGCTTGTGAGCTTCTTCCTGGTCTTCAACATTGCAATGCCGATTATAGTGGCCTACCAGACAAGCCTAGTCATGCAGTACGTACTCGGCCTCCCATGGAACGTGACATGCAGTGGCTGGGCTAAGACAGTAACAGACGCCTTCATAGACATCTCAAACTGGATATGGGGGGCGATAGGCAGTGCACTCCACATTACATCAACAACCTCGGTTATTGCCAATGCCACGGCTGATGCCTACAACCTCCTGTGCGTTATCACCACTGCGTTTGCGGAGAGGCAGTTCCTGAGCACTTTCGCACCCTTAATAGGCCCATTCTACCTGGTAAGCGGTGACTTCGTGATAGACATAATGCTTGGCATAAGCTTCGCAGTAGTAGCATGGTTGAGTAGTATTATTGAGAGTGGTGCGGCGGCGCTATTTGAGGTTAAGAAGGTGTAAGCCATGAATCTGAAGCTCCTTGCCCTACTGGCGGTGCCACTGGTTGTTGGGCTTGTACCGCAGGTGAAGCCCATTGCCATTGTTGGGGGTGTTATTGCACTGTTCATGCCTCAGGCTGTTGTTGAGCTCCTTAAGTTGATTTACGGTACTAGGCTTATGCCTGAGGCTGTTGTGACTGCTAGGGGTAGTCAGGCTATTGTTAGGATTGGGGGGAGGGATTGGAGGTTCTACAGGGCTTACCCGAGGCTTAGTATTGAGGTTCACAGGGAGGATGCCATCAAGGCATTGAACGGGTTGATTGCGACGCTCCCACTTGATAACACTATGATTAGTTTTGTTAGGATTGGGAATAGCCTCTACATTGGGGGTAGTTCAGATGCCTCGAATATCCTAAACAGGTACTTCCTGCTTGAGCCAGCTGCACCACAGGAGGTTGTTAGGCTCCTGGGTAACCCAATGCCATTGGCTAGGAGTGGTGGATTCAGGGTACTGTTAATACTCACCTTCACCGCCTCGCTAATCCTCTACGGCCTGCCACTGCACTGGCTCTGGGTTGGGGTAGTAACAGGCATACTACTGGTAATTTCACTACTCAAGGCTGGGGCTGGGTTAAGCCTAGCAAGGTACACCCCATTCAAGGCTGGTGTAACCCACAGTGACGCAAGGTACATGAGCCTAGAACCAAGCCAACTCCTGGCTTACGCTGAGCGTAATGCCAGGAGGGACTTCGCACTAACAATCACAGGTAGCCTGATGGGTAGGGAGAATTATGCGAGTGAACTAGCCCGTGCCATTGATAGGTATCAGCTTACTGGCAGGGGCATGTATGCGCCGAAGATTGATGCACTCCAGGTTACCCACAGGCGTGTCCTAGCTGGGGAAGTACCCATCAGGTTCACGATCCTCGGTGATATTGAGGCTCCTGGCATGAGGGTTGGTTTTGGGGCTGTCCACTGGCTCATGGAGCCTGAGTTGAATGGTTTAAGCATGGATGTTACTGCAGTCCCAGTGTTCTACGGTGGGAGCCTTATTGCACAGTCCGATGAGGTTGTTGTTGATGTTGGCCGTGATGAGTATGGGAGTGAGGTTAAGATTGGCTTGAATACTGCCCCAAGCCCGCATGCCCTAATTGTTGGGCCTACTGGCTCGGGTAAGTCTTGGAGTACTGTTAGCCTCATGATTCGTGCGGTAACGAAGTATGGTGTTAGGGTGTTGATTATTGACCCCCAGGGTGAGTACCCTGGCTACCTCAAGGCGCTTGAGCCAATTGTGATTAATGTTAGGGATGCGTTCATCGACTGGCTTGAGCCTGTTACAAGCCCAATCGCATGGGCTGACTTGGTTAGCCAAGCCGTTAGGCACGCATACGCTGACGCTGAATTATCCAGGCTTGCCTTCAATGACTTGGTTAGGCTGTACGGGAAGGGTGAGTACCTTGGGTTGCATGAGTCCCTGGATTGGCTTGTTGTGAATGGTGAAGCTGGGAGGGTTTGGGAAGTTGCCAGGGCCCTGGAGCCAAAGTACCCAGTGAGGCTAAGCCAGTTGATGAACGCCCCAAACCCAGTCATAATCACGCTTAGGGATGTTATGGTTCACAGGGAGTACGTTAGCCTACTAATGCAGGTACTATTAGCACGTGCCTACCACGAGGGGTTAGCCAAGCCATTCACAGAGAGGATTGAGAATATCCTAGCCTTCGACGAGGCTTACCTGATTATTGAATCCCCCATTCTTGAACTAGTGGTCAGGGGTGTTAGGAAGATGGGTTTTGGAGTTTGGATTATTACGCAGAGCCTTGGTGACGTGAAGCCTGCTACACTGCAGAACTTCGGCTTCAGCCTCCTGCTCCAGGGCCCTGCACCTTATGCTGAATCCGTGGGTAAGGTCTTCCTTCTTGGTGAGGATAATGTTAGTTGGCTTAGTCAGGCTAATAATCCGAGGGTTTTTGGGGGTGAGTACACTCCAGGTATCTTAATCTACCCACCCAGGCCCAGGAGGGTGTTCGTTAGGCTTGAGCCTGTTAAGGGCTAAGATACTCTTAAAAACCCAGTGGGGGATACTCCACATGCCCCAGGCCAGATCCCCAACTCAAATCCCGAGTAGGGAAAAGTATTATGAGGATGAAGGCAGAGTAATCTACACTGGCAAGGAGCATGTTATAGTGTTGGATAAGAAGAACTACACTGTGCAAATATGGCACATGGTTATTGATTGTACTGTGATTGAGGCTAATTTTGTCTGCTACACCAAATACTTCATGATTGAGGAGAAACTTAGCGATATCATAACGTGGAAAAGGACAGATGAAGAACGCCTCAATGAGGCAATCAAGATAATTGAGGAAAATGGTACTGATAGGATGGCACGTGCGTGGAGGCCAGCCCATTGCTTCATGAAGTGCCTTGAGAAGGAGGATATTGATAAGTTATATAAAACAGACAGTACCCTGTATGATGCAATAATCTATACTAAGGGTAAGTTATGGGATGAGTTATGAGGAAGCCGATGGGCGAAATCACCGAGGATGGCAAAGTAAAGGTGGTGGCCAGTAATGATCGGTGACATTACTTGCCCTGAGATCAAGAATAGTATCCAGTTTGTAGGGTGGTTTTGGAATTCAGTATACGGCGGGGGAGAGGGGGCACATGTGTATAAGGTGGAGGACGGTGAACTAATAGAGGAAGTACCAATAGTTAGCCATAGGGGTGAGGATGGTAGGTTTGGTTGGGGCGTGTGGTACTTACCACCTGGCGTGTACATTGTTGTTGACATAACTAGGCCGAATGATGTGAATGTGGAAGCGCACCCTACCCTAATTACACTTGCACGCCTAAATGCGCTTGCTAACCGCATTTTGAAATTTCATTTTAGCCTGTATAGGGTTAAAATAGACAAGTTGATTGTGCATAAGGAGCCGATAGATAGGACTTGGGGTTGGAGGTATGAGCGTGAGCCATTGCTCGTGGAGGAGGTGGTGGATTTAAGTGATGTGAAGCGCCTCATAGTGAAGGCGAAGGAGAGGTGCCCTGAGTGCGCACCTACCCCTAGTTCAAAGCGCTAGATAGGCTAATAAATCCTACCCCCTTAAATTCTACCATGGCTCAAGGCAGGAATTCGGGTAAGGCATCAACATTGCTAGTACTCAACCCACTCGTTGTTCTGATAAGTAGCATTTTATTCTCTAAAGCCATATACATGGTGCTATACCCCTCCCCAATGGCTATCAAAATATTTATCATAGCGGTTAAAATATCCTTCATAGCTACTGCACTATACATCTCACCATACCTGCTAATGCTCCTCCTGCTTGATGAGGCTGAGAAGGAGGGGCGTGATTTCACACTCGGGGATGTTGGCTTTGTACTCCTATTAACAGCTCCATTCATGGCGATTGCAATTACTGCACTGTTAATCAAAATGAACCCAATATTGAGGTTCACCTTAGTCGTATATGGTGCTGGTGGTGCATTACCAACGTTAATGCTCATTGATTATATTTTTGACTCCGTATCCTCTGGCTGATTAGGCTGGTTAATAACCCTCCGAATCCCTCACTCCAGTGGGTTCCCCCGCCCTAATTATGCCCTGGCTTAGGCGCATTACATGCCCATTGAGCTTAGGCCGTGGCAGGTTGAGGCGCTGGGTAGGCTTAGTAGGGCTAGGGGGCGCTTCATAGCCCTAGGCATGCCCACTGGTAGCGGTAAGACGCTCACGGCACTGTACGCAGCGTACACTGTATTCAACTCAGACCTAACAATCTACCTCCTTAGGACTATTAACGAGGAGGGGGTAGTATGGCATGAGTATAATGCCCTCCGTGGTGGTGGTATTACTAATAGTGATATTTCAACACTCCACGGTAAGAGGCACTTCTGCCCAAGGGAATTCATCGACGAGGGGGAGCCAGTCGTGAAGTGCGGTAACTGCCCACTATACAAGAACCTCATTAACGATGCGTCAGCGCACTGTACAGGCATTCTAAACAGTGGTGAGAAGAAGGAGTGTATTGATAATGTGCTTGATGGTTGGTCTATTAAGCTCCTCAAGTCCATGAGGAGTATTGACCCAACCACGGCTGATATTAATGAGGCGTACCTAACAGTACTTGGCCTTAAGCCACCCAGTGAGGTTAATGGCAAGTGGGTTGGGGATTGTTCATACACGGTGATGATTGGTACTGTTAAGTACGCTGGGTTGGTTGTTGGTAATTATAATTACCTCCTTCACCCAGGCGTTAAGGTGCTTAAGGGTATTGCAAAGGCAGCACGCAACCCACTCATCATCATTGATGAGGCTCATAACCTGGATGGGCTTCCCGATGCGTACTCAAGGAGGATTAGCCCAGTTAGGCTTAGGGAGATGGCTAGTGGTATTACTGAATTATGCAGGCGCTATAATTGTGGTAGGATTGAGGGGGCTGTGAGGCCTGATACTCTTACCCCCCTTATTAATGGTATTGCGAATAAGCTTGAGGAATTATACAATAGGAGCGCCTCCGGGTTCAAGGTGGGTGAGAACGCCCCAGTCGTGGATATTGAGAATATTACAAGGCTTGTCGATGAGGCTGCCGTGCTCCTTGCACCTTACCTTGAACTTGAGGTCAACGAGGCTGATGTAAAGGCACTGAGGGTTATCAACAGGATTGGTAGGTTCATTGACAGTAAGGTAATGCTTGATAATTACGTGGCTGGCAGGCTCAAGGGGTACGGCGCCTACATTCACGTTGGTAAGAAGGGCCCCTCAATGTGGCTTATGCCAATACTCCCGAAGTACATTTACGGGGAACTGCTGAACGAGCTTCACGACGCAACCTGGCTCCTCATGAGCGGCACACTGCCTAGTGTTGAGTACATTAGGAGGGTTTACGGGTTCCCAATCCACGATGATGATTACATTATTATTAACGCTAGGATCGGTAGGATTAATAGTGTTAGGATTATTGGCACTGCCTCAAGTAGGTACAGTGAGAGGGGTGATGAGGCGTTTAGGAATTACGCAGGTATTATTGCTAATATTGTGGGTGGGAGCCATCCTGGTATTGTCCTCCTTGTGGTTTACCCGAGTTACGAGTTCATGAACAGCGTCCTCAGGTACCTTAACCTTAATGGTGTTGCTGTTGCCCTCACTGAGGGGGTTGTTAAGAGCCTTAAGGCTGTCCGTGATGAGGCTGTTAGGGTTGTTGAGGGTGGGGGTAGGGTTGTTCTTAATGCTGTGGCTGGTGGTAGGTTCACGGAGGGGGTTGAGATTAGGCATAATGGGGAGAGCCTCATTAAGGCTGTCATCATTGCTGGCGTACCCTACCCAAACTTCAGGGACACTGCACTCCAGGATAGGGCCAGGGAGAGTGGGCTCGGTGAAGCGTGGTTCGAGCAGAGGGCTGTGGTTAACATAATGCAGGCTATCGGCAGGAGCATTAGGAGTAGGAATGATACTGTTGATATTATCCTGATTGATGAGAGGTTCAGGTGGTTTGCGAGGAAGCTACCACTACCCAAGGCTAATTAAGGCGTAGGCGCCGCACTACTCATGCCCCAAATCCCAGCCGATGGCTTAGCGATCACGGAGGAGGGGGAGGCGTTGATTAGTGCATTCCTAAGGAAGCTTGGTGTTGAGTACACTGACTGGCATGATGCGCCTTGGGTTGAGGCTAATGTTGAGGAGGCGCTTAGGAGGCTTGGGTATGCTCTTGAGTTGTTTAGGGTTGAGGGTGGTGGGTTGGCTCTTGGCGCCAGCCCATTCACCCTTGTGGTTATTACAGACGACTACAGCCTGTTGTTCATTAAGGATGGTGAATTGTACTACATGGCGGCGAGTGGGGAATTGGGGAGTACGTTTGAGGTTAAGTTCCTGAGGTTTAGGAGTGATTCAAGGCTCCTTGAGGTTAAGGCGCCTGATGTTTTGGCAGTCCTGTCGAGGCTGTTTAGGCTTGGTTAATAGTCTCCTAATCCCCTACTGGAGTGGGGGTTGATTCGGTTTTGTTACCTACCCCTAACCAACCCGTGTACTACTATTATAATATATAGTATAATAAGCAACACCAGCGACATAGGCCACTTAACAACCCCACTAACCACTAGGCTAACCCCAGCAATACCCAGAACCCCAATTGCAAGGGCCTCAACCTCAAGCCTGGGCATAAGCCAACCACAGCAACCCCACTAATTAGCCCTCGAAGGCGGGTGGCATTGGGCACAGGGTGAAGCCCACTGGGGTTGGCCAGGAGGCAATACTACTGCACCTGGCTGACACCGAATCCCAAGCGTGGTTCACGGCCTCAAGGACATTGCCATCAACTGGCGTGTGCGTGATGGCGGGAAGCCAGGCTGACCCATTCCAGTAGTACAGTGCCAGGGGGACTGTGAGGCTACTGTTAACAACAGCAGTGCTCCCACCACCATCACCGCCCATTACAATTGATGCCATTATTATTGAGCCGCCGCCAACGTGGTAGGCGTCGAACCATATTGCATGCGTGCCATCTGGGCTGAAGCCCATGAATGCCGTGCCATTCAGGATCCTGATTACAAGCCAGCCGCATGTGAAGGCTATTGGCAGTTGCCTCACGTGGATTAGGTGCGCTCCAGTACTGTTGATGATCCAAATGTTGGTGGCGTAGCTTGTGATTACTGGGATTGGGAACTCCGAGGCGGCAATATCCTGTATTACAAGTGTATTATTGAGGTAGGCGTTCAGCATTATACTCCACCCCGAGCCTGGTAACCCGTGGATGCAGTAGTAACCAGCAACTGTACTCGTTGAGCCGGTGTACGCCATTAACCCAACTGGCCTATCCTCAACAAGGCTTGTGTTAACTGCTGGGAGAACCCTGGCGTGAATTGGCATAAGCATCGGCGCTATTGGTGCCAGTATAATCATAACCACTGTGAGGGTTAGTGCAACTGCGGCTAGTGCCGTGTTGTTCACGGTGAGGGTAATTGAATGATGGCTAATTAGGTGTTAATGACACCCCAGTCAGTGTAGTTATTGTGGGCTACGTGGGGGTGCCTTGGCTAGGTGCCAGCAGGCTAATTAACCCCCCAAACACATACACCCTATGGCGTCCCAGGAACTAGCTCAGGAACAGGGGGTTTCAACCCCCCTAATAACAGTCAAAACTAAAACAGAGAAAATCAGGATAATAAGAGTACAACCGGGTGTGTACAGAATGGTGAAATCGTTCGTGGCTTCAAGTCTCAAGGAGGAATATGAGTGGAGAGTTGGGTATGAGTATCCTGAATTTTTTGTCTGGAGGAAACCAAACAAATGGGAGCTTAGGGTGTTCAAGAGTTTTAAGGCTGTAGAAAGCGAACCACTGCCAGTGAGGGGAATATATAGGGTAAAGGCAGATATAATACCTTTCGCCGTTCTAAGTAGTAATAACGACGAGGTGTTATTTGTGGCCCTTTCGAATGAAATTGGAATGCTTTATGAAAACAAAATACCCTTAGTGTTTACGAGGGAGGCGCCAATTGCTATAACACCAATGATACCTTTACCATTTAGCAGGCCGATACCTGTTTACGAGATTCTCGATGTACTTCAACACTACGTGGCTATCTAATCCCCTCCCTTAAAAATTCCCCCTTAAAAACCCCCTCTGGGTGGGGGCCATCCCCCACCCCATCCTCTTTACGCTATTCTTATTAACCCGAAGCCGATAAAACACCGATGCCCGGGAACAATCCCAATAGTTCAAACCCAAATATAACCCCAAATATAATAATAAAAATTAAAGTTATTGATCTAAGAGAATTAGGAATGACAGATTATAATGAGTTAAGAGGATTTGTAAGACATTTCCGTGACATTTTCACTAGAGCAAGCGTATTTGCCTATTGTAAAAATGAATACTATTGCCTCGGTGATGGACATTATGCAAACTTTTGGCCTTTCCAGCTAAGGGGAGGGGTTTGTTATGATGGAATTGAGATGTACAACTACTTCCTCCAATACCACAGTGAAATAGAGAATAACAGGAAGGAAAATGTGCCAACGGAGGAGGAAGTCGAGGGAAAGATTCTTGAATTCTTCAAGAGCAATGTGAAGATACCATTGCAAAAAATGGAAATAAGAATTTTTAAAGTGTATGAAGCAGAGAGAATTTTATGGATTGTGATGCTGCCAAAGGAATGCTTTTGGTGACCCCAAACCCCCTTTTTCAATCCCCCCTAATCCTACAGACAAGGCGCTACTCTTATTAGCCCTGAAGCCGGTGGGCGCAAATGCCTGGGAGCCCCAGTCCAATCCTTAGGTTTAAGTTAGAGAACATAGGGCCGATTAAGAGTGCTGAGATTGAGCTAAGCAGGGTAACGGTGCTCTATGGGGCTAATGCCACTGGTAAGACGACTGTTGCTAGGGCGTTGGCGTACCTAATCAAGGTGTTGAACGGCTTCAGCATCAGGTGCAGTGAACTCCTAGACCTCATAGGCACCCCACCGAATGACTCCACCGAGGGCAATGCCGCCATGGCGCTTGGCGGTTATGAGGTGTCGTTGAGGAGGCCTAGAATGTGGGATAGGGTTACTGTGGCCGTTAAGAAGGGTGGTGAGGTGTTGTACAGTGGGGAGTGTAGTGGGGGTGCTGTATCCACTGGCCTACATGTTGGCGGTGATTTAGGTATTGACCTCCTCGCATGGGTTAAGTACAATAAGGCGCTTATTGTCGATGCCGATTCAGGTGAAGTGGCGTTGAGCCTTAGGGGGCTGCTTAACCCAAACATTGTTAGGAGGTACATTACTGCGGGTATCAGTGATGCAAAGGCTGCTAGTGACTTCGAGGATTATGTACTTGACGCAAGCCATGCATTAAGTTCGGTGGCAGGCTGGCATGTTACCAATCAGCACGGTAGCATATACTTCATCAATGGTGTGGACTTTTACGAACCCAGTAATGTTGCTGAGGGTATTAGGAGGGCTGCATTGATCCTCGCAGCCAAGGTGTTGATGGAGAGGGCTAGGAGGCTTGGTAGGTTGCCTATCATATTCATTGAGGGGCTTGAGCCCCTCCACGTTGATTTAATTGAAGGGGTTCTTGATGACTTTGAGGACTCGGAGGTACCGAGTATTATTGAGGCTCACAGTGGGTTTGCCCTTAAGTACGCTGCCTTGAGGAATTTGAATGCATACGTCCTCAAAGATGGGTATGCTTACACTGATTTAACAAGGCCTGAGTTGTTTGCAAGGGAAGCTGTGGTTACCTCTGAGGTTGGGGAGGTATTGTAACCCCCAAATCCCCCTAATCCTACAGGCCAATTCCCACCCCAAATGCCTGTGGTAATTGGGTTAACGCCAAGTGGGGGTTTGGGGGGATTCGAGGATACTTAATCCACGGCACTGCTAAGAGCATAATCCTGAACGTGGGTAACAATGTAAATGCCTGGCGGTACCTCAACGCTCGGGTGCTCATCATGCCTCAACACGGCAGGCTCCCTAACCACAACATACACCCTACCCGAACCAACATAGGTACCACCGCCCTGTAGCACGTGCGCATGCCCTGTTTCACCGTGGACAATAAAACTACCTGGCGCCACTGTGGCATTA
>Ga0081529_123912_pt1 | contig 24805 bp, 24 predicted proteins | sample EchGeymetagenome_FD_71012 | JGI IMG/M metagenome (GOLD analysis project Ga0081529, IMG submission 71012) | Ferrous microbial mat and aquatic microbial communities from Echinus Geyser, Yellowstone National Park, USA - transect B T=78-80 C v2... ...
CAGCTCATCTTTTATGTGATCTTCAATCTGCTTAAGAACTGAGATTATGTCTTCGTCCTTTATCAATATGCTCTATGAGCTTATCATAGATATAAGTTTGCATGGCTTATATCATGAATGAATTCATAAAATATACATAACATCATGGATTAAATACTAACCTATGATAATGCATGCTGTTAATATAAATTCTTACAACAATTTTGTCCCACAGCCGGTTCTCGCACAACGCTTAATAATTTAAAGTGAGTTTTTTTAACTCATGAAAGCTATGGTTCTTCATAAACCGGCTCCTGTTGAAACAGTTCCTTTAAAGTATGAGGATTACCCAACGCCAAAGCCTGGAAGGGGCGAAGTTCTGATAAAAGTTATTTCCTGTGGCGTATGTCATTCTAACCTTCACATGATAGAAGGGGACTGGGTCAGGATGGGCGTTCCTGCAAAGCTGCCAATAATACCTGGACATGAGATAATAGGCAAGATAACAGAGCTTGGAGAAGGCGTTGAAAGCTTTATAGAAGGCGAGATAGTGGGCGCACAGCCTCTTTGGTCAGCTTGCGGTCATTGCGATTACTGCATAACAGGCAATGAGCACCTCTGCAACAGCGTTCAGATAACTGGTGAAACCGTTGACGGTGGCTACGCTGAGTACTTTCTAGCAAAGGCGGACTATATTTATCGAATACCTGAAAACGTTGATCCTGAGATAAACTCGCCGCTCTTCTGTCCGGGGGTAACCGCTTACAGAGCTTCAAAGCTTGCTAACCTTGGCCCTAACAAAAAAGTATACGTAATAGGCATTGGCGGCGTAGGGCATGTTGCGCTGCAGACTTCAAAGCTTTTTGGAAGCGAAGTAATAGCTGTGTCAACAAGCGAGGCTCACGCAAAGCTAGCAGAAGAAATGGGAGCTGATGAGGTTGTGATGGCTAAAAGGGATTATTCAAACCTTTCAGAACATTTTGGTAAAGGCGATTCTGTTATAGTATTTTCACCAAACCAGAAAGCTATAGATGCAGCTGTAAATATAGTCAAGAAACAGGGCACTCTCGTTGTAGGAGTTTTCGGAAACATAAACGATTTTAGGTTTACAAAAGAAATAAACATCAGGGGAAGCGTCATAGGACCAAGAAAGGACATGAAAGAAGTGCTCGAGCTGGCTTCAAAAGGGCTGATAAGGCTTAAGGTTACAAAGTACAAACTGCAGGAAGCAAACGAAGTACTCAAGAAACTGAAAGATGGAGAGATAATAGGCAGAGCAGTGCTGCTTCCATAGGATAAATGGACAGGCTTAAGTTTGAGCTTTACATTTATGTAATACGGCAGCTTAATATAGATCCAGCAAACGACTGGAAAGCAACTTTAATACTGGACGAGCTTCTCAGGAACAAACCCGTAAAGCAGGTACTCGATAAAGCAAGCTTACTTTTAAAACAAAGGAGGGCTCTTGTTGTAGGTGCGGGCCCCAACGTGCTTGATGATCTAGATTACGCAAAAAGGAAAGGCATACTAGAAAGCTCAACGGTGCTTGCTGCTGACGGCGCAACTCTAGCTTACAGAGAGTTCGCAGGAAAATATCCAGAAATCATAGTAACAGACCTCGATGGGTACCCTGAGTCAGAGGTTGAAATGATAAACGAAGGTTCTGTGGCGTTTGTGCACGCGCACGGGGATAACGTCGATAAGCTGCTGAAGTACGTCCCACAGATGAAATGGGTTGCTGGAACTACTCAGACTTTTGAAACAGAGTTGGTGAAAAACTACGGAGGGTTTACCGACGGAGACAGGGCAGCCTTTATAGCTGAAAGTTTTGGCGCAAAAGAAATATTCCTGGCAGGTATGGACTTTAACCTTTCGATAGGAAAGTATTCGAACCTTGAAAAGTTTAATGGTGACTATGAGAGAAAGAGAAAAAAGCTCGCAATCGGAATAAGAATGCTTGAAGTTCTTGCTTCAATCAGCAGGGCGCCATTGATAAACCTGAGCAAAGGGGCCGTTAAAATTAAAGGCATAAATAACATAGCGTGATAAACAACAAATGATATTTATAGGATCATAAAAAATTGTTTTTATGAATGTAGCATATGATGAAAAGGAAATTATTGAGCCCAACATAATCGATACATATTATTATAAATATACTTTTGAAAAGGTGACGGGTCGGTATAAATACGCCAGCGATTACTATTTAGATGGCATGCTTTATGGAGCCGTCCTGAGAGCAGGTGTACCCCATGCCATAATAGATTATATAGATGTTTCAGACGCCTATAAAGTTCCAGGCGTTAAAGCGGCGATAACATACAGGGATGTTCCCGGGCTTAATGCTTTCGGATATTATAAACCTAACCAGCCAGTTCTTTGCAAGGAAAGGGTCAGGTATGTGGGGGATGCTATAGCTGCTGTTGCAGCTGAAACACAGGAAGCCGCTGAAGAAGCCGCAAGATCGATCAAGGTCAGGCTGATAAAGCTTGACGGGGTTTATTCGATAGATGACGCTTTAAAGTCAGAGGTTATCCTTGGAGAAAAGGATAACATAGCGTACAGAATATCTTATGAAAATGGCAGCTATGAGAAAGCTCAAGGAGAAGAATACGAGGGCACTTATGAAGTTGGGTCAATAAAGCAAATGTACATAGAACCTGAATCAGCCCTTGCGTGGATCGAAGACAGCAACCTTAAAATAATAACCACAACGCAAAGTCCAGATCATGACATAGAGCAGATTTCAGTTAACGTCAACGTCCCAAAGGATAGGATAAAGCTCATCTTTCCCGATCCAGGAGGGGCTTTTGGAGGTAAAGAAGAAATACATGCACAAATACTTGCTTCATTACTTACATTAAAAACAGGGAGGCCAGTGAAACTTTCGTTTTCAAGAGAAGAGTCCAATATTGCAACAACAAGGAGGATTTCGATGAGGTTTCATATAAAGAGCAAGACAACCAAAGATATGAAATTGCAGGGACTATATGTAAACGTGTTAGCCGAGACAGGGGCATATCTTTCTCACGCACCTATAATTCTTGAAGTTGCCGGTTCTCATGCACCAGGCCCCTATAATATTCCAAACGTAAAGTTTGAAGGGGCTTTGGTGTACACAAACTATCCGCCAGTTGGAGGAATGCGAGGTTATGGCGCAAGCGAAGTTAATTTCGCTTTAGAAAGGCATCTGGATGAGGTAATAAGAAAAAACGGCTGGGATCCGTTTGATTTCAGACTTGTCAACGCTCTTAAAAAAGGACAGCCATACGGCACTGGTTTGGTTCCTGTATCAGAAATTACGTTAAAAGAGACTGTTTTACAGGCAAAAAACAGCCCGCTTTTGAAAAGCAAAAAATCCAACTGGCCTTTTATAAAGGTTGGCGTAGGGATAGCAAGCGGCATGAAAAGCACCAGTTATGGTCAGGGCGGAGATCATGCATCTGTAAAGCTAGTACTGAACAGACACGGACTTAAGTTGTTGTTCACAACCCCAGACATGGGCACAGGAATAAGGTTTGGGTTGGCTAAGCTTTTAAGCGAAAGGCTAAATTTTCCGGAAACCATGATTGATATCGAAAACCACAGCTCAGACAACCCGAGTTCAGGAACTTCAAACGCGTCAAGAGTTCTTTTCATGATCGGCAACGCTTCCCTAGATGCAGCAAACAAGCTTGAAAAGGAATTAATAAGAAAATACGGAAACTCAAACCTATTATATGCTTTAGAAAAATTAAACGATGAAGTGATAGAGGTTTCAGGAGAGTATGATTTACCTAAAGTAGAAGGAGGTGTTTATAAAAAGAGCGATGTTATTTTCAGTTTTATCACAGCCATAGCCCGTGTCGAAGTTGATATGTTAACGGGATTTATTAAAGTTATAGATGTTGATGTTTACACGGAGGCCGGAAAAATAATCTTTCCGCTGGGATATTATTCGCAGATTGAAGGTGGTGCTATCATGTCTTTGGGTTATGCTATATTTGAGGATCTTAAACTAAAAGAAGGTCAGGTACTTGGAAAGAACTTCACCACTTACATTTTGCCCGTAATGAAAGACATACCAAAAATAAACGTTCATGCAATAGAAATTCCAGATCCGCATGGTCCTCTTGGAGCCAAGGGGGTTGGCGAACTCCCTCTAATTGCCATAGCGCCGGCAATAGTTAATGCGGTTGTGGACGCAACAGGCATAGAATTTAGAGAAATCCCTTTAAAAAGAGAAAAAATCGTAAACCATTAAAACTTAGATAAATCCTATCAAAGCAGATAGGTTTCCCCTGTGCTCTTCCAGTAAAACCTTGGAGGATCAAACAGCGCTTCATTTGGATCTGATACGTAGAGTTCTTTTCCGTTGAGCTTTATGTGTTTTAATGTGGGTCTTGCATCTCTTCCGTGAATAGCTGCTATCTTGCCGTCGACCATTACCATCGCTGTCCCGATTAAATCCCCATTTTCTATAGCTCCAAGAGCATCGGTTCCAACGCTTCCAGGCGGCTTATCAATGAGCAAGCAGTCCGCTTCAAATCCTTCTTGAATTTTACCAGTGTTTATCCATTTCTTGTACGTTTCTTGTATGTTACCTGTAGCCATAGCTATTGCTTGTGGAGCTGGAATGTTACCTAAGCTGCTGAAAAACTTAACAGCCTGCTGCACAGCTATAGGGAAATAGCCCTGTCCCGTTGGCGTATCGCTTCCAACAATTAGCCTTTTTAGTTCATTTTTACTTTTTAAATAGTCTATAACCCTTAAACCCATCTTCAGGTTTCCGTAAGGAACAAGCTCAACAGCTGCCTTAGATGCAGCGTCAATAACTTCCCTAGTGAGGTCCCACGGAGCTGCAGTGCTTCCTCCGTTTGCGTGGGCCAGCTTGTCTGGCTGAAGATTTTTTACAAAATCTGCATCTAGATAAACAGCGCCCTTTAGCACACCTGCGCCAAAGTTTGTTGGAATAAACATACCATACTTTCTTGCCCATGAAGCCATTTCAAGCAGTTCTGCGGGTTTAAGATCAGAGCTTCCACCTATCTGAGCCACTTTCCATATTCCCAGATCGCTCAACTCTTTAAAGTCGCTCTCTTTAAGCCCTTTGACTAAAATTATGCTTCCTCCATGTACTTTCATCAGACCGCCGGGCCTGTAGTTTTTCCATGCCTTATACGTCATTATTGCTGTTGCTTTAACGCCTTCAGGATCCGGCGGATAAAAAAGTGGAAGTCCCTCAAATTGATTAAATTCATCCATAACAGTAGTTATGCCATTCAGTAAACCCTCTTCAAGTATTCCGACCATTCTCTGCATTGGAGCATATTCGCCTATAGAAATATGAGTATGCGGATCAATATAGCCTGGAATAAGTATCATGCCATCTGCATCGATAGTAACCTTTATTTCCGATTTGTTTGTGTTGACTTCATCCTCAAACCCTATTTTGCTGAACTTTCCGTCTTCTATCAGTACAGAATCGCCCTTTATTATGCCCTTCTCCCAGTCTCCACTGACTATTTTTCCAATATTAAAAATAGATACGTTCATTATTTATTTTAATAGTTAATGTAATTTAAATATTTACTTTGAACATTATTTTTGAACACACGTTCTTAATTATTGTTTTGCGACACAAGGTTTTTTATGTTTAAGTGAAGTACCCTAACATTTCGTTCAGGGCTTCCCAGTTAATCGACGTGCTTGCTTTTACATGAGGAATACTTTATGCTCCACCATGCTGCTTTTAGAGGCGCAACCATCTGACGTTTCGCATACGTTGCACAAGCAAAGCCCAGTTATCACTGATTTCACTTGGTCGAAGTGCTACACTTATTCGAGGCATCGCAGATTCCCCTAACCAAGGTCTGCATGGCTTTCGGGGCAGTTTATGACTGCAAAGATAGTGCCAGAAAGCTTTAAAAAATTTCATTAAAGGGGCTATCCATCACCTCCATCTCCATTGCGGAAGGGGCTTTCGCCCTCTTTAACCCCCAAATAGTTAAAGTAGGTATTGTTAGCATCAAAGCGATAAAATAAACTAATTGCTTGCGGAACTTGTTCATATGTTTTAAATACAATTTTTATGATAAACTAATATGTTCTGTAAATTACTAAATATCTATTTAAGTTGGGGTTAATGCAATCCTCATTAAAGTATAAGTATACTATCTTAGAATACAAGAACCTGAGTTAAATAAAGAATCTCTGTTTAAGAGTAAGATCAAAAGGTCAAAATTCGACTAAAGTTTTACATAAATAAGATTTCCAATAACAAACTTATGTAAAAGTGTAGAAACAAACTAGGTAGCTCCAATTAACAGACCTTGTTATTGTTACAAAAGTATAAATTTAATTGCGTATAAATAAAATCTATGAAAGATCTTAGGTCGTTTCTTGAAAAGGTTAAACATGAGATCGTCTACATAGAAAAACAAACAGATCCTAAATTTGAAATAACTGCGTATGTTGATGCTTATGAAATGAAAAAGAAATATCCGGTTCTTTTCTTCACAAACGTCTCTGGAAAAAAGGTTGTCATAAATTTGTTTTCTTCTATTTACAGAATGGGCGAGGCGTTGGATTGCGAACGTTGTGATGCACCTAAAATAGCGGATAGGTTTTTTCAGTATTCGCAGCAAAGCCTATCTCCTAAATATGTAAGCGATGATGAGCACGAAAATGTTTTAGAAGATCTTTCGGGTCTACCGCATATAGTTCACAACGAGTTAGATGGAGGGGCGTTTATAGACAGCGGTCTTGCTATACTGAAGGATCCTGAAAGCGGTGCTATAAATATGGGAATTTACAGACACCAGATATTTGATGATAAACATCTTGGAATCCTAACCGATCCAGGACATGACGCGCAGTTTATTATCGAACAGTACAGACGTCTTAATAAACCTGTTCCTATAACTATTAGCATAGGACACCATCCGGGAGTTTATTTTGCTGCAGTATCCCGTCCCAAGGGGATCGGTGGTGAACTTGAAATGGCTGGTGGATTTTTGCAGGAGCCAGTAGAAGTAACAATGAGCGAAGACCTTGGTATACCTTATTTGACAAGAAGTGAAATCATAATAGAAGGCGTAATAGAAGATCCAAATAAATTGGTTCATGAAGGGCCTTTTGGTGAATGGCCAAAATACTATTCTGGAACCCAGATGGTTCCAGTTATTACTGTAAAAAAGGTTATGACAAAGAAAGATCCTATTTACCTTGATATAGCTGCAGCCTATAAAGATCACCTAAACCTTGGTGTTAATTTGCCTCATCTTGCGGCCGTTTATAACACGATTAAAAGTCTTGTTCCTAACATTGTTAACGTTAGATTTGGTTATGATTTTGCACCTTTATTGTACGTTCAGATTAAAAAAATAAATGAAGGTGATGCGAAAAAGGCTGCACTTGCCGCACTGGCAAGTGAAATAGCTATAAGAACTGTAATAGTTGTCGACGATGACATAGACATATATAACGATGAAGAGGTTATGTGGGCAGTTCTTACACGGGTTTCTGGCGTCAACCAAATATCAATAATACCTGAGGTCATCGGAAACTTTCTTAATCCGGCAAACTACGCTAAAGGTAAATCAGAAAAACGCACTCTGGACAATAAAATAATAATAGACGCTACAAAACCTATAGAAGGATTCCCACCAGTAGCCAAAGCACCCAAAGATCTAGTCAAAAAAATATTAGAAACATTAGAACCTCATGAATTATAATTTTATTTGTAACTGTACAATATTGATGTAACATTTCTAGCATAATTTCCGTTAACACCTTCGCTTTTCCATAAATAACTCGATTTTAGCAAAATTCCGTTTAATGAATAGAAATAGGTGATAGTTAGGTTATAAGATGAAGTACCAATATATCCTTTTTCAAAAGCCTGAAGAACTATTGTTTTTGTTTTTCCATACACCGGTGAGTCTAAATACGTATATCCGACGACGGTAAAATTGTATGACAGGATTTTTAATTTTGAACCTAAACTCATGTTTTTTAAAAAAGGAATGTATATATTTTCAAGTTGGCCTTGATTAGCGTTAAGGCTTACTGATGAATTAGGATAATTAACCGATAATATAACATAATTACTTAAGTTAATTACAACTATGTAATACTGTTCTGGTTCCTGCACAATTATTTTAAATGTTCCTCCTACAGGCTTACTGAAACTATACTGCAAAAATTCTGAGTAATTAACAAATTTACCGTTAAAATTAAATTGCCTATAAACTTGGTAAACTAAAATGTTCCCAAAAGGTTCTTTACTGTAATCATAACTTTTCTTTACATTGTATTCATAAAAAAAGCCGGAAAAAACGATCATTACCAATATTAAAATAATATATATTTTTTTCATATTTTTTTCATTCTCTTTTATAAGGTTGCCCATGACTTGAAGGCATTCTCATCCTTTTAGAAATTAGCATCACTACTACTATTAGGGCCAAGAATGGTGTAATATCAAGAAATTCATACGGTATCTTGTATCCAATTATCATAAAAGATGGACCAATCGCACTTATTAAACCGAACAACAGTGAACCTAACAGCCCATATGCAGGGTTCAAACCGCTAAAAGCCGCTATTCCTATAGATATCCATCCTCTGCCAGCTATAATGCCTACTTGATAAAGACCTACCGTTAAAGCTATGTAGCTACCTGACAGGCCTGACATAATAGACCCGAAAAGTACCGTTGCATACCTCACCTTATTTACATTAATTCCAACTGAATCTGCGGCTCGTGGATTTTCACCAACACTGATGATTTTTAATCCGGCTTTTGTTTTATATAGAAAGTACCATAAAACTGGAACCAGTATGTAAGCTATGTAGTCAATTATTGTATGTTCAAAAAACATTTTTCCAATTACTGGCAGGTCAGATAAGTAAGGGATCGGAACATTTTTTAGCGTCGGCGCAGTTAACAAAAACATTGACCTTCCAAAAGTTAACGTGTAAAGAAAATCTGAAATGCCTATTCCAACAAGCCAGATACTTAGACCAGCTAGCACTTGATTTACCCCTAAAGTAATAGATATGAATGCAAATATGATGCCTAAAAGCAAACCGGCCAGTATGCCTCCCAAAAGACCAAAATATGGGTTATCAAAAAGTATAGCAAATGAATAGCCAAAAAATGCTCCCATTGACATTATTCCTTCTAAAGATAGGTTTAACACACCTGATTTTTCCGCGTATATTTCTCCGAGACTTGCTAAGAGAAATATAGTGGTGTAGCCTATACCTATAGTTATTACATCTGCGAAAAAAATACTTAGAGGTAAATTACTCATTTTTTATCACCTTTTTAAACTTATGTTTTAAAGCTTGGAATATTATCATGCTCACGAATGTAACTCCTTCAAAATAATATATAAAAAGTTGCGAGACCCCAGCAATACCTGCCATAAAATATCCTCCAGTTATTAAAACTGACATCAATAATGATGAAAAAACTACGTAAAGAGGATTTAGCGCAGAAAGCCATGTTGAAAAAATGCTAAGATAACCTAAATATATGCTGTCAAAATCAGAAGAAAGTATATGTGATATCGAAAGTATCTGCAACGCTCCCGCTAGACCTGAAAGAGCTCCAGAAATAAGACCTAGATAAATATACGTTAGCGTTTTGTTTAAACCGATATAATCTGCTGTATTTTTACTTGACCCCAGAATTTTCAGGTAAAGCCCAAAAGAAGTCTTTTCAGCCAACTGATAAATTAGAAATATGCTTATTATGATGATAAATAGTAAGATTAATGGATTTTCCAAATAAAATTTATATGGAATAGGATATGACTCTAACTCCGCGGCGTATGGATCTTTCCAAGGTCCGGTTACATCAACAAGCCACGTCATAAAATATATCGCTATAAAATTTAGCATTAATGTTGATAGCACTTCATTTACGTTTAACTTTGCTTTTAATATAGCTGGTATCAACCCGTATAATGCGCCGCCCAAAATACCCATTATGATCACAAATGAAACTGCTAAACCGGGCCATATAACATAATTTTTTAAAGAAAATATAGCCTGCATTGCGAATATAGCGCCAAAAATTAATTGACCGTCCGCTCCTATATTCCAGTATTTAGCCCTGTAAGATATTGCAAGACCTAATGAAATCAATGTAAGAGGAACTAAATACTCGAACGTAGAGCTTAACCCGATTGGAGTAAATAGCGATGAGCTTACAATTATGCTCAACGCGTTAAAAGGGTTAATCTTCAGTAAAAACCATATAAAAAAGGCACCAAGTGCTATGGCTACTAAAAAGGCCATTAAATATATTAAAATATCCACAATTACATCTGAGTTTATTTCTTTAAGCATATATCTCATCTCTTTACTTCGAGACCAACCATGGCTTTTCCTATGTTATACTCGTTGAATTCTTCTCTGTTAAATTGTGCAACTATATCTCCTTTATAGATCACGTAGATTCTGTCGCACAACTGCATCAGTTCCTCCAAATCTTCTGAGTATATCAACACACCGCCTGTATTCCTTGCATACTCATAAAGTTTTGTTCTTATAAAAAAGGTTGCCCCTACATCTAACCCTTTGGTTGGTTCATAAGCTAACAAGAGGTCCGGTTTTAAAGATATTTCACGCGCCAAAATGACTTTTTGTAGATTGCCACCTGATAAGTTTTTAACAGGAGCGTTTATGCTGGGCGTTCTTATATCAAATTCTTTTACTAGTTGTTCTGCTATTTCGTTCATTTTTCTTTCATTTAACAGACCTAATTTATTAATTATTGTTTTGCTGTCCAAAAGTTTAATCAACAAGTTTTCTTTTACGCTCAGGTCTGGTGCTACACCTGTTTTTATCCTGTCTTCAGGTATATATCCTATACCAATTTTTATCCTGTCTCGAACTGATAAATGCGTTATTTCTTTTCCTTTAAAAAAAATCCTCCCCTTTTCAATTTTTTTCAAGCCCATAATAGCATCAAATAATTCGAGCTGGCCGTTACCGGCTACTCCTGCTATACCAACAATTTCGTTTTTATTAACGACAATACTGCCATTAATTTTTAAAGCAAGGTTACTTCTTTCTCCCTTGACCCTAAGCTGTTCGATCTTTAACAATTCTTCACTTGAACTGTAAGCACCATCGTGAATTTTTTCAGATATAGAAACGGAGCCGATCATATAGTTAACCAAGTCCTCAACCCTAGCTTGATCGTTGTATCCACTCCAAACTACTTTTCCCCTTCTCAAAACAGTAATTCTATCACTTATATATTTTACTTCATTTAGCTTATGGGATATAAAAAAGATTGACTTACCTTCTGTAGCTATTTTTCTCAATCCTTTTAACAACATATCAGTTTCCACTGGCGTAAGGACGCTTGTCGGTTCATCTAATATTAAAATATTAAAATTAAAATAAAGAAGCCTTAATACTTCTAGTCTTTGTCTTTCTCCTGCTGATAATGTACCTACCTTTGCATTAAGGTCAACATGTAGATTGAGCCTTTTTTCTAGTTCAAGTATTTCGTTTTCATCAATCTTTTTTTCTACAGATAATATTTTAAAATTCTCTATTACGTTTAAAGTTGGGATCAGACTAAAATGCTGATGAACCATACCTATTCCTAATTTCAATGCGTTTGAAGGCGATTTTATTTTAACGTCCTTACCATAAACTCTTATCGATCCTTTATCAGGCATTGTTAAACCAAAAAGGATGTTCATGAGCGTGGTCTTTCCAGCACCATTTTCGCCAAGCACAGCATGTATTTCCCCTCTGTTGAGTTCTACAGTTACGTCATCAAGGGCTTTAACTCCTGGAAACTTTTTATGTATCCCATAGAGACCCGCAACAACATCCATATAAATTTAGACTATAAGATTTTATTTAAATCTTAATGCTACAAAAAAATAAGACGCCTAAAAAATTTTTATGCGGACCCTGAAGGTGGAAGTTGGCTGCTTAAAGGCACAACTATACTGCCGTTTTTAGTACCTTGAATTACTTGATTTAAATAGCTCAATTGTTGAGGTGTTAAAAGTTTATAAGCTTGTGGTCCGAGTTGCAGGTAGTTTACCCCGTTTATATAAACGTTCTTATCTGCTAATGTTGAAAGCGTATTTGTATTGTATTTTTGAATTAGGGTTTGTAGGACTAACGTATCATTAAAAACGTTGCTTGCTATTATTGTGTTTGGATTTAATGGCGATTGGTCCATCATATCACCTATAGCGTAAACCCCTGAAGCAGCACCTGCCTGTTCTCCTCCGAGCGTTTGTCCATCTCCTCTGAATAAAATCACGTCCGCACCTGCAGCTATCAACGATTTTGCTCCTACATATCCTTTTTCTACGTCACTCCAACTACCTGGGAAATCGTAAACTAGCTTTACGCTTGAATTAATACTGTGTGCCCCGGCTAAGAAAGCATATCCTATAGCTTCCTCTATAGGATATGAATAACCTGCTTGGTAGCCAATTACTCCCGTTTTTGTTATATATGCTGCTAAAACGCCTGCAGCATAAGCCCCTCTAGTTAAATCTATGTCAATGCTCATCACATTAGTCTCATTTTTACCTGTTGATGGATTTGTAAAGTTTGTTAGATCTGCACCTACGAACCAGACGTTCGGATAACTAGGCGCAACGCTCAGGATTTCCTGTTGCCATCCAACCGTCCAGGCAATGATGATGTTATATCCTTTGGACGCATAGTACTCTAAAGCGCTTGTCACAGCTGATGTAGAATACCCCAAATTAGCATCAATGGTATAATTTATTTTGTATACAGAGGCTATTTGAGCTATTGCTTGATACATGTCTTGATTCCAACCGTAGTCATTAACCACATAAGGAAGAAGTACAGCTATCTTAAGGATTTTGGGCGTTGTAGACTTTTTAGAGGTTGACGATGAATAATAGTAGTAGCCTGCTACGCCTGCGGCTATTATAATCACTATAACTATAATTGCTACTATAGAAGTGCTTATTCCTTTTTTTCTCATCAATTTTTAATAGTTTAAACAATGGTATTTAAAGTGTTGTTTAGCTATGAATCAAACAAATATGATAAATCAATAAAAAGATGCCTACGTGAACAATTACGGGTTTTTACCTTTAAAATTGTAACTTAACGGAAATCGATAAAAAATTTATCAATAATATTTCTTCTAAAAATAATGTAGTTAATTAAGAAGCGCCACTAATGAAGCTTAATAAGGTTATAGTTAAAAACATCAAATTTCTTATCAAAAAATTATTTCATCCCCATAAGCTAGCAGTACGTTTGAGCAAATTTTGGATAAATATGTTAAAGAAGTATAAGCATAGCGTGCTTACAGATGACCAGATAAAGTGGATAGTTAAGCAAAAGATTGAAGGCAAGTTAAAGAATGAAGAAATAGCTGCTGTTCAGGGAATTTCTGTAAGAAGAGTACAGCAGATATATTCTTTATACAAGAAGAATGGAAGTTTGCCAGTCTTGAAGAAAGCTGGAAGGCATAAGCATTACCGAAGAAGAAAGGAAAGTTATTATCGAAGCCTATGGACAATTTAAATCATGCGCCAGCTATTTGGAGCGCATAATAAAACAAAAGTATGAATTGAAGATAAACCATATGAAAATAAATTCTGTGTTAAAGCAGGAGGGACTTGCAATGAGCGAGCCTAAAAAGTGGCACAGAAAGAAGTGGATAAGGTATGAAAGAGAACATTCAAACTCATTGTGGCACGTTGATTGGCACGAAATAAAGGATCCTAGGTGGAAGGGTTTATGGTTAATAGTGTATGAAGATGATTCTTCCAGATTTATAGTTGGCTATGGCGTTTATCCAACTCCGACATCAAAGTACTCAGTTGATGTATTGAAGAAGGCAATAGAAAAGTACGGCAAGCCTGAGGAGATTTTATCAGATCACGGAACAACTTTCTATGGGGTTGAATCAGATGAAAGGGATAAAGGACTAACAGAATTTGAAAAATTCTTGATAAAGGAGAAGATAACTTTGATAGTTGGCAGGGTTGACCACCCTCAGACAAACGGAAAGGTTGAGAAGTTCTTTGACATATTTGAGAAGAAGGTTAAGTTCTTCAATTCTGTTGATGAATTCATGAATTGGTACAACTTCATAAGGCCACATGGAGCCTTTGACATAGAAAGGCTTGAAACGCCAGCAGTTATATACTATAAAAGGCTACCTAAGAGAGAAGTTATAATGGACCCAACATTACTGGAGAACATAGGAGGGGTGAAATGATTTTTTGATAAAACACTATAAACAACATCCTGTCATCTAACATTAGTGACAAGTACTTATTATGTATTTATGAGTCTATCATTTATAGTAAGGTTAATTTAGGTTAATCAGCGCAATTTGATTACTTGTTTAGCCTTGACTAAAGCTTTTTGAACAAAGATCGCATTTAAAATCTGATATAGTAGCAAAAGCACCATAAAAATCAACAAAAGTTTTGATCTACTGTTCAGGGTGGGGAGGAGATCAGAAAATTATAGTAGGTTGCATGAGTTAAATTATAAAAGGGCCTAAAATCAAAATCGATTTACTTTATGTACAATATTTGTTTTAATTTCTGGAAATTTTTAAAATAAAATCATGCTATAGTATAAATAGTATAACAGGACGGCTCTTTGCTGATGAAAAAATTTTACCAAAAAACAATAATTTTACGGTTATCTAAATTTTTTATGGTTGAAATCTCTGATAAACTTTTGATAAGCGTCTTTAAAAATTACAAAAACATAGCCACAGTGGGTTTTTCAAAGGATTCAGGAAAATGGGCCCACATAGTCCCCAAGTTTTTGATCGAAAAGGGCTATACGGTTTTTCCCGTTAATCCAACGGCAAAAGAAATTTTGGGGCTAAAAAGCTATCCTGATCTCCTTTCAGTTCCTCATAAGGTCGAAATAGTTCAGATTTTTAGGCCTTCGGAAGAGGTGCCCGCAATAACAGAACATGCCATTAAAAGGGGTGATGTCAGAGTGATCTGGATGCAGAAAGGTATATCGAACGATGAAGCTGCAAAAAAGGCAGAAACCAAGGGCATTATAGTGATTCAGGACAGATGCATGTACGAAGAGTACACCAGGCTTTTTGGCGCATAGCTTTCAAGTATTGCAAAAACAGTTTTCAATTATTTCAGATAAGGCTAAGCTGTTTGACTTTTCTAAGAACCTCCCTTGAATATCCGTTAGAGTTAACTTTTTCAAAAACATGGGCTATCATCTCTTCTTTATCTATTATATAATCCTCTTCGTAAAAAGCACTCCATCGGCTTCGTATTTTTTGATTATTTTTTCTGTCTGAAAGTATCTGGCTTTCTCACCGCCTTATAAGGGATATGCTTCCCAAGGTCTTAAGGGTTACACCCCTTTGACGGGAGCTACTTCCGTTATGTAACACAAGAGATGAGAGCGGCTTTGTAATACTTTGAACTAAAAAAGCCAGTTGCCTTTTTCAATATGTTCAGTGAACTATTAAGGTCGGAGTGCAATTTATGTCCTCTTGGGCAGTAAACTAAGACTCTTGGATTTCTGCGGACTTCAACACCGTTATACGCACAGTGTTTAGAGGTGTTATACTTAATCACTTCATACGCTTTCATTCCGTATTCCTGAGCTTCAAACTCTATGGCGCTCATCAGCTAAGAGATTTTTTGCGCTTCCCTTTGGGAGCAATCTTTATCTTGATAGTCTTTCTGTTGCTCGGTTTTACTTCAACGGTTTCTTTTTTGATGCGAGCCAGTATATCCTAAGAAGTCGGCTCAGGAACAAGTTGACCAACCCAGCAATGAAAAAAGAGATCGAAGGACTTATAAAAGGGTTTTATCCGTTCAAACTTTAATCATTTACATCTCCGCCGTAAACGGCGAAGCTTTCAGGTTTCTGTAAAGAACCACAACTTTTTCCCATGTACTTGCTCAGCCTTACTGCTTTTCTATCCTGATTTTTTAGCTCAAAATCCGGAGCTTCAGAACCTATCTTTAGCATGATATTATGTTTGCATATACAGGTATTAAGGTTGTTAAGAAGTTTTGTTCAGCACAGCTTTAAAATTTAGATAAAGCGTCGGAAAATTTTCTGCACGATATAAAAGTTTTGGATTAAAAAACTGAATTTCTGCAATATTTTTTCAATTTTATTAAGAGTTAACACGAATCAAATTTGGTGAGCTGCTAGTGCTTTACAGAATCTTTAAGTTCATGTTATAACGATCTCTCCGTACATACCGTTTTCTGCATGCCCTGGATAGGTGCATATGTACCAGAAAGTGTTTTGTCCCCGAAGCTGAACCGAGTATGAATAGGTATACGCGTTGCCGTTGCTTGTAGGAGGCAGATAGGGCATCATTTCCATAAAACCTCCTGAAAAGGACATCATGCCAGGTCCAACCATATAGCTGTACGGCGGGGACTGAACAGTTAATACAAAGTTGTGGTACATATCATCATTTAGATTGATCAGCGTAATGATTAATGTAACCAATCTGCCTGCTGTGTTAAACACCAGAGTGGGGTATATCAGACCGTAAATGACGAAAACGTAGCCATGTGCATAAGCTGGCATCTTTTGTCCGGTTATTTTTTCGGCCATGCTTCCCATCATGGCGTACACCGTCAGCTTTACATAAGTTGAGTTTATTACTACTGTATCGTTAGCCGGAAACACCTTAACGTATGAGGGTACTGATAAAGCTTCTATCATGGCCTCGTTAACCGGGACCGTTTTCCGTAATAGGTCATCATGCTGTAACCCTGATAAGGTCTCTGATTATATATTGGCCCATAAAAATAAAGCATAATAGGATAAGCAAGAAAGGCTGTCCCGATTATGACAATGAGAATCAGTGCAATTACAGCAGGACCTTTCATGCCCTGTTCACCTCAGGTTCCAGGGTTAAACCCACGATTCCGCCTATGAGCATTAACAGTGAACCCACAATAAAACCGAACATCGTTGGGAAGGCCATCACAGAGCCAGCTATGATAAACACAGAACCCGCGGTGGCCTTTTCTTTTTCACCGCCGCTCAGGAGCCAGATCCCGGCTATTCCAAGAACCAGCGCGATGAATCCAAGAAAAATATAAAACGAGAACCAGTAGAAACCGTAAGCAGGAAAACACATCATTCCCATGTATGAACCAGGATAGGCATACGCTCTTGCGGGCCAGAACCCGCGAAAAAGCATCAAAAAAAATTAATGCGAAGGCCTGGAATGCAACCCCTATAGAAGACAGCATCAAAGCAGTTTTATATTCGTACATATTTTCTCACACGATTTATTTAGCGCGGGCAGATTTTAACATAGCGATTTATGAGTGTTAATTACGCAATGCCGTACTTTTTCCTGAACTCCCTCAAACAGGTGGGACAGCAGAAAAACCTTGTCACCCCTCTGTATTCAAGCAGATAAGGCTTTCCGTTGATGGTGTTTCCGCAGTATTCGCACTTTAAGGTTGCCCTTATCCTTTTGAATTTTTTGTGCTTTTCCTTTACGTATTCACTTATAAGGTGTGTGTTAACCTCGATGATGCCCTCGTTTTTACCTATCTCCTCATTGAGCATGTCAAGAGCGCTTACATCTTCCACCTCAGATTTAACAAGAAGGTTGTAAAAACCAGTAAGCCTGTAGATTTCAGTTACATCTTCCAGTGCGGAAAGGCTCTCTTCAACATTTTTGAGGCTTGAAGGGTCACACCTAATAAGTAAAAAAGCCGAAACTCCGCTCTTAACTCTGTTCCTGTCTATCAAAACTGTGCTCCCCTTTATTATACCTGAATCCTTAAGCCTTTTTAGCCTTGCGTTTAAGGAAGGAGGGGAAAGGCCAGTAACCTTTGTAAGGTCCCTGAGAGACAGGCAGCCGTCTTCAAGAAGAGAGTTTATTATCTCAACGTCAACTTCATCCAGTTCCATAGATTTAATTTTAAACTTCAATATTAAATGTCTACCTGTAAAATTACCTAACAAATGTTAAGAAAAATCGATATTACGATCTGCTTTCAAACTGTTAATCATGGAAAACATTGACCCGGTGTGTGGTATGAGCGTGAAGGATACAGAACATAAAGTCCTTTATAAAGGCAAGATCTACTATTTTTGTTCAAGAAAATGTAAAGAAGAATTCCAGAAGGACCCTGAGGGCTACCTTAAGTCGGGCCCACGGGGGATGCCTTCTTGAACTCTGAAAAAGAAGAAAAGCTGAAGATTGTAGGAATGCACTGTGCCACCTGCGTGAACACAGTATCAAAGGCCATAGGCAAAGTTGAGGGCGTTAAAGCAGTATCCGTTAACCTTGCAACTGGTTTTGCAGAAATAAAGGGTTCTTACAGGCTTAACAGCATAGTGGAAGCTGTAAAAAGGGCTGGATATGACGTAGAAACAAAAGATTTAAAGCTGGTCCTTAGGGCAAACCCTGAAAACTCAAGAAGGATCATGGAGATCATTTCAGACATCCCGGGCATAATTTCAGTAGATTTTAACCCGTCAACCAGCGTTTTGAACCTCAAGATAAACCCGGCCACAGCTGACCAGAAATTAGTGGTTGAAAAGCTCAGGGATTACAGTCCTGTAGAGGTTGATGATAAGAAAAAAGGAGAGACATCTTTTGTAAGACGCGAGTTAAACTCCATGATTTATTCTCTGGTTGCAGGAGCCATCTTTACCTCGTTTGTGCTTTATTTTCAGTACAGATACATGAATTTTTTGGCTTTTATTTTTTCAGTTCCGGTAGTTGTATACTCAGGAAGAAGGTACTTTTCGGGTGCTTACAGGGCTCTGAAAAACAGGACGGCTGATATGGATACCCTAGTGGCGCTTTCTGCCGGGACCGCATGGACTTACAGCGTGTTTAACTTAATTCGCGGCGGAGAAGTTTTCTTTGATGCAGCAAGCCTACTGATAACCTTTGTGCTGGTAGGAAAGACCATAGATTCATACTTGAGGTACAGAATATCTTACATTCATGCACCAAAATATACGGCAAGGCTGGAAAGCGGAAAGATAGTCGATTCAGATCAGGTCAGCGTTGGAGACATAATAATAGTAAAATCAGGAGAGGTCATACCCGTGGACGGAGTAGTAGAAGAGGGTTCAGGCGAAGTTAACGAATCAATTTTAACTGGAGAAACGCTTCCTGTAAAGAAAGTTAAGGGGGACTCAGTTATATCGGGAACAACTTTAACAAATGGATACATTAAAGTATACACAACAAGGGCTGGAGAGAGGTCTTACGTAAACCAGCTGGTAAAAGCCATCAACGATGCCAGCACGACTTCTATTGGACTGAAGAGGGCTGTGGACAGGGCCGCCGCTTACTTTACTCCTATAATAATGATCATAGCAGCTATAACTTTTTTTATATGGCATTTTTTCGTTCCAGCAAGCCTTGCGCTCCTTTTTGCTATAGCCGTGCTTGCTGCTGCCTGCCCGTGTGCTCTCGGGCTTGCAACGCCCCTCGCTGTGCTGGCCGAAATCAGGGAGCTCTCCAAAAGAGGAGTTATAGTAAGGCATGGATCAGCGCTGGAAAAGCTCAAGGAAGTTAAAACCATAATCTTTGATAAAACCGGGACCATAACAACCGGCGACGTTAAGGTTGAACCCGTTAAAGCTTATGATGAGAACGGCCTTGAACTGGTCGCCGCGCTTGAATCTCTAAGCTCTCATCCTGTTGCCAGGGCAATTTCAAAGCTTGGCAAAAAAAGGCTTAAAGTAGAGGAATTAAACGAATTCCCGGGAGAAGGGGTCATGGGAACCGTTGAAGGGCACACCGTTATAGTAGGGAAAAGGGAATTCATAGCCAGCAACTGTGAAGATGTTCCTGAAGGAGACATAATAGGCTGTGTGGACTTTAAGCCGGTGATTTCATTCAGGATCAAGGATGAGATAAGGGAAGGGGTTAAGGATGTTGTGACAGATCTTAAAAAAAGGTATGAAGTAATAATTGCGACAGGCGATTCAAGCGATTTTGCAGACCAGGTTGGAAAGGAACTTGGCATAAAAGTCTACAAAGGGCTGTCGCCGGAAAAAAAGGCCGAGCTCGTAAAGTCTTTTGAAAACGTCATGTTTGTGGGGGACGGAGTCAACGATGCGCTGGCATTGAGGACAGCGTTCGTGGGAGTTGCGATGAACACAGGATCTGAAATAAGCAAGCAGGCAGGAGACGTTATCATATTTGCCCCGACGGCCCTAAAGGTGCTTTGGGAGGGGGCAAAGAAGCTCGAGAAAAGAATAAAGGAAAATCTGATTTGGGCTTTCGGGTACAACTCGTTTTTTATACCGCTAGCGGCAGGAGTACTTTACCCGGCAATCTACCTTGCTCCCCAGTTTGCGGCCCTTGCGATGTCCATGAACAGCGTCACTGTAACCCTCTGGTCGTTCCTCAGACCATAAAATCAAAAGCTTACATGCAGAATTTCATTCAGTTGATCTCCTTCAACAAGTCAGGGCAAAAGGTTAAAAAAATTAATAATATTTTATATAATAAATTTTTGAATAATATTGAATATGGTAAAGATGACCGAAAATGATATAAAAAAAGCCCTGAGTTCAATGAAAGAATGGTCGTACAAAGATAATGAAATCTATAAGGAATATGTTTTTAATAACTTTATGCAGTCAGTAAAGTTCGTTAACATCATAGCGCCTGTTGCCGAGTCAGTTAAACACCATCCGGATATATTTATTTCATACAATAAAGTAAGAGTAGCTTTAACTACGCACGATGAGGGAGGAGTTACAGAAAAGGACATCGATCTTGCAAAAAAGATAGACAGCCTTTCTTTCCTAGTGTAGAGCTTGAACTTTTAAGCGCAAACACACAGATGTTTAAGGCCTTTCAGCTTATAAAATGGCTCACGAGATTAAAGATTATCATGTACACTATTCCATTCTAAAACTGAATTCTTGTAAAAAATGTCTAAAAAATGATCCTAAAAAGCGACCGTGGTTTAACATAAAACGTCAGTTTTTTTAAAAAATTTTCCGTCAAATATTTTTATGTAAAAAAGAAAAAAAGTTCAATGATTATTTTATTTAAAAAAGAGCGCTATGACGTGCTCGATCACAAACAGCCTGAAAAATCTTTTGCTACTGTATCATTCCTAACTTCGTACAAACTGAAACACATGACTTGTAGCTTTTTAAAAAGAAGCTTACCCGTAACCAAATTTCTGAGGTGATAAAATGGCCAGATATGTTCTGATTTCCGATCTTACTTTACTTTATAACTACAGGAATTTTCCCTTGCTTGATTTTCTACCCTGTGCACCATCAGGTTCGATACCCGGTTTTTTCTATAACTTTTTAAAGGGAAGCGAGTCTCCGCCTTTGGAAAACGGCGAGTCTATGTTCAGTCCATATTCGGTCAGAAAGATAGAAGCTTCTCTGCTTAAAAGAAACAGAAGAGAAGACGTAGCTGTACCACATTTTGACTACATAGACAGATTTATAGGCGAAGATACTGAGATCATAGGCATTTCTACCATGGATCCACTTGGCTTTGGCCCGCTAACCATGTCTTTCGCTGCGCTGATGGGGAAAAACGGTGAAGCCTGGGTTAAAAAAGAGTGGGAGTTTCTTTTAAAAAAGATAAATGCTTTAAGAGGAAAATCAAAGTTAATCGTTGGAGGTCCTGGGGTATGGGAGTTTACCGTGATGCCGGAGGAACTTGACAAGTTTGGCATAGATTATGCGGTACAGGGTGAGATCGACGATCTGGCCCCCGAACTCTTTGAACAGATATCGAATGGTGGCATTGACAGGAACCTGTTTTTTAACGGCTACGTTTCTTATGATGAGAGCTTCAGGAGGTTTAGCAAACCCGATGAAAGGTTCATTTCACGCAGGATTGGCACTAGGATGTACCCGACTCTTGATGAAATACCTGAGATTGTCAGACCGTCTATGAAAGGGCTCACAGAAGTTATGAGGGGTTGCGGCATTGGCTGCGATTTTTGCGAAGTAACGCTCAGACCCCTCAGGTATTATAGCGTTGAAAAAATAAAAAGGGAAATAGAGGTAAACGCCAGGGCAGGCTTACAGTCAGCCTGGTTACATTCAGATGAAATATTCGCTTACATGCACGGCCCCAGATTTGAACCAAACTTTGAAGCGATTACAGAGCTTTTTAAAGGGGTTATGTCAGTAAAGAATATTTCCCATACAAACCCAACCCACGGGAGGATATCTATTCCGGCTGGTTATCCCGACCTCATAAAGAAAGTTTCAGAAATTATAAGAGCCGGGCCTGATAACTGGATAGGCATCCAGGTTGGTCTTGAGACAGGCAGCGAGAGGCTTGCCAAGCTTCACATGCCAAACAAAACGTTACCCCTTAGGATAGGTCCTGATGGCAGCTGGCAGGAAATAGTCTGGACGGGCGTTTACAACTTAAACAGGTATTACTGGAGGCCAGCTTTTACAGTTCAGGTTGGACAGATAGAAGAAACAGACGAAGATAACTGGGAAACTGTAGCTCTTATAAACAGGCTTAGCAACTCTGAGGTTGATGGTAGACCCTTTGAATTTACGGTAACTCCTATGCAGAACGTGCCGCTCGGGCTTATAAAGAACAGGGAGCTGAAACGTTTGAAGCTGACAAAATCCCAGCTTGCGGTCTATTATGCATCATACAGACACCTTGCAAAAATGGCTGCGCGCGACGCTTATTCTGAGGGGGCAGGTAACCCCCTGTCAAGGCTTGGCGCTTCATTGCTTATACATATGGGTGGATGGTTTATGATGAAGTTTATCGAAGATATATGCAGAAAGAACGGAGTTGATGTAGAGAAGGTGAAGAATTACGGGCTAAAAAGTCCAATGACAATCACATCCAGAGTTCAACTTGCACAAACATAAAAACAAAAAATATTATAACTTAAGATGCGCCATCAGGAAACCTACATCTTCAGATCGCGGGCAATTTTTTTGCATTTGACCAGATACCTTATACCTATTATCCCTCCCGCTGCCATGAGTGCAGCACCAAAACCCGCAAGTATCAGTAACGGAGCTGATAGAAATACTAGAGAATATAGCTCTCCAGTAACAAAAGATATGATTTCCCCGAAGATGAACAGGTATCCTGTGAGCGCTCTTTCTTTCCCGCTGATACCGTATATTTCAAAAGTTAAGATTGCAGTTACAAGCGCCGGCAGAAGGAAAAACCCAAAGTCCTGATGGAACCTTGTGTAAGCAAAATCAAAAGCGGCGCCGGGTGCATTTGGCAGAGCTCCCGCTGCTCCGTAGAAACTTTCATGAAACTCTATCCAGTATCCCGTAACGGGTATTGTAAGGTAAATTAAAATCCACCCAGTTATCAGGCTTATAAAAAGCGGATCCCTGAGCATGCCCTTTCCTCTTGCTTGCCAGATGAGCGCTATCATGATAAGAAGGGCACCCCATCCTATAATACCGGTTATCGCGTCGTCCATTGCAAGCCCGTTTATATCGTTGGGACCAGAAGAAAAAAGAGTCGGGATTGAATAGTTTCCAACGCCAGAAATTATATAGATTACAGCGGCAGCAAGCATGGCTACAGCCATGACCGCAATTCCTGAGTAAGTAAGGTACCTGATGCCCTTTGGAGCGTTAAGAAGGCCATATACAAAAGCGACGATCACGACTATTCCTGCCATTATCACGGGAAGCATGAGGTGTGAATGAGAAGTCACAACGTCTTCAGTCCAGGTTATTACAGCCGTTTTGTTGTAATAGCCAAGCACAGGGTACATTGTCTGGTTAATGTAATTGCCAACAAAAGAAGGCCATGGACCGAACCATGTAATCCATCCAGCTATGTGGCCCATAAACGCTGAGATAAGGGTAAGGAAAACAGCGAAAGCCATGAACGAGTTAACCATTTTCAAAGATTTTGAGCTGATCTGAAATGCCTTCACCGCAAAAGCCGCTACCAGAGCTAAAGCTATTTCATCACCCACGAGAAAAGCAACTATCTGGGACCACAGCGGTATTCCTAAGAGAAACCTGTCATAGACGTCGAATATTCCTGCTATGCCGGCAAGGGGGACCGCTATGATCCCTCCTATAAAAACAGAATCTCTTATCAGAAGGCCGGGAAAGCCTTTCATCTGATACAGATCAAAGACAGAGCACATAAGGGCAGCTAATGCAACTATTAACGGAACAAATATTGCTCCGTGCCAGTAAAGCACAAGACGCCAGAATATATCAGGAGTGTACGCGTTGTTATATGCTGGGTTGAGAAACGGCGTTAAATAGTTCAGCACGGGAAATATAGCTATCAGTCCCAGCGCCCAGCTAAAAGACCATATCATTATAAATTTACAAAATGAACGAAAGCCTCGCCTCTTCTAGGGGCAGGATGCTGAACCATTCCGTCCTTGCTAACGTGTTTTCTCATGAAAAAGGCTTAAGTATTTATATTCTTAATAGGATAAAATAACAAAAGTATGCGACGATCGAACACAGTGCGCCTCATTGCAGGAAAAGAAACAAAAGCTAAACTAACGGCTCTCGGAAGGCATTAGTTGATTGCTGGAACGAAGTTAATAAGTTGAGGCTTGAGCAATATAAAAAGCACGAGCCTGTAGATTTTAATAAAACAGAAAAAATTGTTTATGAAAAATATAAGTCAGTATTGCACGGGGCAAACGTTCAGCAAGTAACGCGAAAGAACGCTTCTGCATGGAAATCGTTTTTCGAGCTAAGCAAAAAGAAGAAAGAAGGGGAATTGCCTAAGTGGATGAAGCCTAAGCCTCCACATAAAAAGAGAGATGATTTGTTTTTGCTAATAAGAAATGACAGGTACAGGATTGAAGGAAATGAAATATTCCTGATGGATTTC
>Ga0081529_114566_pt1 | contig 24591 bp, 44 predicted proteins | sample EchGeymetagenome_FD_71012 | JGI IMG/M metagenome (GOLD analysis project Ga0081529, IMG submission 71012) | Ferrous microbial mat and aquatic microbial communities from Echinus Geyser, Yellowstone National Park, USA - transect B T=78-80 C v2... ...
TTTCTCTCTCTTCAATATTGGGGAGGTTCGTAAAAAAAATAGAAAAGATAAAAAAAGATAAAAATAAAAAAAGTAGAAATAGATAATATAGAAATAATGATAAGAAAAAGAAAAATGAGAAGAAAGAAAATTGCTAAAGATAAGCAAAAAATGGTTTAAAGGTTAAAAAAGAAAAAAGTTAAAGAAAGGCAAAAAAAGGTTGAATTATTAAAGCCATTTGCTATATGGTCGGAATTGTGAATCATAAATAGTGTCTGCTATCAATAGTGATTTGATCTTACATGTACATTTACGTGTACATTTTCTAGTACAACCTTCACTAAACATACTATATAATTTGAGGTAACTATACAAATATGGGTACTGTTGTTGTTTTGCCTCTTCTTTCAAACTTTGCCACCTCATAATAAATTTTCGCTATTTTGTGATGTATTGTTTAGTGAGCTTATTGATAGTAGTTTTTTCCCTAACTCTGAGTTAGTCAATGCCGATAAAATTGCTTGTAACGCGTTAACTGTGCTTTGGGATATTGGTATACTCATGTTCACATTCTTGATGAATCCCGACAAGTACGTAATTTTTATCACGGTGTTAGTTTTAGTGACAACAAGTGTTAGCGTGTACGGATGTCTTTGTGCGATTTGTGCTACTATGTATTCATTCGTCTCTAGTGCGTTTTGTAATTTTTGTATGTTGTTTAGTAGTATGTTTAACTGTTCTTTGCTTTGTAGTTGAAGTTGTAAATTAACTTTACCGTTTTTCGACTTCTTTGTATTGTAATTTAACTTCAAACTTCCTAACAAATTGTAGATGTCTTCTTTCTCCTTTTCTTCCGCGGTTTCTACCTTCTTCTGCTGCGTGTCTTCATCTAAAAGATCAAATTCGGATTTGTCTACCTTTTGGGTTTTAACCATTCGATTTACACCCCTAATAAGAGAATTGTTAAAAAGGTTTAAAAGTTTTACGGTTAAAAAAGTATGACTTTTGATGTGAAAGTCATATATCTAAGTCAGAAGTAGATATAATCGAATAATGGCAATTTGTCTTTATTGACAAGTAAGACTTTTTGTATGTCTTGTGGTAGTTTTTCTATCGGTGTAGTTATTGTCTTACCGGTATGTAGTGTCCACTCCTTTATAGTTTGTGTTTGACACTCATTGTCAACATTTATAACTTTTAGTGTGATGTATGTGTTACCAGAATTTGATCTTTGTATGTCATACATGTAGTATTTGCCTGATGGTAATGCATACTGTCTTTCACCGTGATTCCCAGAACGTGATGTTTTCAACTTACTTGGTAGCATATTACCATCCGTGTCAATTAGTATGGTATCACTGATAGCACGGTAAGATGTCCTTCTATAGTAGAAAGATAAGTAACACTTAGTTTGGGTTGGACTACTCATTTTTACATTCCCAAAATGAAAAGCTAAGGCGAGGGTTAAAAAATTTAACTGTTTAAAAGACATAGAGATGCAGAAAGTGAAAGTGTTGATAGGAGGGATGTAAATGGCATCATATGTCCGCCACATAGTGTGAGAGAGAGAACATGTCCGGGTATGTATGGCATCATAAGTCCGCCAACACATAGCGGACGTGTCTGTAATAGATAATGTTATGGAAAGTGTAGAACGTGATTGTTAGGGTGTAATTGGCGTCATATGTCAGCCACTAGTCCACAAAAGTAATAGCTTTAGGATCAGAATGAGTTAGTGTTGGATTGGCATCACAAGTTTGCCATTGAGATTTTTATGATGACTTCTCCCATTCCCTTTTCTCTTAGTCGTCCTATATTTACATGCAGTTGTGATGGTGGAATGATATTGACAGTACCTGAACCAGTGATGATTGTACCTGGCATGATGTATTCTTCTGTCACGATAGTAATTTTATTGTTGACAACCACACTTCTAACATCAATGACAATGCTTTCCTTTGGTATGATAATGGTACCGCGAAATATAGCGTTCTTGTAATCATTTTGTCTTAGTACACTGCTAATGACACTAGGATTCAGATATGGTCTACATAATGCATCGCGTTTGAATGCATAGTCTATGTGCTTTACTGTTTCTTTTTCTTTGTCGGACAAGTCATTGTAGCACTTCAGCAATAATTCTATTTGTCTTTTCTTCATGACATCAATCGGTGACAGTGCTGGTGAATACACTGGCGTTATGACATAGATTTGCAAATTAACTTTGTGCATTATACTCATACTCATAGTCACCGTATTCCACATTTACTATACTCTTTAACATTAACTTGAATATGGCGTCGTCTTTTCTTTGTAATTTGAATGCGAAACCATTCGCTAAAACATTAATGATGTTGAAAATGACAATGTGTGTATAGCGGTATATGAAGAATAACTTTCCTATTCGGTACCCAATAATACAGTGTCTATCTTTGAAGTTAAATATGATGTTATCAACACTCTCTACGAGATCTTCATTTTCGATAAAAAATGGTGCATCAGTGTTAAAGTTAATCTTGAATGTTGTTGGTTTATATTTCATATAATCTGCAAATGTTCTTAGAAAACGTCCACTCGTATTATGCATTACATGCACGTTCATATACCCACTATACTTGTACGTAGGATTAAACTTCATTCTTGCACCGTCTTTATAAATAACACGGGCAATTTGTACATTTTTACATATCTCAATGCCTAGATATTCATCATTATTTAGCATATTAATATCAAAACGTTCATCATTAGAACATTCATATCCCAGTATTGTAATGAATTTGTCGTTTGGCATCGACATCTTGCCTTTGTATATGGCATCGAATTCATATGCGTTGACAAGTATCATTTTCTCTTCCTCCTCTTTTCTTCATAGTAATTGTCAAAGTAGTCATAGTATATGTCATGATAGTTAAATGTAGTTTCAACATACTGTGGTACTGCCTTTTCATGTATCTCATTTATTTTATTGTCATTAAGAGATGTCGGAATTTCATTGTCAATGTACTTTAGTATATTGTTTGTGATTATCACTGCAATGTACTGTGTGTTGGCAATGGTAATCGGGAATCGTACACTTGCTTGGTGTACACCATTCTCTGTTACAAGTAAGCTGATGTCACTATTTGGTATAATGTTTTGTGTATCATAGTCACTAAATGATGGTATTGTAACTGGATGTTTATGTCCAGTAATGGGATATGGCATCGCCTCAGTAATCTCTACATGTACAGTTGTTGTCCTTTGCTTTGGTATAATTATCTCCTGATATGGTATTACATAGTACACAATATCATTCCTTGTAAACGTTTTGTAGTCTTTTAAATAAAACGCGAATTCAGTAGCAGTGTCTTTGCATAATGTCTTTAAGTCTTCTTCAAGCCATAAAGATACAGCAAACCGTACATACTTATCGTTATTGATAATAATAACTGGTGTACCTACATCAATCACGTTCCCACCATCTCAAATTTATGTTCTTCATTAACTGTGTTGATGCGATGTCTTCGAAATCATGTGACAGTAAGAATGCGACAAATGCACTAGCAAAGTATACAGCACTTGAGTAAAACGATGGCATTACTCTATATGGGTCATCATCATCAACATTGATACCGCATGTGTTGACATATATTGTACCTTCAAACGCACCGTCATATTTAACGGCAGTATAAATGTTGTTGTAGAATTTATTGCGTATGATATTACATAGTGAACCTCTGTCAGTTTCATCTATGATGACAGCACCACTTATTGATAAGCTAAGATCTCTTATATCAGCATTATGTTTTTCTACTGATGCCAATGGATTGATTTTAAGTATAATGTCTTCGGCGACATCGACTTTTGGTTTACCAAGATAATCAATATCGACATCAAATCTATTCAAGTTTTCTTCATTCAACGTGTCATTGTCAATAAGAACAAATCGTGGTTTGTGCAAAGACATAGCTAATGCTTTTGTAATATGAAAACCCAAACCACCTACTCCAACAACTAAAAAAAGTCTATCTTCCCAAGTTTGAAGTTGATTAAAAAAAGGAAGACGACTTATACGGTCATATCTTTTCTCATACTGCATCTGCTTAGGCACCCGCTTGTGCTGGTTCTACTATAATCTCTGTAGCCCCGTCTAGTACGTTTTCATCAATTAATGCTGGGATTTCGCTGACTTCTGTGTATCTATTGTTTCCGACTACAATGGCAATTTTTGTGTACATTGCTTTCTTTGCTAACTGTATTGCTGTTTGCAGTAGTTGTTCTCTTGTTACCGGTATCGTAACTTCGGTTTCTGCTTCACCATTTAATGTTTTTATCTTTACCTTTTTTGATTCGAATTGTTCTACACTTATTGGGGGAATTTTTTCCACCCCAATTTGAAAGACTGAGTTGGGGGTTTAAAAATTTTACTGTTCAACCTCGTATCGCCTTGCAATATTGTTAGGTAATGTGGCGACATAGCCTTCCTTCTTCAACCTTTTTAAGAAGATATTACCATATAATGAATTATCTAAGTTAGGGTATTGTATTATTGTCACTATGTCATTGATTGTCCTGATAATATCATCTAAACTATCTATTGATGGTGACACATTACCTAGGCATATCTGCTCGTTGATGATATTAGGATGATCATGTATATCACCTGTAACTTGCCATGTCTCAATGTCTCTTAGTGTAGATTGTAGTTGTAAGTCAAGTGTCAACGGTTTCACTAGTTTTATGTAGTACAACTTGTCACTATATGCTCTAAGTACTTCTATAGTGGCTTTAATGTCAACGATTATCTTACCGCCACTTATAGTGATGTGTTTTACTGCAGGATTTGGCTTAACATTTACGTTGACATTGTATATAGGGTTATTAAACATTTTGATGAGTCTCTCAGTATCGGTGTTGGTGATATTAATATTGTGATATAATACATAATGCCACATTTTGGGTTCCATAATCATGATGTCACCTATTCCTACGGCAAGGATATGACAAAAAGATTTTACATTATTTAACCATAATGAGTTATGATGTATGAACATCTGACTTTCTTGAGATTTGAAACATAATAATGGATGATTTATATGTTTTGTGACACCGAATTTATTAGTTGGATTAAAAACAAATGGTATCTCTCCGACGGATGATCTTTCAAATATTATGTCGTCATCAGGTATATATATTCTAAGAAACGGTGTGACACCATTGGGTATGTATGCGGTGCCGTTTTCGATATAACCTAAGATACTACCATCAATTAAATTAACTATGTAGTTTGTTTTTTTGTCTCTATTACTGCAATACTTTCTTGTTGGCTTTATATCATACTTTGTGGAAGTAGGAGAAATAGCATAATAGACATCATTTGGATTACACATTTCAATAGTGTCGACATATTTTACATCATAGTGTCTATTATAGTTATCATTTAAAATTTTATCCCCGTATAGGGAAAATAGCTCATCCATAATTTTTTAAAAAGAGAGTGAGTTTAAAAGTTTAACTGAAAAAAGTGTATGTTGAAGGGAATACTTTTTAGGTCGTATTCTGTGTGGTACAGTTGTAATATATTATTGTCTATATATCTCTGTTAAATAGTCTAATATAGTTTCACAAATTTCGTTGTCTATATCTTTAACGTCATTGAGAGACCCCCATGCTCCTCGTAGTTGACATGCTCCTCTACTATAAATTAACCGTATGTTAGGACTTCCAGTAGTTATACCGATGTCGAAGCCTACTAGTTGTCTACTTGGTAAAGAGATGTAAAGTTGTACGTCAATAGCGTTATCTATTACGTCATCTAAGTTGTCCTCAAGTAGTTTTGCTATATAGTCTACATGTTTTTCTAGTTCTGTACGGTTATCTACCGAATTTATCAGTATGTCTATCATTTTGTCGTTTTCACTCATTGTTATCACCACTTTGTCTTATGTCGTTAAATCCTTTTATAGATAGTATTATGTATTTTCCGTCATCTGTCTTTATGTAGTCGATTAATTTTTTCATTTCCTCATCACTTTTTATCATAGGGTTTTAGCCCCAATATAGAAAAAGAATGAGAATTTAAAAATTTTACTGTTTAACTCTATACCTTTATACTATGTCATGGTTAACTATATTATTATGTGTATTGAAAAGTTATATTAGGTATGGATGAGGTTATTCAGGGTTTATTTGTAGGAAGTATAGCAGATGTACAAAACAAAGGCATTGACATAAAGATATGCGTACTTAATGAAAACGAAGTATGCCCTAGCGGAACCATACACATACCCATTTTAAAGATGAAAGACACCATGATAGATTACTTGAGCAAAAATAATCTTGACAGAATAGCTGACATCATAGATGATGCATTAAAAGGTAATAAAAAAGTACTTGTGTTTTGTATGGCTGGTATTGATAGGTCACCGTTTGCAGTTGTCTACTATCTGATGACAAAAAAGAATATGATGGCACATGAGGCATACAACATGATAAAACAAAAAAGAAAAATAATTAATCAACATTGGGACTGGTTTGGCATGGTGAGATAGTACCAGAAAAATTTAACTGGAGGAAAGCGTGTGTTGCTCAGGTCTTTTTTTCATGTTTTTCATGTGTTTCTTCTAAGTGTTTATTTAGTTTTTTTATTATATTGTATAGAATATAATCTGCTATTGTGCCAATGGCAAAAAAAGTAGCAACTAATAAAACTGAAACTACGAATGCGGGCGAGAAGGAATTACGCCACAAGAGTGTGAGTAGGAATAATAAAACTATAGCCACTATTTTTGCCGTGAGCAATATTTTTATTTTGGTCAATGTGATCTGGCTCATTTTGAACACACCGTGGAGCCTAGATTGGACAAGTTTAATTTTATAACAGAATCATGTGTCATCTTAGCTCAGAGTGCCATACCACCGAAAGTTTAACTCTTTGACATAGTACTAATCGAATGCCCAACAACAGATACTGTTAATGTCACTATAATGTAGTCCCATGTTTGGTTTTGTAATAATTGAGGGTTAGCAAATGTGAACAATAACGCTAATGCTAACAGTGTACTATGTATAGCCAAGATACCCAGTGATGTTGTATTATTCATTAGATGTCACCTCTATCTTTACTACATCTATTTTATCCATAAATGATATCACTATCTTTTTCTGAACACCAGGGATTTCGATGTTTACCTTATTATCGAAGTCAATAAGTCTAATGATATAGTCTACGGTATCGGGGTCAATAGACTCTCCACATTCATCAATAATTCCGTAATGTGTTAATGATTTCACTTTCCAATTGTCGACATTATATTCCAATAGTACAGAACACATTGTGTCACCACATTTTAGTACACCGAATTCATATATGTAGAAATAACGCGATGACGGTTCATTATAAATAATTATGGGAAGGGGGGCAATTCGGCATAGTAATGATAAAATACTCTTCATCATTTGATATAGGAAGTTGTACTTTGTGATGTCATCTTCCAGTTGTCCATCTGTGATGTCTTTAAGTTTATTAAAATAGTTGTAGAGACTATTAAGTACAGTCTCAGCACTGTCTACATAACTTGCCAACTTTTCATTAAACTTGAACAAAGTCCATGCCATGTTTGTCATGACTGAGTCACCTTCTTTGGTATGCTACCTAACAACATCCATTTGTTGAGTGCTTTGCATTCGCCATCGCTTATAACTGCAACTAAATAGCAATTGGCACTGAAGTAGAATAGCTTACATGATGCATCCTTGGTTCTGAGAAAGGTATTGTCACCGTCACGGTATACCACATAGATTCCGTTATCGGTGGCAAAGCTTACCATGAACTTTTCATCAATCGATAAGGCTTTTACAGTGGCAACGTATATGTAAATCTCTTCAGCCATGTTAACACTACTCACTAGGTGTCACCTCATAAAGTACTATGTCATTGTTATAGAACTTCTTTCTTTCCAGTACTTTTACCGGTGACTTGAATATATGCAAGTCTTCCTTATTACTCCATTCAACAATTACCCATGATTTTGTACCTTTCGGTGCATACATTTGTATTTCTAGCTCGTACTCACATCCTTCACAGTCAACCTTTACAAGTACATTCTCGGGTATAAATAGTCTATATTTTGTCATTAGCAACGCTCTTATCTGTGATTGCGATGTTGAAGTATTAAATCTCTTGATTGCCGGTTTGTCAGTGAAACTCATGTCTATTTCGCCAAATGAAATGTCTTTTTTAACAACAGCGGGATCCAGTATAACTTGTACATGTTTTAGATTACGTGTTATATTGTCTATGAGGTATTTGTAAAGATATAAGTTAGGCTCAGTAAGTATAACTCTTTCTACGGTAGGGTATCGCAAAGCTAAGTATATTGCGGTGTCTCCGACATATGCACCTATGTCATCGATTGCCTTAGGTGTTATTTTAGTATTAAACTCATAGTTACCCTCTTTGAATGTCAAGTCGTACGTAATTCTGACATCGTTATATAGTGGGTCATCACGTGGTGGCAATACAACATCTACACTTACTTCTTTACCGTCGATGTTTTTAAACTTATAAATTGTTATAGTAAGTCACCTTCAGTATTCTTTGCTATTTCACTAGCAGTCTCTAGTAGTTTCTTACCTATCTCACTCGATTCCAATGCGTTAATCAATTTCTTTAAACTCACTAACGCATTTGCACTAATTGGTATACTCATGTTCACTCCCCTTATGTTACCACTCCTGTAATCAAGTTTTAGTACTATCTTTGTCTTATTTATTGTCAGTGACAACTTATACGGGTTTACTCTTGCGATGTCAATTACAATGTATTCATTATCTTGTAATGCAGTTTGTATTTCCTTTGCGTGGTTTAGGATTTTTAGAAAGTCATCCCTTCCACTGTACTTATTGATTAGTACGTAGTACATTACCTTTTTATTAGTTGTGATTTTCTTTGAGTATTGAATCCCCAATTCTTTTAGTTTTTCCATAAGTTACAAAAAGCTTATGAGTTTAAAAATTTAACTGTCAAACAGTCATTGAGATTCACATTATCACAGTTATACTTCTTCTTTAAAATATCATATGCTTCCTTCACAATGTCAATATCTTTAACTTTTACCTTGGATACTCGCAGAATATACATCTTACCCTTATTGGAAATAACGGTGCCATCAATAATTCTATGTGGTAACCATTGTGATAATAATACACTATTTACTTTGTACTTTGCTACTGGGTATACCCAAAATTTACTGTTATTATATCTCAATACTATTTCTTTACCCAATGTTAGCTTCTTGTCAGTGATAATTGGATATAGTTTGTCACCGTAAATGAAATTAATAATTATATTGATTGCATCATCCTTAGATATATTCATCATAATCCACCGCCATTTTGTTTATTATAATCTTGTCATGCAACGGGTAGTAGACACCATTCTTTCTAATCACAGCATCTTCAATGTTATACACATAAGTAAAGTTGACATAGATGTCATATTTGTCACTCGTTGCAAATTTGAATATATTTATACCTGTAATGATTATGTCACAATCTCTCTTTATCTCATTTTTAAGCATGTCATATATTGTATTTTTTAGTTCTTCCATCATCGTTTCAATCTTTGGATTGTGCATTGTCCTCACTCATATCTAATTGTAATTTCAACATGACAGCTTCTCTCACATACTCACTTACTGTCATTTTCTTTTGCCATGCATATTCTTTAATTAACTTTTTCAGATTGTCATCTACTTTAAAACCAATTATTTGGCTCATAATTTAATCTAAGTTTTAAAGGTTTAAAAATTTACTGTCTCAGACCCTTTATGTAAAGCAACTCTTTGACTGCTTTACGTATAGCTTCACTGTAATTTGTAGTATTATACAGTTGACATATGTCAACCAAATCATTTTCATCAATTTTAACCATTATCGTGACTCTTTTGTTTGTGTGCATTTTACATAGTCACCTCCTATTACTTCAATGTTATTCTCTTTGCACCATTCAATAAGTTTACAAAGTTGTTGCATTTGAAATCTGTCATTCAATTCATACATCACTTTTTCAGTACCTCTCTCACGTATTATGTACACTATTATACTATCACTACTGTGTAACATTGTAATAAACCTTACTCTACCCAATATACCACTCATATCATAACACCATTCACTATTGTCTCTGCATAGTCTTTCTTTTCACAGTCATATTCGTAACACAGTGTAAGTTCAAGTATTGTACGTATTTGATTATATTGCATTCTCTTTCTGCCTTCACCTATGCCATAGTCTTTGTAGTGCTGATTGGCTAAATCATTCATATAAGCAATAAGTCCACGTAAATATGAATCGGGAATGACATAGTTGATGACTTTGTCACTTGCATTAACTTTTGATGTACCAAGTATTAGTACACCTATTCTGTCCATAAGTGCATCTATCATGCTGTCGTTTAGCTTTAGCTGTTTCAATGTGTTGACAAAAGTGTATTTATAGTCAAGACTTTGTACATTTATATTGCCACTCAAATAAATTGGTATTTTGCGTACTATTTGTGGTGCCGATTTGTCACCTTTTGCTCTAGTCCAGACACCGTGTGACATACCAGTTAGCATTGCCTGCACTATTTCTTTCATATTCATGTTGTACTTGTCTATCTCATCAATAAAGATACCATTACTTCTAAATACCAAACCAATGGCACCGTTTCTGGCATCCATAATGAGCCTTGCATACGATGGCACTTCGTCAACATATGCCCAGTTAAATGCAAACTGATTGCGTATACCGAATGTAGTCTTACCCGTATTAGGTAGTGACAATTCAAATGCATGTATTGTGTTGCCCGCAACCTTATACAGTGTAAGAGACCTCACAAACGTTAAAAAATCAATTGGATATAACGGTGCATATCCGTATGCTATAGCAATTGCTGACGTAAACGGTATACCATTCACTGACAAGTACTCATAAAACTCTTTACCTAATTCTTTCTTTTCATTTGTGATTAACGGCTTAACTTCTGTTGCATAATACACGTTACCACGTCTCTGTACAACAAAGTATAACATTTCTTCATGTAATGCTTCAAACATGTCATCATTAAACATGTCAACAGGTGCATATACTTTACCACTGTTTAATTCGAAGACAAAATATGTAGAACTACGTGATGACTTTACATATATCTGATTCGGTTTACATACAATTTCTGCCTCACCGCGTAATGTACTGCGTGTAAGTGATAATGGGTCAATACAATTTTTCCACATTTTCTTTATCTTGTCAATATTACTGTTTCTAAATGCAATATATATTTCACTGGGTATTTCACCATCATTATATGTACTTATGATGTACGGTTTGAGGGATGTTAATACAGTATCGGTGTCCATATCAATCCCTGTTAACCTCTGTTAGTGACTCTTTCAGTGCTGAAAATATGTCTTCAATATATATGGCAAACTCAAAGACACCGTCACCTACATATTGTTGCAAAACTTCTCGTAGTGTGTCATCATCTGCTTTTACACGCACAATTAAATAAGGTGGTATGTCTTTCACTACTTTTAATTCTAGGGTAATCTCCTTTCCCTCGATTTTAAATCTCCTCTCCATATTATAAAATAAATTACTAGGAATTAAAAAGTTTAACCAACTCTAACTATACCTATACCTAGTACATTATCCAATGAATACTTTTTACCGTTAATATAATGCCATGTACCGGGAACACTTACTCCCACCGTGTTCAACGCCAGATTAATGTATATGTCAACGGGTATGCTAGTATATGCTTTCAGATCAATATATTTATATAGATAGTGTCTTAGAAGTTCAACATCTTTGACATACAGATTTGTAGAATGACAAAACCTTATAATTTCCTGAAACGGTGAATCCTTATTTACTGCCGGTATACAGAAACTCTTGTTAGTTTTCTTATCTGCATATACTTTGACATTAGGTATACCAACATCAGCATCAATGAATATGACATCATCACCTACCAGATAGTCAATAATATATAGCATTAGTTTTACTATTCTTATACGTCTATTCTCTACTTCATTTCTCTCATCAAATACAATACCGGTGTCATATTTTATTATCTTCTTATTAGCAGTGGGGGTATCCCCCACACCCCCACTATTAATATTGAGAGTATGGAAGTTTCCCCCATTACATGTGTCTTGTAGACCGTAATTATAACTTTTATCAACTATTACGATGTCACTTTGATTTTCACAGACATGGGTACAGTTACCGCAGAATGAGTATGCTGTAGTCATTGCATCCTCACCATCTGTATTGCAAGTTCTTCATATGTTTTTATAATAAATGTTAATGATGGCAATACAAAGTATGGGGTTGTACTTTGTGATGACTCATAGAAAGTTTTAAGCACACCTTCACTTTTTGATACTGCTAGCGGTGACACTTTTCCTTGTAGTACACTACCCATATGATACTGAAATAGTACATACATTGGATTACCTATTTCACCGATGACATTTATATCACACATTGAATTAGATAGATGATATTTCTTTTTCAGTGCCTGAATGAGTTTTTCACCTCTAATCACATCTACTTCATATATTACTGTCACTGGCAACCATTTACCCCTGTTTGTATTATATAACACACATACTTCCACTTATATCACCTCCTACCATATATTGTAATCAAATAACGTATATAATCATTGACTTGTGAAGCATCACTGAAAAATGTAACTGCAGTACGTACAACTGTATATGAAAATCTAAACTGTCTCTCAATTCTTGCTGGTGTAGATGATGCAATGACATTACCTACATAGTTACTAAGTATTGTATTGTTACCACTAACAGCAATTGGTGTAAACTTATGTTTAGCATGTCTCATAAGTACAAATGATTGTTCACATAAAGGTGGATATACTATTGGTACATTATCATATGCAAATGATGCACCGGGTAGTTGACTTCTTAGTGTCAATATGTATATTCTACCTACTGCCTCTATTCCTATTATACCGGGTACGCTGACAAACTGCTTATTTACATCTATTTTCCTAGTGTACTGCTGTAATAAATCCGGTGGCACTTGAATAAACTGAGATGCTATAGGAAACAAGTACGCGAAAGTTACATATGGTAACCCAGTTGTCATGCTATATATCACAGTAGCCGGTGTATATACATTATCATAACACTTTGTAGGTGCATTACTCATAGTATACCACCCCTTATACGTTTTGCTAAATCATATAATATTGGTACTATAACACGGTGACTAAAATGTTCCATTGTGTAACTATGCAGTTCACCGCGTTCTACTTGTGTATACTCAATAGATAATGCCTCTTTGAATGTCTTCTTTACAGTCTCATAGTCAAAGTCAGCCCACGGGAACCATGCCTCTTTAACAGTTGGATCTTGTAGCTCATATAGTCTTATTGGTTGTACCGGTATATTGTACTTATGTTGTACCGGGAAGTTAACATACGGTGAATCGTTATATATAACCGGTGTACCTACCGACATTGCCTCAACTGGTGGTACACCAAAACCCTCACTTGTTGAAAGCCATATGAAGTACCTACTTTGTGACAATATTTCAAATTTCTGGTCATCAGTTAGTGTGAATGGTTTAGCATGACAGAAATCATAATTACATATAAAGAATGACTTCTCATACAACCCTAATTCCTTAATGACCTTGTACGCAAGTGTGACATTCTTTTTATCATGACCACCCGGTTTACTTACAGTTGCAATAGTAGTGAACATATACTTTCTCTCATTTGATGGATTGAAATACTTTAATGCATACTCATCATGTACTGCTCTAGGTACCAAGTAGCCGAATATATCATGATTCATTAAAATCTTTAAATTCCATGGTGATGTAGTGACAAATATCTCAGCCTTTGTCATTATCTTATCAATAGGTTTATTGTATTTACTCCATGCAGTATCAACCCAATAGACACTATTTGGTGGTGACAATTGACTTGTAAGTTTAGTTATAGACCACCATAAATCTGTCACTACAAACAGTGTATCAAGTTGATATTGGTAATCTAAATCCATGTCAAGATTTGCATACTTTCTCATATAGTATTGCAACATTTTACTAACATAATCAAAACTACAATCTTTACATCCACTTATTATCTTGTACTTATTAGTGTATTTGTAAATTATACGTGGTGTAATTATATTAACCATGCCTCTTCACCGCTATAATTGTTATTATAGTACCTAATAGACCACGCATAAATCTCACATTAGTTGTAAATCCATTTGCGTTTAATAAGTCAAGTATCTCATCTAATGCTTGACCCGGTATTGCATTAGTACCAAGTATCTGTATCATATATGCTTTAAGCCTGGGATTATATCTAATATTAACTCTTTTTAATCCATATGCCATTGCAATAGCACGTATACCTTGTCTAAGTATAGCCAATTCATTCATATATATAAAAAGGAAAAAGAAAAATATATCTTTTACCTATATTCGAGTGGAAGAGGTCTACCAAGTTGTCTAAGTGCGGGTACCTGGAATTTAGTAAACCATGCAACCCATGCTCTTCTGCCGTGTAAGTTGTTCCTATACTTGTACTCTCTGTATCTCTCTTTCAGTGACACATTAGCTAATATGAATGGTAGTGCATATTGTACAAACTTACCTCTCTTCAACATTCCAGCTACCATTAAGCCGACACTCCATTGATATCCATAGTCATACGTTGTTGGAAATGCTACAACTGGCACTGATAATACACTAGCTTCCGGTGAATTCTCTTGTACACCAGTATTCGGTGCTAGCGCTACAGTCTCAGTAGACACTGTTTATCAGCCTCCACTGAATACGCCGGTGATTGAACTTAAGACATTACCTAATCCACTTGTGATGAAGCCGATTAGCCCTATTATTATACTTACTGATGCCAATAGTGGTAGATATTGTATGAATAGACCTACGATGTCACCTAGTACACTAGTTAGGCTGGATAGATTTATTGCAGACGTTGTGGTTGACACTTGTTTTCACCTGTAAGATATACATCACATACACAGAATATAAGCATTTCTAGTAGTAAATGTAACTCATTAAAAGTGACTAACGGTGTCAAAATTTTTGTTACGGGTCATCGTCTTTTGGATGACGCGAACAAAGTCCCATATAATCTCCGTTTATCCGGATTACGTACGACGCTTTTTGTAATAATTCATTCAATTCGTCTAACGTTAACTGAACTCTTTTTGAATTCTTGGTTTTGAATCTTTTCCAGGTTTTGTCTTTTACCCATACAAAATATATTTCGCTATCTTCGTATGGAAGCCATTGCTTTATACGTTCTTTATCCATCCATGAAAGCCATTCTTTGGAGCTTTTTCTATCCAGGGGGTCGAATGTCCTTCCATCCCGTAGTGGTGAACATGTATAGTCTTCTAATTCCCAATCAACTACTACAATGGTTATCATAAAGTATTTTAAGCGTATGCGATTTTATTTTTTATGCATGGCTACAGAAGAAAGGTTAGACAAAATTGAACGTGATATTGAAGTCATAAAGTCAAAACTTGGGGCATTAGAAAAACACGACGAATTATTATACGGTAAAAACAGTTTACTAGAACGTGTAACATCACTTGAAATAGAAATCCAAGAATTAAGAAAAGAGATAAATATGATCTCAAAAATGCAAAACAGAAACCTTGCATTAATCCTAAGTGCAGTAATGGCAGTGGGTTCTATAATATCACTACTAGTATCACTTAAATAGTTTTTTAGGCATCGTCACCTTTAAACACTTCATCATTCTGTTTTTGTTCAACTACTTTAGGTTGTACTTGTGATTGTGGTAATGATTGTTTTAACTTTGACATCATATCATTGTACAATGCTTGTGTTATACCGTTGAGGTATTCCTTTATCATACTCGCAAATGGGTTATTTTGTTGTTCCGGTGTACCACTCTTAATAGCATTCTCATATATCTCATCTGCCATCTTCTCATATCGTGACATATCATATGGATTGTTATTAGTTTGTGTCGGTGACACTGCATTTAGATATGCATTAATTTGTAGTGCTTTTCTTAGACATAACTCCATATCTGCAGATGTCAGTATATCAGGATTTATAAATTTACGCAGTGCCATTATCATGACTTCATCAAAACCACCGTAATCCTTTATTAATTCTGTTAATTGCACACTTTCATTCTTAGTCAACATTTTTCTTACTTTTTTCTCTACTATCTCCCAAATGTCACGTTTTCTCTTTTCCTCTGTCATTTTCTTTCACCCACACTGGGTATAAGTGTTGTAGTACTACCCATTCTCTGTGGCACTGTTACCTTTATATAAAACCATACGATACCATCAGTATGCTTTGTCTGGAATTTAAAAATCATCGGATTATTCTTATTTGCCTCTTTCCATGCCTGTTTAAAATATTCTATTAACTGTTCAAGTGGTATGTAATGCAGATAGTCATATTCATTATCAATCACAATTTCCGGTTTTATATTATACTTATCCCAACCCGTTATTAATTTGTTATACTTTACAACACCACACATTTTATATAATGAAAAATCACACTCTTTTAAGAAAACTTTACTTTCAGGTAATTGTTTCTTTATTTCCCTATAGTAAAATCTGAAAATGTCATCGTATCTTACTTTTATGGTAAAACTGTTATTTCTATTATCAATACTCACTATATCAGCAGTTGGAAAATGTACTTTAAAACTATTCCACCATTGTGCTAATAAGCTAATTTGTTTGTCTATTTCAAAGTTTTCTGTCATATATAGTTGCTTTGTAAAGCGTTTATATATACTTTTGTAGAAAATTTAAAGGTTTTTTTCGTGAAAATCTATGGTAAGTTTTCGTGGAAGTGTCTATTTAAAATCTAATAATTTATATAATACTCTAACTATATTAGTTGTATGAAATTTATTGCATTCTGCTCTAGCTTTTTCACTAAGGTCATTATATTCTTCTTTACCCATACCCATTGCATACTTTATTGCATCAATTGCATCTTTTTCATCATATACCCAATTTGCTTCAGTACCATCAAAGTACGTTATACCTTTCTGTCTGCGTGCGTTTATCCTGATGCCTACAGCGTATTCATCTATAGCATGACCACCTATGTACACTAACGGTGTACCGTTACACATAGCTTCAGCCATCGGCATGTAAAAACCCTCACTGCGTGATAGTGTCAATAAAAACCTTGATGAAGCATATTTTTGATGTAGTTCACTTTCTTCTAATGTTGTTGCTTTCATGTCATATATACCCTCAACATTTGTTATAAATAGTGACTTATTTCTAACATTAAGTTGTTTCAATAAGTTATGTGTATCTCTTATACGTTTTCGGTTAAAGTATGCCTTATTGTTAATGATATAAGTATCCGGATATAGTGTTTTCAAATTTTTCAAATCAGTTACCGGTTCACTACCAACTACAATAAACTCATACTTGTCATGTTTAGCATCATGTACTATGAATTCCTCATCAACGGGTCTCGGTAAAATGTAATCAGTCCTCGCTAACTGTTCTGCATTCCACTTAGATGTTGTCACCACAATGAATTTCTTATTAATACGTTTTATTTCTCCCTCAAAATGAGTATCACACCAAACTACTAAATTATCATCTATTATATTATAATATTTTAAAAAGAATAAGCAATCCCCAATATTTAGTTTACCGTGACCGAAAATGGAAGGTAATAAATCTATATCATATAATTTTTTGAAATACTTAGCAGTTATATTAAATACTTTTAAAAAACTACAATTTGTACAACCAACATTAGTTATTATACCCCGCATAATTTATATTCCCGAAGCACTAATATATAAGTATGGCAGTAGCTGGTGTAGCTTCAGCATTAGGAGGTGCTATATTTTCGGTAGGAGATACAGTACGTGGAATTTCAGATTTTTTAAGGACTGTGGTAGGGAAACTTATCTCTGTCGGATCCAGATTAGTGCGAACTACAGTACATTATTTTGAGTATGCAATAAGGTTGCTATTTAGATATCTAAGACTTGCATACAGATACATGTTATTATTCTATAGGGAATTTCAAAGACATCCATTTGAAACTATAGCATTCACCGGATCTCTTGCAATATTAATAAATAATCTGGTGTTGTAAATGGATGTAGAGAAGGTCATTAAGTCAATAAAACCCGCATCTGATGGTTATAGAGTATATCTTAGTTTTAAAGATATACTGAAGGAGATCTTAAAAAATGAGACTATAGAGGATATACAAAATATAGTGATGACAGATAATGAGTTTGTATTGTATGTAAAACTGAAAACTGATGGTTTAATAGACCAATCAGTTAAAGACATGGTAGGAAGTATAATAATGAAGATGACACTTAAACGTACAAAAGTTGAAGAGAAACTGATGTCAATACCGGGTTTCGAGAAGATTATAGCACAAGGTGATGATATACTTGTAGTTGCAAAACTGCAACAACAACCTAGTGGTGAACAACAATCTTTGCCATTCTGAAAGTATCCGGTAGCGTAAAAATATCACAACAAATGACATTAGTAGCTAAGAATACAATTACAAATATATTCATACAGTATCTACAACAATTAATTGTTGGTTTAGTACAACCTAATACTAACATCTATATTGTTGCACAACCTACAGGTACAGTGATTCCGGTGTCTAATATACAAGCACAAAATGGCACCATTATACTTGAATTTATAAGTAAAACGACACCAAACCCGTTGTCACAGTTACAATTGTTTGCCGGTAACGTATTAGTTGCATATTACATACTGACAACTCAAATAACAAATTATAACTATCCGTTATATGTGCAGTGGACAATTAACTTTAGTGTCATCGAAACTAATCTCAATCTAAATCAAAACATACTACTACAAGACTTGTCACAAATATTCACAAATAATTTCACACCGGTTAGTTTAGCAACATCTGTTACACCAGTGTATAAGTCAATTACACCGGGTAATATTGCGTATTATATCAACACTACACAAGGTCAAGTTGTATCATACTATTTAAATATAGGTGGGAATATAATAGCTTATGGTGTAGCTACTTCGAATTATGGAGGTGTGTTAGATGTCTCAATCACATTCAGTTTTACTCAAGGGTAATGTTACTATAACTATATCAAATAAGAAGACTGGTGAGAAAAAAGTAATAAAATTAGACAACGCTATTGCTGAAGAGTTTGCTTTAGCGATGACTCTAAACTTACTAGGGGGTGTTGCTCAAGGATACGCTAGAGTATTTGGCACACCCAGTGGCATCGCATTCATATTCCAAAATGGTGCTACTACTGTAACACAAATATCGGCAACGCTTAACTCATTTTCTGACACATTAGCTTCTAATGCTGAAACAACCACTGCAACATTCTACGGATCCGATGCATCACCGTCTACATACACTATAACTGCGATACAATTATGGACTATTGTAGGTGGTGTCTTATTCCTTCAAGTTGCATATTTCTACTTGCCTGAACCGTTAACTAAAAACACAGATGATGTCATAACCATATCATGGACTGAAAGTGTAGTTACACAAGTACCACTTGCAAATTGGTATACATTTGCACAATCACAGTGTAATAGTCAATGTAGTAGTCCATCTGCATGTCTATCATTCTTGCAGAGTATACAAGGTGCAGGTGTTAATGGTAACGGTGCCTCTATTGTTAACCTATTGTGGGCATTGTTACTTATACCCAATTTCCAGAGTATAGCATCTAAATTTAGTACACCACTAACACAATTAGTTTCTACTATAAACGGTACCATAACCGGATTTGTTGGACTTGCTGAAGTATTCCTAATTAACTTATGTTCCGGTCAGTCACAATTACAAGTTGCAGTTGGTCTTAATACTGAAGTCGTTGTAGGTGCAAATAATATCTATGGTGCTGTCAATTTCACATTCAATAATAATGTCAACCCCAATTTCGCATTAGTCATAGTGACTTTCAGTACAAGTACAGGTGGATATAATGCTGTACTAGGATTTATACCAATAACCGGGTCACCGATTCCCGGTACTAATCAAGTCGGAATACTGTTAAGAGTACCATATGGACTGTTGACACAACAATCACAACAGGTGTCATCATGAAGTCCAACGTAGAGATAATCGTTGATGGTAACATAATCGTTACACATAATCAGATAGCTACTGATTTCAAACTATTACTACAAACAATACTAACTTACGGTGTCTCTGCAATATCACCATATGTAAACGGTCAATTTGCACTACCATCACAGATAATTGCTTACTTATTGAATAATGGAACTGTGGTAAACAAACTCACCATGAATTTTACAAACTTTGTGAATTACGGTACCTTTTTAGAGGAAAGATACAGTACAATCGATGACAGTCAAGCTACATATACATTCAACGAAATACAGATATGGGCTGATAATTTATATCCTATAGCTGATGCAATATTAAGTACACCAATAACTAAAGAGAGTAACAGTTTTGTTCACATATCATGGAGTCTTGAAGCTGAAGCCAGTACAATATTTGTAGCACCACCGGGTTCACCATATGCAGTACTACAAAGTACAGTACCGATGTTTATTCTGATACTATTAACGTTACCTCAGTCCAATTTCAATAATATAGATACTACATCACCATTTTATATTGATATTCAAACATACGGTGTACCTAACCCTAACCAGATAAACGGAATATATCACATTACAGCTCCCGGGGTAATGTCATGTGAAGGTGAATGTTGTATAGCACAAGCACAGTCAACGCAACAAATATTAAATGTCACCGCTACATACAATATAAATGATGTAGAATTCTTCTATCTTAGTACCTTTGTCACTATAGCAATTGTACAAGGTACATATTACAGAAACTGTATATCAGCACAGGTGGTGCAAAGTGTCTGAAGTTATCAGTTTTGGACAATCAATCATTAACGGTGTCTCACATGTATTCAGCGGTATAAGTTCTACACTTACTTCATTACCATCGACAATTGGAAACGCAGTGCAAGATATAGCAAATGCACTATTAAGTATACCCGGTGGTATTGTATCATTCTTCTCACAACTTGGTGCCAGTATAGTCTTCGCATTCCATATATTTGCTAATTATCTGTATCAAGGTATTAATGATATTGCCGGTGCATTTCACTCATTTGCAGTCAACATCAAAAAAGGTATTGATAATATAGCGAAGACATTTGAAGATATAGGAGTAAATATTTATAGTGCATTTTCCACTGTCTATAATTTCTTTGTCAACTTAATAGGTGGTATAATAAACTACTTGCATCCAATAGTGGAATTCTTTACAAACTTATTCAATGGTATACAGAGTACTATAAATACACTTATAAATATTGCAATGGATTTACCAACATTCTTTAATATGGCTACGAATTTCTTTGAGCAATTATTTACCGGTGCATTACTTGATATTGCAAACTTACCTTCATATCTTGCCAAACAAGAAGCAAGTAGACTTGCAACTGCAATAGACGACATCACACAGTGGAATATTTTCACATTATTGACACCGAGAGTGATGGAAGGAATAGCAAGAGCACCGATATACGGTGACCCACTAAAGTCACTATTTAGCAAAACACTTGGTGTGATACTGTCACCTATTGCAACACTAATAGCAAGTCAAATAGCGAAATCAATAATAGGGACAGCATTCAGTAATGTTAAAACCAGTCAACCACAACCTTATAATGTAAAGTCAACGCTACCTTCAATACAGCCACCATCATTGACACTGCCCAGTATACCGGGTGTATCAACACCATCAAAACCCAGTTTACAAGCACAGACACCACCACAATATAGTCAGACATTCAAACCAGCTCATACACTTAGTATACATGTTAAAGATGTAATGCAACTACTAGCAAACAGTGTAGGTCTAAGATATGGTGGATATAATTTGGCACAAATGTTTACATCAGTTATAGAGAGCTTTATAATAACTGCAGAATACTTACCGGTGCCACTGACACCATTACTTGCTGAAGTCACCGACTTATTTGAATCATACTTAACAATGTCATATGCTGAAAATGTGTCACCGATTACTGACAATGTTAATGTACAAGTATTAGCTACAACTGAAGAGATAGTGTTACCACCAAATGAGCAGTTATGCTTCCCACAAACACCGTCACCTACAGGATATAGTGGTGAAACCTTAACAGATACTGTTTATGTTAATTATCAGTTATGTATACCATTTAGTGCCTTTGCATACAATCTAGTCACCGTATCATTACAACAAATAGTGCCACCACCACTACCATCAGGATTACTTCAAAATGTCAACGTCAGCTTAACACAACAAATACCACCACCGTTACCATCACAATTACTTGATAACGTATTTGTTGACTATACAATATACCCACCACCGGCATCTCCACCACAGTTAGTAGAAAATGTCAGTATACAAACTACACAATTACCATCAACATTCTTCCAAACTACTGTACAATCTACATCAGTAGAATTGTATCCACCCGCTACAGTATCACTATCACTATATACATTCAATTTCAGTGAAAGTACATCATTTTCCTATACACAACCACAGGTGGTCTAAATGCCATTATCCAATTTAGCACAACTGTTACAAGCACTATTAACTAACTCATTGTCATCATTCTCTGCATACATTACTGATACTAGTGGTACTAATCATGGTGCAAGTGTATATATTTATACTGCCTCTTCATCGTCAATAACTATACTTGTTGTAGACAATTCATCTGCAACATATACTGCATCATCATTAACATTACAATGGACGACATCAAGTAACACTACAATAGTAATCTTAACAGAGACAGTATCCGGTACTAAATCAAGTGAAACACCGTTTGTAGTAACTGTCACTATTTCGGCTTCAATAGACGGTGTCCCATCGTGGTTAACTATTGAATACTTGTATCTCTTTGGTGGAGTAGTTTTATCTAAGTCATACTCAGTGACACCCAATATAACTATAATACAATATTCCTCATCATCAAGTGGTTGTCTATCCTCAGTGTCATCATCATCGTCTACAAGTGGTTCAGTATCATATTCACCAAGTGGAAGTACATTGTACATAAATGTGTCAGCATCATTAGGTAGTTGTCAACAAGCACAGATACAATATATCACAATAAAAGACGGTCTTGGTAACTCTTTTCAAGTAGATTGTACATCAAATTGTACATCATCAGAATGTGGTTATAATGCATCATGTACTGCACAATTCCAGATGACGGTGAGTGCATGAAGGTAAAGATAAAGGGTAAAATAAGAATAAAAGATGACAAAGGTAATGTAATATTTGAACATGATAACAATATTCTATTTCAAACACTAACTCAAGTCTTAGCACACTTACTAACTGCATCACTACCTAATAGTACACCATCATCAAATGACATCATATATCTCGGTAACAATACTATAACAGCATCAGTGAGTGTATCCGGCAATGAGATAGTATTCAGTGGTTCCTTCTCACCAACATCAACACAATACATAACAGTAGAATACTTATTTGTAAACTTTCACTACGGCAGTAATACATACGGTGTCTTAGTTGCTGAAACAAGTATACCATTTGTAATAAATCCCGGTACCTATACTGTTGAATGGATATGGTATATTGATGACAGTATAGGAATAGTATTTAATTTATTATCAAACTCACTGCAAAATACACTATCATCAGTGTCAGTATCATATACACCATCTCCTAACTCAAGTAATATTTTTTCAACACAACAAACAGTGACATTCCTATTATTCTACTTTAACTCATCCAGTGTAAATATAACATCAGTAACAATATCTGTCACCATAAACAGTACTGCTATCTCATGGAATATCAGTCTTAACACACTACTAAATGGCATAGCAGAGACCGTTATTGCCTCAATACAAATTTATTAACTAATAATCCTATATTATATTAATGGATAGGAAAAAAGTAGGAGTTAAGGGTAGTGTGAAAGTATTATTAACTGATAAATATGAGCTTAAGGAGGAAGAAAAATACTTAGATTTAGGAAATGGTAAAAAACTAAGAATGCCTATACCACATATAGATACATTCGGTGACACAAAGGTTATAGAGGAACATAATCAAGTACTAATAAGTGGATTGTTTGAGTATCTCTATTGGATGTCTAAAACAACAAGTCTTCCAAATTCAAGTCAACCACAACAATTAATAGTATTATATAATAACGGTTCAGCTGTGGCATCACTCGGTATAACTATTTATTTAGTTATAAATGGAAATGTTGGTGAATGGATAATAGTAGCTATTGATAATTCGTCTAATTCATATTCTTTTAATTCATTGTCACTATTTGTTGCAAACTGGATTTATCTTCAGTATCCTGGTGGAGTCTTTTCTATACCTAATTCATATCAATTTGCAAGTGCAAGTATCACCGGACAAAAGACAAGTAATCAAGCACTTGTCATTATATGGGAAATAACATTTACGTTCCCACCTAATGAGTTCAGTCCTGCATTTATATGGTTCATAATAGGTAAT
>Ga0081529_119828_pt1 | contig 24564 bp, 10 predicted proteins | sample EchGeymetagenome_FD_71012 | JGI IMG/M metagenome (GOLD analysis project Ga0081529, IMG submission 71012) | Ferrous microbial mat and aquatic microbial communities from Echinus Geyser, Yellowstone National Park, USA - transect B T=78-80 C v2... ...
AGGTGTAGTAGATGCAATAGAGAATTCAATAACTTTCAATCCTCTTCTGAGTTTAAGATGGTCAAATTTATGTAGCAACATGGAATAGCTTTATAACTTTCAATCCTCTTCTGAGTTTAAGAAGAAATGAACCAATGCGTGTTAAAGTATGTTTACTTTCCACTTTCAATCCTCTTCTGAGTTTAAGACGGTACAGTAATGTTCTCTATTGCCAAACTATCGCAAACTTTCAATCCTCTTCTGAGTTTAAGGATAAGGTTAATGCAAGAAGAAATTAAACAATTAAGACTTTCAATCCTCTTCTGAGTTTAAGTGAATTACAATTTAAATTAAAATAAAAAAAATTATTTCTTTCAATCCTCTTCTGAGTTTAAGATACGGCACAGGAATTAAAGGTAAGCGATACTGAATTACACTTTCAATCCTCTTCTGAGTTTAAGAGGGGGTTAAATGAAATTTAATCCTGAAAACCAAAATTCTTTCAATCCTCTTCTGAGTTTAAGCAAGATTTGAGAGTTATTGCAATATATAATAATTATTTACTTTCAATCCTCTTCTGAGTTTAAGAACCATATTGACATGCTTCAAATACACAATCAATAAAGCTTTCAATCCTCTTCTGAGTTTAAGCAAAGACTACCTAGTATTTTCACTAAAAGGGAAAAAAATCTTTCAATCCTCTTCTGAGTTTAAGGAAGGATAGTTTGGGAGAATATATTCTTGATGAATTACTTTCAATCCTCTTCTGAGTTTAAGTGAATGTAGATAAACCGCCATATTCTTTAACAGCTTTGTCACTTTCAATCCTCTTCTGAGTTTAAGGGAAATTCAACAAAATGAAATAATCCGAGTAGCTTTAACTTTCAATCCTCTTCTGAGTTTAAGAAGGTAATCATGTCCCGTATTTAATTCAATGGCGAAAACACTTTCAATCCTCTTCTGAGTTTAAGGTAACGGATTTAAAACAGCTTATATATCCTCAAATGCTTCCTTTCAATCCTCTTCTGAGTTTAAGCAAATTTTAGGAAAGTAAAACCGTAAATTCCAAAAAAGCTTTCAATCCTCTTCTGAGTTTAAGTTGTTATTCCATTTTAGGATTAATATGGTAAGCTATAAACTTTCAATCCTCTTCTGAGTTTAAGTGTCGTCAATTTCCTTGATAGACTCGATATAATCATGCACTTTCAATCCTCTTCTGAGTTTAAGCGTTTTGTATTTTTTATACACCCGCTTAACTGTGTATACACTTTCAATCCTCTTCTGAGTTTAAGTTCTCGGTTCGTTAGCCTCATGGCTTCATACTACCGCTTTCAATCCTCTTCTGAGTTTAAGTAAAGTGCTAATATATTACGATGAGGTTATAACAAATTACTTTCAATCCTCTTCTGAGTTTAAGTAGCTTCAAGAGCTAATAAAGCTTTTCATAATGTTCACTTTCAATCCTCTTCTGAGTTTAAGGGCATGAATTTGATATAACTTTAGACGCAAAAGAAATTACTTTCAATCCTCTTCTGAGTTTAAGTAGTATATTGGCGGGTTAGGATTAGCTGGTAATGCAGCACTTTCAATCCTCTTCTGAGTTTAAGTTAGCCTTAATTATACTTATAATTTCTCTTTGGCAACTCTTTCAATCCTCTTCTGAGTTTAAGTCTCGCATCCTCGCCACAAAACTCACAAGGCATTTCTTTCAATCCTCTTCTGAGTTTAAGAACAAATTATGGTTATTTATTTTTTGAAATTGAGATTGACTTTCAATCCTCTTCTGAGTTTAAGATTAGTTATTTTATAATTTGATTGTATGGTAGAGCTAGATATTCTTTCAATCCTCTTCTGAGTTTAAGGAAGTTAAATCACAAGAAAATAATATATCACAAGAAAACTTTCAATCCTCTTCTGAGTTTAAGCTTTAACTTCTTTTTGGCATTTAGGAGAGAATATAAAACTTTCAATCCTCTTCTGAGTTTAAGTTTACTTAAACTATAAATGTATACAAAAGGAAAAAGCTTACTTTCAATCCTCTTCTGAGTTTAAGGTAACTGCTAGGCTTGTTGCACCTGCCGCTACTGCTACATCTTTCAATCCTCTTCTGAGTTTAAGGGCTATGAAGCAGTAAAATCTCTTTCAACTCCACCACTTTCAATCCTCTTCTGAGTTTAAGAGGGCCTGATAAGAATATCCAAATCTCATTTCCTCCTTTCAATCCTCTTCTGAGTTTAAGGAAATGGTAATCCTAAACCGTTTAAAATGGTCTCTAAATTACTTTCAATCCTCTTCTGAGTTTAAGATCTAGGTCTATTGAAGAAAGAAATAGATAAATTAGACTTTCAATCCTCTTCTGAGTTTAAGCTCTAAGACTAAGACCATAAGTATTGAGAAGCTTAACTTTCAATCCTCTTCTGAGTTTAAGACTACCTTTTTCTCAAGAATATATGTTTTAGCTGAAACTTTCAATCCTCTTCTGAGTTTAAGGGAAAAGAAAAGTAGATATTGTATATGCTTCTCAATTAACTTTCAATCCTCTTCTGAGTTTAAGATGCAGGCAGAACGCTCACATTAGCCCCCTTACTAGCTCTTTCAATCCTCTTCTGAGTTTAAGCTACTACTATATTAGACTTTCAGCATTTTGTGATAATCTTTCAATCCTCTTCTGAGTTTAAGTGTATATTTGATATAGTTTCTCTGCAATATAATTACTTTCAATCCTCTTCTGAGTTTAAGTTAATTATTGAAGAAAAAATGATGAAAGAGAAAATAAACTTTCAATCCTCTTCTGAGTTTAAGAAAGTTTAAGATACAGTTATATGATAAAAACTTCAAACTTTCAATCCTCTTCTGAGTTTAAGAAGTAGCAATTTACTAAAAACATTCCTATTTTGGTTTCTTTCAATCCTCTTCTGAGTTTAAGTAAATCATATCAAGTATCAAAAAATGCAGAGAATAAACTTTCAATCCTCTTCTGAGTTTAAGACTTACAACTTATTTAGGTATAAGCGTAGGTTTGACCTTTCAATCCTCTTCTGAGTTTAAGGTATCATAATCAAACTTCATTTTCAAGAAATTGTTTTAAACTTTCAATCCTCTTCTGAGTTTAAGTTTACCTCATGATTTGGAATGGTATAAAGAGAAAGCGACTTTCAATCCTCTTCTGAGTTTAAGCATGGTTTCTCGTTGACTACCTTATTCCATTCTTCCCTTTCAATCCTCTTCTGAGTTTAAGAAAATCCTTTCGTAGTAAAATGTGAAGCTATCAAATTTTCTTTCAATCCTCTTCTGAGTTTAAGAATAGAAAAACTACAGCTGCAGCAACTATTCAAAGTAATTCTTTCAATCCTCTTCTGAGTTTAAGATATAGTTTGTATTAGGCCCTGAAGTAAAAGTATACCTTTCAATCCTCTTCTGAGTTTAAGATAACTTGAGATGTCTCAAAGGATTCGATTCTGCAACCTTTCAATCCTCTTCTGAGTTTAAGATGAAACCTTTACCTTATGATTTAAAATGGTATAACTTTCAATCCTCTTCTGAGTTTAAGATTATAAGTTCTCCCTCCCCTTTAAAAGGGAGAATTTCTTTCAATCCTCTTCTGAGTTTAAGAGTATAAGTTAAAAATTCTTCAATACAAAGAAAAGAAACTTTCAATCCTCTTCTGAGTTTAAGCAAGTAGCACCGCAATATTGGTTAATTTTTGTAGGTTCTCTTTCAATCCTCTTCTGAGTTTAAGATAAAGTATTTCAAATGGCTCCTGCCTTACGTTCACTAACTTTCAATCCTCTTCTGAGTTTAAGATGTGGATGTGAATGAAGCAATGGCGGATTATCTCTTTCAATCCTCTTCTGAGTTTAAGCTAGCCAGAAATCAAGTGTTTTTAGCTCTGCTTCTGAACTTTCAATCCTCTTCTGAGTTTAAGCATTACGAACAAATTTGGTTAAACATTATATGTATATACTTTCAATCCTCTTCTGAGTTTAAGCATTTTTGGGTTTCGATACACAGAAGAGATTATGGTTTATCTTTCAATCCTCTTCTGAGTTTAAGCTTATTGATGTACTACTAAACCCAGCTATGACACTTGGTACTTTCAATCCTCTTCTGAGTTTAAGGATACAGCTGAAAGTTTCTATATAACCATCATGTATACTTTCAATCCTCTTCTGAGTTTAAGTTTTAGACCCTTTTAAATTCGAAGAGCTGTATAAACTTTCAATCCTCTTCTGAGTTTAAGAAAGCTTAGCCATGTCTTCCCCAACTAAAGAAGGGAACTTTCAATCCTCTTCTGAGTTTAAGATTAAGAAAAATAAGTAATAACGCTATTACATAAATTGTACTTTCAATCCTCTTCTGAGTTTAAGAGTGCATATATTTGTATATATCGGACTCCTATATACTTTCAATCCTCTTCTGAGTTTAAGAAAAGGAGATAAACGCTTCTCAGCAATTTTGCAATATTCACTTTCAATCCTCTTCTGAGTTTAAGTTCATGAAAACCTTAGAACATGACTTAAATTGGTATAAAGCTTTCAATCCTCTTCTGAGTTTAAGTTTGTGATTATGTCCTTGAAAACGTTAATTGCAATATAATCTTTCAATCCTCTTCTGAGTTTAAGTGAAATATACGCGTTTAAAAAACCATAAGTTTGAAAAAATTCTTTCAATCCTCTTCTGAGTTTAAGATAAAGTTCGCATAAATAAATATTTTTTTTATTTTTGCCCTTTCAATCCTCTTCTGAGTTTAAGAACTCTACATTATCGAAATCGTAAAAACCGATGTATCTTTCAATCCTCTTCTGAGTTTAAGTTACAGCTGTTGAACCTGCTGTTGTTCCAACTGTTGCCCTTTCAATCCTCTTCTGAGTTTAAGATATATACTTAGTATCTTCACCCACTTCTCAAGGTGTCTCTTTCAATCCTCTTCTGAGTTTAAGAACTCTACATTATCGAAATCGTAAAAACCGATGTATCTTTCAATCCTCTTCTGAGTTTAAGTTTATTGTTTGATTCATCATAGAATTCAACAAAACCACTTTCAATCCTCTTCTGAGTTTAAGTGGACTTGCGTTGTAAAATAAACTAATAATTAAACCACTTTCAATCCTCTTCTGAGTTTAAGCAGGAATAAAGTGATGCCTTACTTTGTTGCCTATATATACCTTTCAATCCTCTTCTGAGTTTAAGTAATGGATTTCACGTCATCCTTTGGAAAGAAGTTGTAAGCTTTCAATCCTCTTCTGAGTTTAAGCAGATGAATATGCCAAGGATTTAGATGCTTTTATAAACTTTCAATCCTCTTCTGAGTTTAAGGTGCTTTATCAAATAAAGGATGAAGTGCAACAAACAAACTTTCAATCCTCTTCTGAGTTTAAGCTAATCTTACATGGTGCTGGTTAAGAGATTTATTTTCAGCCTTTCAATCCTCTTCTGAGTTTAAGACCTAAAATAGCAGCTATTTTCTTATCAACCATATGTAACTTTCAATCCTCTTCTGAGTTTAAGTTTCTTTGTTGTATTCCTCGAGAATATCCTGTGATATTTCTTTCAATCCTCTTCTGAGTTTAAGAGAACTAAGAATGTTAAGTGGTTCGGATGAAATTAAAGTCTTTCAATCCTCTTCTGAGTTTAAGATAATATTAAGTGATAACCGTATTTACTACTTTGTAATCTTTCAATCCTCTTCTGAGTTTAAGACCTCAACAACAATATTAACAATAACACTAGGAACAAACTTTCAATCCTCTTCTGAGTTTAAGTCGTTTAGACTTACAGGCCCTAAAATCATTTTGGAACTTTCAATCCTCTTCTGAGTTTAAGAGTTATAGCATAAACCCATGGACTGACCAGAAAAACCTTTCAATCCTCTTCTGAGTTTAAGTACGCAACATACAAGGAATATTATGAAAAGCTCATAAACTTTCAATCCTCTTCTGAGTTTAAGAAAACATTAAATGATTTAGGATATCAGGTTCTGGATAAACTTTCAATCCTCTTCTGAGTTTAAGTTATAACGCTTCCTGTTCCGCTCACAGATACTTTAACTTTCAATCCTCTTCTGAGTTTAAGTGAAGCACTTGAAAAGGCTATAAGAGCTGGGATATCTTTCAATCCTCTTCTGAGTTTAAGTTTTTAAGGCCTGGGCGTATTGATTCTCTTATTCCCTTTCAATCCTCTTCTGAGTTTAAGATATTATAATTTCTGATACAAATGTTCATAACTACAGAACCTTTCAATCCTCTTCTGAGTTTAAGAATATTCGTCATGAACCGAAATTTTCCATAATATTAAGCTTTCAATCCTCTTCTGAGTTTAAGAGCAAAGAAAAGAGGAAGCATATCATCATGAAGTTGTACTTTCAATCCTCTTCTGAGTTTAAGTTGTGTTGGTGTTTGAGTTTGTTGTTGAGATTGTTGCCTTTCAATCCTCTTCTGAGTTTAAGTTTCCAATCAATGCTAGAGATTTTAAAATGTGTTTTCTTTCAATCCTCTTCTGAGTTTAAGCTTAGGAAGCTTCCACTTTGTTGAAGCGGAAGTTTTCCTCTTTCAATCCTCTTCTGAGTTTAAGTTTATCTTGCTGGTTTTACTCAAGGCATAGGTTATGTACTTTCAATCCTCTTCTGAGTTTAAGTATAGATTTAGAGAAAGGAACCTTAGAATATTATGATCTTTCAATCCTCTTCTGAGTTTAAGCAGATTGTATACTATTATCACTACTAGAGCTATTACCTTTCAATCCTCTTCTGAGTTTAAGAGGATGTAAGGGAAATGTTGTATAAACAAAGATAAACTTTCAATCCTCTTCTGAGTTTAAGATAACAATTGCTCAAGATAATGTTGGATTAGCAAACTTTCAATCCTCTTCTGAGTTTAAGCCTCTCTTTCTTCCTTCCAAATACTTTATTTTTTGTATACTTTCAATCCTCTTCTGAGTTTAAGAAAGCAATGCTCTTAAATTGCTAAGTGGAATATTTGTATTCTTTCAATCCTCTTCTGAGTTTAAGATGACTCACTATAATGCTAGTCAACTCAAAATCTCCTTTCAATCCTCTTCTGAGTTTAAGCTCTTTATATCATCATTCAAATTTTTTCCGCTTTCCATGCTTTCAATCCTCTTCTGAGTTTAAGTGACCAGTAATCTTCTCCATATTAGAAAGAAATTCTTCAGACTTTCAATCCTCTTCTGAGTTTAAGCTAATAAAAACACAAACGGTATTTGCCTCACAAATTAACTTTCAATCCTCTTCTGAGTTTAAGATTGAGGATGTTTTAGCTGAAGTTAATAAGAAGATTAACTTTCAATCCTCTTCTGAGTTTAAGTCACCCTGACAGGGGAAGAGACCGATGAGGACTCCAACTTTCAATCCTCTTCTGAGTTTAAGATGCTTGTTCAAGATATGACATACTGGGTATATTTACACTTTCAATCCTCTTCTGAGTTTAAGCGCTCCAAGAGGCCCGAAATAAACAACACTGCCAGAATTGTTTCTTTCAATCCTCTTCTGAGTTTAAGTTTCTTCCTGACTTTCAGGTGCTGAGGGAAGATTGAATTTTTCTTTCAATCCTCTTCTGAGTTTAAGTGCAGAATTATTGTCGCTATTGAGAAGGAAGCTTTGTTCTTTCAATCCTCTTCTGAGTTTAAGTTAATGAAATTCAAGGTAATTATTCTCCAACTGCAAATGACTTTCAATCCTCTTCTGAGTTTAAGTCGCATTGTTGAATTTAGAGAAGAGCCTAAGTTAATACCCTTTCAATCCTCTTCTGAGTTTAAGAGAGGGGATAAGCTCCCTCAAAATATCACAGGATATTCTCTTTCAATCCTCTTCTGAGTTTAAGTTTAGATCCTCCAAATAATAGTATAAAAAATGATTTAATCTTTCAATCCTCTTCTGAGTTTAAGCATAAAATTGATCTTGAGAGGCTGATAAGAAATGAGTAACTTTCAATCCTCTTCTGAGTTTAAGTTGATAGAGATTTGGAAAGATTTACCACTAGGTGCAACTTTCAATCCTCTTCTGAGTTTAAGGATTGCATGCGCTTTAGATCATTTTGATAGAAGTGAACTTTCAATCCTCTTCTGAGTTTAAGTTAGCATTTATGATAGCATACTTTTTAAAACTGTATACATCTTTCAATCCTCTTCTGAGTTTAAGTTATAGTGCAGTAAGGAAACATTGCGGTTCAGTTTTAGCCTTTCAATCCTCTTCTGAGTTTAAGCGAAGATAATTTCTGGGAGTATTCACATATGATCAAGCGGCTTTCAATCCTCTTCTGAGTTTAAGTCCCATAGCTTTAACAAATCTTTTGCATATCGCTCCTTTCAATCCTCTTCTGAGTTTAAGAGGGAGCCTCAGCAAGTTACACCTGTTGAGGATGTGATACTTTCAATCCTCTTCTGAGTTTAAGTATATTTTTGCTCGCTCATTTCCCCCTCTTGCTGTATCACCTTTCAATCCTCTTCTGAGTTTAAGATACAGCAATAGCAACAATAAATAATGACTATTTAACACTCTTTCAATCCTCTTCTGAGTTTAAGAGTTTCAAATACTCGCCTTTTCTCAGCAGCTGTAAACTTTCAATCCTCTTCTGAGTTTAAGTTATTAGAAGGCCTAAACAAAACATTGTAGAAATATTACTCTTTCAATCCTCTTCTGAGTTTAAGAGAAAGCATAGCTCGTTATGGAAGAGCATTAAGACAAGCTTTCAATCCTCTTCTGAGTTTAAGAGAACTGGCTCATCAGGTCAAGTTACCTTTAATTTACCACTTTCAATCCTCTTCTGAGTTTAAGTTATGGACTTAATTATTGAAAAACTTAGCAAAGAAATACTTTCAATCCTCTTCTGAGTTTAAGAAAACAAAGCGTTGAAGAGATTGGTAAATTGTTTAATTTCTTTCAATCCTCTTCTGAGTTTAAGCATTTCTCTTATTGCTTCTCTCATTCTTTCTTCTCTCTTTCAATCCTCTTCTGAGTTTAAGCCAATATAGTGTCTACGGATTCAGGGGTATCAAGAAGCTTTCAATCCTCTTCTGAGTTTAAGTTTATAAACTGCATAGTTCAGCTTTTTTTTAGCCACTTTCAATCCTCTTCTGAGTTTAAGTTAAAACAGAAAAAAGTAAACAAAAAGCTAATTAGCTACTTTCAATCCTCTTCTGAGTTTAAGTTTACGTATAAAGCATTATTGCCAATTAGCTCAACACTTTCAATCCTCTTCTGAGTTTAAGAGTTGAAATGTAGTTAAATTGTTCTTGTAATTGAAGAATTCTTTCAATCCTCTTCTGAGTTTAAGCATATATTGCTAGTGAATATGCATATCGCATATTTCTTTCAATCCTCTTCTGAGTTTAAGTGGGGCGCTACACCCACCTACGCTACTTAAACTACTTTTCTTTCAATCCTCTTCTGAGTTTAAGTAAGAGAAATGCAAAGGCCCTCAACGAGAGAACGAATAGCTTTCAATCCTCTTCTGAGTTTAAGCCTTAAAAACCAAAGGCAAAAATGAGGAAAAAAACATACCTTTCAATCCTCTTCTGAGTTTAAGTATCGGTTCTGGTATTGGGTTGAGTGAGGAAGAATTCTTTCAATCCTCTTCTGAGTTTAAGATGAACTAGTTGATAAGTATCACTTTCTGAAGCAACATCTTTCAATCCTCTTCTGAGTTTAAGATGGCGTCAAAAAACGCCTTTAGTGTGGAAAACAAAGTCTTTCAATCCTCTTCTGAGTTTAAGATCATTTCTAAATATGTAGTTGAATAATAGTAATAAGACTTTCAATCCTCTTCTGAGTTTAAGTAAGGAAGGCAAAGAGGCTACAAAGGGGGAATTTTTTACTTTCAATCCTCTTCTGAGTTTAAGATAAAGTCGCTGAGGAAATGATAAAGGAAATAAGCTTTCAATCCTCTTCTGAGTTTAAGTAAGAGAAATTATGAAAATTGATGAAGGAGATTATGTCTTTCAATCCTCTTCTGAGTTTAAGTAATACTATCTGGTAGTGGTAGTCGATATACCCTCATTCCTTTCAATCCTCTTCTGAGTTTAAGGCACTAGCTAATACGTCTCTTGCTACTGCAGCATATATCTTTCAATCCTCTTCTGAGTTTAAGTTTTAGCGGTAATTGTGAATATAGTAAGTGGATAAGCTTTCAATCCTCTTCTGAGTTTAAGATTGAATCTGCCTCATCTAGGAGTATTATCCTTTCCCCCTTTCAATCCTCTTCTGAGTTTAAGGTTATTGTGAACACTGTATTGATAGGCGTTTAATATACTTTCAATCCTCTTCTGAGTTTAAGAAGATAAGATTAATGTAAGCTTATGTCAGCACCTACATTACTTTCAATCCTCTTCTGAGTTTAAGGTAATTAAGTATGTATGCTATTACAGTTCTAAGTATACTTACTTTCAATCCTCTTCTGAGTTTAAGCTAAATTAATTGTAGCAATCGATAAGAAAGCAAACTGTAACTTTCAATCCTCTTCTGAGTTTAAGGGTTTGGGGATTGCCAGGAATTTGTTGGAATATAAACACTTTCAATCCTCTTCTGAGTTTAAGGTCTATCTCATCATACTTTTCGTTAAACCAGCTCATTCTTTCAATCCTCTTCTGAGTTTAAGATAAAAGGAGTTTGAGCTTTAAAAAAGTTTGGTAATGTTCTTTCAATCCTCTTCTGAGTTTAAGGATATATTCAAAGAATTTGAAGCGATTGATGAAAAGAACTTTCAATCCTCTTCTGAGTTTAAGATAAAATATGACACTCTTTCCTGTATATGCCCAGTATGTCTTTCAATCCTCTTCTGAGTTTAAGGGTACCTGAATAATAATATCTACTGTGCTAGGTTTAACTTTCAATCCTCTTCTGAGTTTAAGCTTTCAACGAATCATCAGGATCCAATATCAATCTTATCTTACTTTCAATCCTCTTCTGAGTTTAAGGGGATGATGATGCTGAGGATTTTGAGCATGAAGACTTTCAATCCTCTTCTGAGTTTAAGACGTTGGTCGATGAAGTTCAGTTATTCTATTTATATAAACTTTCAATCCTCTTCTGAGTTTAAGCTAAGCATGGTTTGGAGTATGGCAACAAACAATATAAACATCTTTCAATCCTCTTCTGAGTTTAAGTGATGTCATTATTAGTGGTAATATGTTAGTTGCACATAACTTTCAATCCTCTTCTGAGTTTAAGAGCAGAGTAAAAAAACCAATAAATAAACGTAGTAAACATCTTTCAATCCTCTTCTGAGTTTAAGTGGCCTGCAACAAACTTTGGGTCATTTACATCCCAGCCACTTTCAATCCTCTTCTGAGTTTAAGCGCTATTGGGTCTTGTGAAACTTCTATACTCATTAAAATCTTTCAATCCTCTTCTGAGTTTAAGTGATAACGCATAAGTAATTTAGCTTTTCCGTATTTACTCTTTCAATCCTCTTCTGAGTTTAAGATAAAATAATAGTAAGAAAAGAAGATCTAGAAATTACAATCTTTCAATCCTCTTCTGAGTTTAAGCCACAAGTCCAATGAGAAAAATAATCGGCCTAGAAACTTTCAATCCTCTTCTGAGTTTAAGGTTTTTGACAAAGGAAAAGAATTGATAATTAGAAAAACTTTCAATCCTCTTCTGAGTTTAAGAGGAATTGAAGAAACGGATTCAGATATCTTTTGTACTCTTTCAATCCTCTTCTGAGTTTAAGAGCCTCACCCTTTAGAGTAATCACAACTGGCCCATCTTTCAATCCTCTTCTGAGTTTAAGGTTTACGAAAGATTGGAATTTGTGGAATACTAGCTGGCGCTTTCAATCCTCTTCTGAGTTTAAGTCATTAGAATGTGTAAAGAATGTTTTCAGCTTCACTTTACTTTCAATCCTCTTCTGAGTTTAAGACCTAGAAAGTCAAAGACTCTAGATTGCTATGTATCCTGCTTTCAATCCTCTTCTGAGTTTAAGACTCCTGTCAATGCAACAAGGCTAAAACAGTTTTTCTGCTTTCAATCCTCTTCTGAGTTTAAGAAGTAATTGGAGTCATATCCAGATTCCGCTCGATTCTTCTTTCAATCCTCTTCTGAGTTTAAGGGATTTAGAGCTATAGGAGTTGGAATTGTTTGAACTTGACTTTCAATCCTCTTCTGAGTTTAAGCCAATTACAGCTGGACGAATTCTTAAGGTATCTGTTAGCCTTTCAATCCTCTTCTGAGTTTAAGAAGATAAACAAATAGATCCTAAACGAAAAACCAAAAAACTTTCAATCCTCTTCTGAGTTTAAGATGTTTAGAATGGTTAAAGAAAAAGGGAGTCAATAAGAACTTTCAATCCTCTCCTTAGTGTTTAAGTATTACTAGAAAAAACACAAATAGACTTGATGAATTCTGGGATTATATAAAGTGGAACATTAAGGAATTATTTGCCTTAGTGTAAAATGTATGACGTGATTATTGCAAGTGGAGGTCTAATATGGTACATCTTAATCCTAAAATACTTTTGAATCATATTGCTTGAGTTTTCAAGCTTGTTGCTTTCTGCGGCTAAAGCAATAATGCTGCAGGTCTAGATGGTTTTACCTCTCCAGTACTGGTATCTACAGCTAATCCTTGGGCCTCTAGCGTAAATGCTCCGAATAGAGGCATTGGCGATTCCATTCACGCTACGAATACCATTGCTTCTCTACCCATAGCATACACTTTCACAGGTGCTATTGGTGCTTCCATTATTTTTCCATCTGCTAGTGTGAACTTAACTGTACCAATAGGCTTCAGCTTTAACTCACCAAATTCCACACTCCTTAAAACCATGTAGCTGGCACCCGTATCAACCAGAAATCTATATTCATTCGATATACCCTCTATTGGGTTCTCTACTTTCGCAGTCATGTAAACATGACCCATAACCGCACCAACTACTTAGTAAAGTTTGCTAAATATAAACATTTTGAACTGCACATATTTGGTATAGATAAAAGAACAACATTCATCAGATATACTCTCTAACATGATCGTGAGAAGTATAGTTTCAACATATGAAAATAGCTCTAAGCAATTCAACATTAATAGAGGTATATTAAGTTATTTGATAATATTTAAAAAATTCACTATTTATAGGTAAACCAAAGTATGCCCGGCTAGAAAAAAGTTATGAAGGTTATGGATATTGTGCTAGAGAAGATTTTTATAAAATAGAATCAAATTCGTTTTCAATAGTTAGAGACATTGAACTAATAACAAAGAAGGAGCTTCCGGTGATCTTGCCAGTACAAGTTTTAGCAAATGTTAATAAAGAATTTCTTCAAGTTTACGGTGCAAAAATAATTTCTAAAAAGGAGCTAGATGTTGTGAATGATGAAGAAAGTAAAATATTTGTTTATAATGTTAAACCATTTTTGATTAAAGGTAATTAATGGAATTGTCTGTTAATGTTTTTAAAGAAAAATTGAAAACAATATCTGAAGATTTTAAAGTAGAAGAAGTAAAAAAGGCAGTTGAAGAATTGGTTAAAGAAAAATCTGATAAAAAATTCAAGGAGTTCTGGAATGAATTTTTCTGGGAGAAATTTAAGAAACACTCTCTTATAAGGAAGGCTATCGACTGGGGAGGCGAAGCGCGTAAGATCAAGAGATTAAATAGTTATAAAAAAATTCAAGAAAAAATTGATGAACTTTACAATAAAGGAGTTAAAGGAATTGGAATGAATGACATCGAAGAAATTTTCAATTTGCTTGAAAATCTTAAAAATGAAGTATTAAATTCCATTGCAAAGAGATATGGTAATGTTGAACAGCGTTTGAGACATCTACATGCGCCAGGTTCTGATGCCAAAAATGAAGCAAGAAACCTGTATTTACCAGAAGAAAGCTATACAGAAGATACCTTATATAGAATGGCTTCAAGATTATGTGATTCAATTACATTAGGGGACGATATTGGAGTGTATAGTGAAGATGCGGATCTTATGGATCTCTTAAGGGAACTTGTAAAAGAGACTTTTAATGAATCATTTAGAATAGATTTAAATAAGGTTAACATTAATAAAGAGGAAACAAGTTATCCTTATATAATATTTTTAAAATTTATTCTTTATTTGAAGAAGACCGATCTAACTAGTAAAGAGGAATCCAGAAAAGTATTACTGCAAAAAATTCTTGAAAAGTTAAATCAATCTCCTGTATACTTATTCTTCATGCCTGGTGGTAAAGGAGAACGATGGTCCACAATAATTTTACCACGTCTTGATCTTTTTATTGAACGATGGATTGAAAACTCTGAAGCAAGAAAAATATTGGATAATTTAAATGATAATATTTCTGATTTTATTCAACAAGCACGAAAGAAAAAAGATAAGAAAATAAAAAACTATATTGATTTGTTAAGAAATAATTATGAAATACTATGCTATAATCTTATTGCTTATGGTATTCCAGAATATTACGCTATGAGAAATATTTTAGATATCATGTTAGAAATAAACTATATATATGATGTCAAATTTAATGCAAAAGCCATAATTTTATCAGCTTAATTATGAATATATTGGATATATTGGAACTTCTTAAAAAATACGATCTCAATCTCGATAAAAAAATCTCATTTAAATAAAACATATAAAACTCATGTTGAAGAGTATGTAAAGATAACGCAGGAATTGATAAAAAAATATGGCTTCTCTGAAGTTTTATCAGATTTTGCAATTTTGTTTTGCTGTTTGCATGATATAGGAAAGCTATTGCCAACTTGGGATATAAACAAGAAGGTAAGACCTTATCATTCTATTGAAGGTGTTGAATGGCTTTTAGAAAATAAAGTGTTAGATTCTTACATTAATGATAAATTCCGGTATACCATGCTTATATACGCTATTATTACCCATCATTCTCCGTTAATTAAAAAAATGGATATCATAAATGCAATAATTGAGGCCGAAAAGATTTATAATAGAAGTTACGAGGAATATAAAAACTGTAAAAATTTTATAAAAACTGTAAATTTCAAAAGTCTAATTAACAATGTAAATACAGAAGTATTGCATGAGATTATAGATATTTTGGGTATTTTAAAGACTGCAGATATACTATCAGCAAATGGAGCGCCGTTTGAAAAAGTCCTAATACAATATGAATGGTTGAGTGGTCTAAAAAATAAAATTGAAGACGGTATAAAGAAAAGAGCTGAAGAGAAAAGAGGTTTCTTCGATGAAAACGTATTTAGGAAACAATTAGAAATAGCAGATTCTAAAGATAAAAATGTTTTAATCGCCGCCCCTACAGGTTGGGGAAAGACAGCTCTAGCATTATGCAGGATGATGCTAACCAAACCTACAAAAATATTTTACATCTTACCTACGATAACGGCAATAAAAGATTTCTATGAGACTTTCAACAAAATTATAAGCGAAGAGTATATTGGAGAATATTTTTATTTTGCAGATGTAGAATTAACTAAAAAAAATATTGAAGAAAAAAGTGAATATATCATAGATTTATATAAATATTTTATTCCAAAAGTTATAATCACAACGATTGATCAATTACTTTTAACTACACTGAATGTTGGTAAATACCACATTAGAAGATATAACTTAAGAAATTCATTAATTGTGTTTGATGAATTCCATTTGCTAACACCTGGAATGGTTGCTGCTCTTCGTTTTTTACTTCGAAATTTATCTAACTCTTATAACTTTCAATGTTTATTTATCTCTGCCACACCTAGCCCTATGTATATTGAATTAATCAAAGAAGCAGTTCCGAATCTAAATATAAATATACTAAGAGAGGAATACAAAAGATTGAGGCGTCATAAAATTAAAATAACTGATGAGAAAGCTGAAGATTTCATTATTAAAAATAAGGAATTATTATATAAAAAGCGAACATTAATAATAGTTAATACAGTTGCTGAGTCACAAAAAATTTATAAAATCTTGAAAGAAGATATGGGTAATTCAAGAAAAATTACTTTAATTCATGGTGATTACAGCTATCTAGATAGGAGCGAGAAAGAAAATCAAATTGCCAATACAGAAATACTAATTGCTACACAGGTAGCTGAAGTTTCTCTTGATATTTCTTTTGAACTTTTAATTACAGAATTGGCACCGTTACCTTCTTTAATTCAACGTTTTGGTAGAGTAAATAGATATGGTAGATTTGTTGATGAAATCAATGTATATATATGTGAACAAGTAAGTGAGGAACCGTATGGTTGTACTTTAATTAATGAAGCACGTAAAAATCTTGAATCTTTTGTGGAAGAAATTGAAAGAAAGGGCGAAGAAGCATATTTAGATAAGAAGTTTTGGGAATATGAAACATTATATAAAGAAGATATTGAAAATTATGAAGATAAGATCAGTAGAAAAATTATTGAGGATAATTGTAACTTTTTTGCAGTATTAGCTGATGAGAAAGAGATTTTAGAATACTTAGGCAGAGTAAAAACATATCTAGCTATACCCGAGATTTATCTTGGTATATGTCATGAGTTATATAATAAAATTAAAAATGAAGGGTACGATTGGAAGACTTATGCACGGATAAAAGAGTGTTTTGTTCCTGCGTTGTGGAGTGATATCCAAGACTGGGATGATAAATTAAAGATACCTATAGTTAAAAATTATGATAAAGATTTAGGCATCTTAAGATATTATTATTAATATTATTCATCTCACAATGTATATAATTGAATTTTCATTTAATTATACGATTTTCACTTAAATAAATACTTAAGACATATGAGTAAACTTCAAATAAAAATAACAGTCGTAATAGGCTAATGATCTTTCAATCCTCTTCTGAGTTTAAGCGGTAATCCAAATAATTTGATAATATTCCTAACGTCAAACTTTCAATCCTCTTCTGAGTTTAAGCAAAACTATTTTTAGTTGCAACAACAAGTGTAACAGTTACGGCTTTCAATCCTCTTCTGAGTTTAAGTTGGAAAAGCATCCAAAGAGTGAGTTAATTCATATTCTTTCAATCCTCTTCTGAGTTTAAGCATTTTTTGACTTAAAATATCTTGCATGAACTGAACATCTTTCAATCCTCTTCTGAGTTTAAGGGAACGGGTTCAGAAACTCTCAAGTTCGTTGTTGAAGTAGTCTTTCAATCCTCTTCTGAGTTTAAGCTAGCAACAAGTTTAATCATAACTGATGTACTTTACCTTTCAATCCTCTTCTGAGTTTAAGTTAATGAAAAATACAATACAGTATTTTGAACTGAACTTTCAATCCTCTTCTGAGTTTAAGAAAGAAAATTCCATTGACAATATTCCCAGAAGATATCTTTCAATCCTCTTCTGAGTTTAAGGTCCTATTTTTGGTTTACTTACTTGTTGTTGTGACACTTTCAATCCTCTTCTGAGTTTAAGAAATCTAATTGTGGAGTCTCTTCTCCTTTGTTTGGCTTTCAATCCTCTTCTGAGTTTAAGTTGCTTTGTATTGTACGAATAAATTTTGGATTGTTAGCTTTCAATCCTCTTCTGAGTTTAAGCAGTTTGAAATGAATATTTATTTTGTAATGAGAACTTTCAATCCTCTTCTGAGTTTAAGTGCAGTAAAATTATAGTAAAATAAACCAAAATCATTACCTTTCAATCCTCTTCTGAGTTTAAGAAGATCGATACTTCCGTTAACATAACGAATTTGGTTCAACTTTCAATCCTCTTCTGAGTTTAAGTGGATGTTTGTGCTAGTAAGAGTGCAAAATCCAAACTTTCAATCCTCTTCTGAGTTTAAGTATACATGTTTGTTGATATAAACGGTGAGACATATTACTTTCAATCCTCTTCTGAGTTTAAGTTAAGCGTTTGTAAAACTTCTTGGCCCCCTGTAGGTGGCCTTTCAATCCTCTTCTGAGTTTAAGATTGAAAGATATAGTAATAGAGGAAGAGAAAGAAGCTTTCAATCCTCTTCTGAGTTTAAGATATACTGCCAAATAGTTTTGAGAGGAAATAATACCTTTCAATCCTCTTCTGAGTTTAAGAGGTAAATTTACGCAATAACCATAGTATGCATAATAAATATCTTTCAATCCTCTTCTGAGTTTAAGAGACATTTCAAACATGATGGTCATCACAAGCTCAGTCTTCCTAGCAATACTCACAGCAAAAACAATAGACTTCACAGCAAAAAACACAATAAAAATCGCAATACTCACATCAACAGCAATCATCTCAATCTTCACAATGAACACCCTAATACCACAACTCTTCAAAAGCATACTAACATTTACACCATAAACTATCCTAATAACATTACAAAAATACTCGGCAAGAAATCAATACTCCAAAACCAGCCACAACATTCTTATTTAAGGTCGTAGCTCATCAATAATTTGGGGAAGAAAATTTTGTTCAATTGTGAATTTCATAAATTGTACGGAGCCTCTTTTGCCAGTCTTTTATATGTTCTTCTGTAACTTCTGACCTACTTTCAAATTCATCATATAGAGTACGTGTATATACCTCTAAGAATTTAGAGGGATTCTGCATCAATCTTAAGTAGTAATTAATTGTTGAAATTACACCATTTACTATGACCTCACATCCATACTCTTTCATTATTTTTTCAGTCCAGTTTCTAACCTTCATTTTCTCATCGTTCTTTATGTATGGTTCCGCCGTTGATAGCAAGTAATACCGTCTAACATTTCTTCCCTTAATCTTCCAATAAACATCCTCGATCATGCCTGCATCAATAGGCTTATTGTATTTTACCTCAACTACCTCAAAATATTCGCCGTTTTCATCAATTATTTCTATATCTCCTAATCCAGTATAAAAATCTGGAGACACGTGTCCTCTTAGTGGTTTCAAAGTTTTACTCTTGAACCGCTCAACTTCCCTCATCAAAATTTTGTAGGCTGAATATATTGCTATGACAGGGAGTCTAGATGCTTTATGGGTAGAGAAATGTTCATTTAAAACTTTAATTATTTGAGCTATTATAACTTCTTTTTTCATAGGAATGACTGCCTCCTCAGATGTCAATTTTTCGATTTCATGCTTCCTCCTTAATAAGTAGATGAATAAAGCTATTAGAAGTCTTCTTGCCAAATCACCATCTCTTTTTTGGACTTCATCCAATATATGTAGGAAAGCGTTCTTCAGCTTTGACGGAGATATTTTACCTGTATAGTTAAGTAGGTATGGTTCTGGCTTCTCAAAAGATCTTGTAAGCCAACCGGATTCCTTCATTGCAAACTTTGTTCCAAACAGCTCTTTAATAAAAGGGGTTATGTATCTAGTATCATAACTTCTTCCTGAAAATCCCGATTTCAAGTCTTCTCTATGATACCTTATATCTTGGGTTGGAGTCTCCACTTTCTTTGTAAGAAGCGTTGCTAGAACAGCAATCACAGCTTTATGCTTTTCGGGTTCTTCCCCTATTATTGACATCCAAGACTTTATGCTATCAGGTAGACCCTCAAGGAATGCTCTTCCTTCATCCCTATTGAATTCAGAGAATGCTATATCATATGCTTCCTTAAGGATCTTTTGAGCGGGATGGTAAGTTTCCATGATTATCACTTACGAGGATTATGTTATCTTTTATCAAATGAAGAATTCTAGTTCCGGACTTACGTTTCTAACCCTTCCCTCGGCATATTTACAGTATTCTGGATTTATGTCTATCCCAATGTAATGTCTACCTAGCTTCTTAGCTGCTACACAAGTCGTCCCCGAACCTGCGAAGGGATCTAAGACAATATCGTTTGGTCTTGTCAAAAGTTTAATTAATTCCTGAACTATAAATTCGGGATAAACTGCAGGATGAGGACATCCCTTTAACGTTTCAACGTGGTATTCTATGACATCCCTCTTCACAGCGTTTCCATGTATCCTGATGATCGTGAATCCCTGCTTTTCTAATTGAATCTTCCTGCCCCCTTCTTGACCCCCAAATGCAGGTGCATGTATTCCACGGATCTTCATGCGGAACCCAACAATTTTCCCATCCCTAACTTCCTGGATAACTTTCGAAAGTTCCTCTCTTGCCTTCCTCTTTTCATCCTCCGTTAATTGAGATTTATCTATTAGTTCAAAATACTTTCTGCCCAATCTATCACTAGTCTTAATGCGTTCTTGTCTGTTATTGTAGATGTCCATGAAGGAGTCAAGATCGAAGTAATAATCATCAGATTTCACGAAATGGAAAAAGGGTTCTGTGCTACTCACTAATCTCCTCTTAAACTGCCTTGGTGTGGGGTTGAGCTTTACCCAAGTTATGTTATGAACAAGCTTTACAGGCTCTCTTTTAAGTGCTTCAAGTGCGAATCTATATGGAACAAGCAATAATCCACCATCTTCATATTTATCTCCGAGATTGAATACTATACTTCCATCATGTTTAACTATTCTGACACATTCATGGAAGACTTCCATCACATTGTTAATATAGGCTTCAACTGTAGGTTCATTTCCAATTTCACCTTCAAGATCGGAATAATCTCTCTGCTTATAATATGGGGGACTTGTAATCACAAGATTGCCACTTTCTGATGGTATTTCCTTTAAGAGTGTCCTGGCATCACCACAAACAATCTTATCTAAAAATTTCTCCTTCCAACTCATAGCTTTAAACCTCTATTTACAACAGTATTAACTGGAAGTTGTATGCTCATTTCTTGTTTCTTTCTCCACACTTAAGACCCATTGCTCTATGGCCTCCTTAACAGCCTTCGTTAAATTCCCTCTTCTCATACCATAACGCCTGAAAACGGCATTCCTAAATTTCTGCTCAAGATCGTCTGGAATCGTTAGGACTATTCTGCCCATCTTCGATACCAACATACTTATCTACTTTAATGCTTATATAGTTTGCTACTTAAGTGAAAATGCTCAAGCATGATTGTATTGATGATAGTTAAACGTGAAGCTGTTGCCATGATAACCCATTCCTGGATGAATATTTTGGAAACATTTCTATAGAACTTATAGAAACACTGTAAAGACGCCGTGGCGTGCTGTTTTCGAATTCATATAGGTTTATAAGGTTGATATTATAAGTATGAGAAGGTTGTTGAGAATGCTAAAGCACTACTCACCCAATAAAGGAGAAGAGACCAAACCAACATGCAAAGATGTTGTGAAAACCCTCAAACAAATCAGGCTTGAAAGGGAAAAGGAAATAGACTTTTCAACAATAATCCCTAAAGGAGCAAGCATCACTTAATCAACGACTAGCCTTCATGATGGTGAATAGTTTAAAACACAATCGCAGTTTATGATCAATTACTTGACATAAAAAAGTAAAAAGTTTCAAATCCTTGTAGGTATGCTATAAATCTTTCAGAAAATGTGCTTTTTAAGATGTGTCGTTCCTTAAATATGTTTTTGTTATAATATTATTGATGTGAGATGAAGTGACCTGTTTGTATGAGTGAGAGGCAGGTGAGGACGAGTGAGGGTAGTTTGGTGTGTGCTGAGTGTGGTTATGTTTTTGGTTATGAAGTGAGTGATGCGGAGATAAGGGCTTTTTCATCGGATGAGTATTATGCTAAGATTGATCATGGGCCAGCTGTGCAGGTTGGTTCTTTCATAACGCAGAGGACTGAAATAGCCGGTCGTTCAAGAGTGCGTCTTGTTCATAAATGGCAGTTGCCATATGAGAGAAGGATTAATGCTGTGTTTTATGCAGCAAAAACTTATGTGTCGAGATTGGGGCTTCCAGAGTTTGTTGTTGATGAGACGATGCATGTTTTTAAGAGAATTTTGAAATTGAATGGGAGGATTATTAGGGGTTGGTCATCCAATAATATTGCGTTGGCGATCATTTATGCTGTGTGCAGGAATGCGAGGATTCCATTACAGTTTCGTGATATTGAGGTTGCATGCGGGAAGAGTGCTGATGATATGAAGCTGATTACAAAGTTTTATCGCATACTCATAAAAAACAGGCTCATGAATGTTGAGAGACCGTCAGCAGAAATTTTTGTTGATGCGTTCGCCCACAGGCTTGATGTTGACATGAACACGATTATCATGGCGAAGGATATTTTAACTTTCAATCCTCTTCTGAGTTTAAGTTCTATTCTTTTTTTATGGTTACAGTTGAACAATACATCTTTCAATCCTCTTCTGAGTTTAAGCAATACAGCATTCAAGAAGATGGTAATATTCCTTTTTTAATCTTTCAATCCTCTTCTGAGTTTAAGTGGATTTAAAGAAACTCTTGCCTCTTCTCTATAAGCACTTTCAATCCTCTTCTGAGTTTAAGTAATAAAGAATGTCAATATAAACACGCTAAGGCAAGCATCTTTCAATCCTCTTCTGAGTTTAAGCGGGAGGAGAAGGCGCTGTTGAATAACTAAGGTTTACCTTTCAATCCTCTTCTGAGTTTAAGTTTCATTTTTTGCCCAAATCTCAACCAAATTTGTACTTTCAATCCTCTTCTGAGTTTAAGCTTATGAGTATAAACACATTTTTGGGATTAGTTATTGCTTTCAATCCTCTTCTGAGTTTAAGGTAGCAATATTTGAAAAGAAGGTTCCATTCAAGAATCTTCTTTCAATCCTCTTCTGAGTTTAAGCTTTTTGGTATGTATGTGTTTTTGTTGCTACTTGACTCTTTCAATCCTCTTCTGAGTTTAAGGAAATCTTTAGCAGCTAAAATTGTAGCGAAAGTTCCTCTACTTTCAATCCTCTTCTGAGTTTAAGTAGGAAAAAGAATCCTATCTATGTTGATGCAGTATCAACTTTCAATCCTCTTCTGAGTTTAAGTTATCACAATATTGTATGTGTATTAGCTTATAATATCTTTCAATCCTCTTCTGAGTTTAAGTAATAAGCTCTTCAGTCAATAAACACTCGCAACCTTCACCTTTCAATCCTCTTCTGAGTTTAAGCAGGTATTTTTCGATGAAAGGATAGAGTGGCATGGTGAATCTTTCAATCCTCTTCTGAGTTTAAGATTTCTTACTGTCTGTAATATGCCTACCCACCAATTGTTAACTTTCAATCCTCTTCTGAGTTTAAGCTTATTAGTTGCTTAATGATACTTTCATAGCTACTGTCTTTCAATCCTCTTCTGAGTTTAAGTGTGATTACAAGCCCCCCTACTTCGGATTAAGAACATATCTTTCAATCCTCTTCTGAGTTTAAGGAGCCTCCAACAGTCTGTATCCTGCATCCATATACTACTTTCAATCCTCTTCTGAGTTTAAGGGAAGTGAGAGAAACGCTAAGCTGATAGACTGTTATTCTTTCAATCCTCTTCTGAGTTTAAGCTCCAACTAGGGAGGTGATGTTTTGAAACATGAATACTTTCAATCCTCTTCTGAGTTTAAGGCGAATTTCAGTTTCTGGAAGGGGTTCTTCACTAAAAATACTTTCAATCCTCTTCTGAGTTTAAGCACGGTGGTATGACAAGTAAATATTATGCTTTGAAAAACTTTCAATCCTCTTCTGAGTTTAAGAGTTCAGGATATGATTGTTGAAAAGGTAATGATTACAAACTTTCAATCCTCTTCTGAGTTTAAGAAAAATAATAGGGTATACACCTGACGGATACGCAATACTCTTTCAATCCTCTTCTGAGTTTAAGGTTTTGCATGTTACCATAATAGCAATTCCAATTACACTTTCAATCCTCTTCTGAGTTTAAGAGGATTAGGGCGTGTAAGTGAATTACATCGCATAGAATCCTTTCAATCCTCTTCTGAGTTTAAGGGCCTATATGCAATGTTCCAGTAGAATTCGAATACCCTCTTTCAATCCTCTTCTGAGTTTAAGTAAAAGGTTCAGTTGATTTAAGACATGCAAAGCAACTTTCAATCCTCTTCTGAGTTTAAGCTGTTATTCCAGCTAGCACTTCCTTCCAAGCCATATACTTTCAATCCTCTTCTGAGTTTAAGCCTCCTTTAAACCTTCCTTCTGAGAATGAAAAGTTCTTTCAATCCTCTTCTGAGTTTAAGCCAGATATTACGATTGATTTTCTGAATAAGAAATTAGACTTTCAATCCTCTTCTGAGTTTAAGAGGTATAAAAGATTTGTTGAACAACACGGTCTTATGCTTTCAATCCTCTTCTGAGTTTAAGCTAGTGGTGTTATACCAAAACCTTCACTATCACTACTTTCAATCCTCTTCTGAGTTTAAGATGCTGAAGGTATTAGTGTTGGAACAATAACTGTTCTTAATCTTTCAATCCTCTTCTGAGTTTAAGAAACAGGAGTGGGGTCGATTATATGGTGCTATTAAACTTTCAATCCTCTTCTGAGTTTAAGCGGCTAAATGTTCTTCAATCCATTCAAGGATTTGTTCTTTCAATCCTCTTCTGAGTTTAAGACTTGGACGAGAATGGTTTGATATACGAATTCCAATCTTTCAATCCTCTTCTGAGTTTAAGTGAGATAATATTCTGGATGGGTGATATACTTGTAACCTTCTTTCAATCCTCTTCTGAGTTTAAGATTATATTTTAAGAATGAATTCCTTACGTTTTTCAACTTTCAATCCTCTTCTGAGTTTAAGCTTATCAACCAAAATAGATAGTCGTTCATGTTATAAACTTTCAATCCTCTTCTGAGTTTAAGTAGCACTGTTCCAAACTTTACAAGATACGATTAATCAACTTTCAATCCTCTTCTGAGTTTAAGTGACTTTGAAA